>JAABUO010009551.1_pt1 | contig 10836 bp, 9 predicted proteins | sample 5559291 | NCBI WGS metagenome assembly JAABUO01 (sample SAMN10711878, study PRJNA513372) | rock metagenome | isolation source: Antarctica rocks | place: Antarctica: Victoria Land, Finger Mt sud
GCTAGCATTTTCAAATGCATCAATTCTTGGGACATGGTTTACAAATATCTCAACAGGTCAAACAAGATGTCATATAACAATGCACACGTCATAAGATTTGGACTGTTCCCCTATCATTCTCGGAGCCTTTTGCAGATTGACGCACACGATTTTAGCATCTTTGGAAAATGCAGTCTCAGAGATGAATTCTCATGATACTCGTAATGTTCACAAGCGCTTTGCATTTCAATATCTCTAATCCATAAGCTGCCATTTCCCCTACACGATTGCTGCACTCGCCGTCTTCGCCGCATTGGCCGCTTGCTGCGGGTTTATCTTCTTTCCATCCTTGTTGAATCGAACCCTAAGAGGGGGAGCACGATTGCGTCGACCTTCTCGTGAGCGAACGCTGATAGCCAAAAATCAGTACACTTCTGTTTCTTCTCTAAGCTTGGGGGAACCAGGGTGGAAGGGAGTTGGGGCAGGAATACCGAACGATCTTTCCGTGAATTGCACATGAAACGCAGTATTGGAGTTTGAGATACATCTTTGGGACGGCGTATTCGGGAAAAACAGAAGCGTCAGAGATATCACCTAGACACAATTTTAGCTTTTGTCTCTCGCCAGCTAAATCGCGGGGAAGTAGCTGTAGGAGGAGAAGACGGTGTGGGACAATATTTGGAGTGGAGGAAAGACATACGGATCGCAGCTGACTCAACCATGTTGCGGATGGTAAATCTCTTTATGGCCTTATCCTTGGGGGTACATCTCGAGCAGTTGGAGCATCGAATCGGTTTGACGTGACCACGCCCTTTCTTATTGCGCCCGCTACGAAGAGAATATCAGCTTCCAAAATTCCGGCGATAATTTCTAGAGGGGCCTGTACTTTGAGGCTCGCTTCTTAACCATATTGAAGGATCTGATGTGTGTGTTAGTTGGCTTTCCAAAGAGACTGGTGTGATAGCCATAGTTTGGATGTTGCTGCTTACTTGACTTGATTGCGATCACGGTGGAGGTGATTGCAGCTTGCTTATGAGTTTGAGATGTTGCTGCATGCAATTCAGAGTGTGCTCGCTTAGTTGGCCCTTATCGGACCCTGGTTTGTGGTGATCTTATCACCTAGAAGTAGAAAAGTGTGATTCATTAGCTTCATTGACTAAATGTGTTGCCCGAGTACTCATCAAAAGTTCTAGACCGTAGATAATTTCCCTCACGGAGGAATTATTCCTCAGTCTACACACTTGACACGCACTCCAAATGTAATTGAGCTTGTCAGTGCCATCATGTCTGCAGCCGGTGGAACTTTCAGAGGCACGCCAAACAGGGGTCAGGGAAGGGGACAAGTTCCTGTTTTCGAGAACAGCCCTTCAAACATACCTAGACCGAAGCTGGAATCGCAAGCTAGCTCCACAATACAAAGTGACAACGGCATGTCGACTTTGAGTGCCAGTAGGCAGAAGCAGTCTAAGCGCGATGAGGTACGCGGGGATTGATTGGATACCCTCGGGGGCTGCCTCGTGCTGACAGCCATGGACAGGCGATACGAAAGAGGATGGAGGCCGATCTCAACAAGAAGAAAGGAGCTTCATCACGCGCTCGACATACACGAAAGGCTCCACCTGGTACAGTCTTGGCCTTGAAGCCGAGTCAAGCCCTCCAGATAAAACCAAGCACTACCGTTGCGGAAGCTGCCCAGCTTATGGCCGCAAAACGGGAAGACTGTGTTCTGGTCACGGATGATGATGACCGCATCGCTGGGATCTTTACGGCTAAGGATCTTGCATTTCGTGTTGTAGGAGCTAGTATAAAAGCTAGAGATGTGACGATATCAGAAATCATGACTAAGAATCCACTTTGTGCCAGGACGGACACCAGCGCCACAGATGCTTTGGATCTCATGGTTAGGAAAGGATTCCGGCATCTACCAGTCATGGATGAGAACCAAGACATATCTGGTATATTAGACATCACGAAATGTTTTTACGACGCTATGGAAAAGCTCGAGCGCGCCTATAGCTCTTCCCGGAAGCTATATGATGCACTTGAAGGTGTGCAATCAGAACTTGGATCGAGTCAGCCACAGCAAATCATACAATATGTTGAGGCTCTGAGGCAAAAGATGTCAGGGCCGACGCTGGAGTCGGTGCTCAACGGGCTCCCACCTACTACAGTCAATGTACGAACATCGGTGAGAGAAGCAGCAGCACTCATGAAGGAAAATCATACTACTGCTGTGCTAGTACAAGATCAAGGTTCTATTACTGGTATCTTTACCAGCAAAGATGTTGTACTTCGAGTCATTGCTCCTGGATTAGACCCAGCAAACTGCAGCGTGGTTAGAGTGATGACTCCACATCCGGATTTCGCGCCAATGGATATGAGTATACAGGCTGCCCTAAGGAAGATGCATGACGGTCACTACCTCAATCTGCCAGTGATGAACGAGTCTGGAGAGATTGTTGGAATGGTCGATGTGCTCAAGCTAACATATGCTACACTAGAGCAGGTAAGTCTTCGCAAGTCTTCACCTTGAATAAAAAGCTAACGGAATTTTGAGATCAACACGATGTCAACGGGAGACAGTGAAGGTCCCGCATGGAGCAAATTCTGGCTCTCTTTAGACAATGAATCCGAGTCTATGGTATCAGGTGATGGCAGTCATCGCCCATATACCCCAGGTCACAGATCACGAATGTCTCCCGACATATTGTCGCGCCCTCCTGTGGAACGTGTAGATAGTGTTCAGCCGCACGAGTCTGCGTCACATAATGGAGACGAATCCCATTCAGACATAGGGGACATCCCTTTCGCTTCGTCAACGGTCGAGGACTCCCCGTTCCCCTTCAAATTCAAAGCACCCAGTGGGCGCGTGCACCGATTACAGGTCACGGCTTCCGCTGGAATGGCAGAGCTTATCGCCAATGTCACTTCTAAACTCGGTTCCGAAGTTAATGCAATTGGTGGGGAACCTACACTCGAAGACGGTAAATTGGGGAAGTCTGGATATGCGCTCAGCTACCTCGACAATGAAGGTGATACAGTATCCATCACCACCGATCAAGATCTACTGGATGCCATTACGCTTTCGCGTAAAAATCATCTCGATAAAGTCGATTTATTTGTGCATGACCCGGAGAAGCCACCGATCTCTGCAACTATAGATCCTCATCCAGCCCTGGCAAAACCACTTACGCCACCTCCATCAACCGTCAGAGAACGAAGGAAGGTGCATGAAGACGAAGACGACGAGGGGATGGAAACGCCGGCCAAGAAGGGACGAAAAGCTACAGTCGCTCAAGCCAACCCGCAGGAGCAACTCATTGCAGGAGTACCGAATGACTTGCTTCTCCCAGGAGCACTAGTGACACTAGCTGTGGTCATCGTTGCTGTTTTTACATTCAGTCGTTCAAGCCGTTGATTTGGTAATACTAAAGTACCTATGTTGAAATTCTGCTCCAATTTGCATCGGGCTTAGGTTTGCGCTGATAGCAGTTGCACCATACCTTACTTCATCGTTACACCTGATAGCGATGTAATTTAGAGCATTTGGCCGGAGACTGGAGAGTTGTAAGTATAGTAGCTTGTTCAACGCAGATGCACACAATCTGAGGAGTATCATAGTCGAGCATGTAAGACAGTCACTTAGTCATTCAATCAGTCATGGCGTGAAGTTGGCGGAAGGGAAGGTTTCTTGCTCTCCCGTGAGACGGACTGCGAGACCTTGTCCTTGCAGCCGAGGGATTTGCGTCGCGAGAAACAAATTTTTTTTATTGGGAGGTGGTAAAGTTGGGTCTGCAGGCGAAAACACCCCACCATACTCTATACATCACCAAGGGCATTGGAAGAACATCATCTTGCAATCATTATTCTCTTCAGCCCCCAAAAGCCTCCGAGATCAATTGACCTTAATCTTGCCCTCTTTACTTATTTTAGCTAGGCGCTACTACTACTACTGAAAGAGGCGTCCTGTCACTCTTTACCTCACTGCACGCATGCTTCTTCACAGTATTTTCTGAAGGGCATTTAGAGGCTCTCACGTTGCCCTCACAGTAACTGCAGTTTACTCCTCACCATGTCTGTTCTACCCAACGAGATACTTTCTGCTTTGGCACAGCTTCTCCAAGGTCTTGCTTCCGCAGACAATAACACGCGATCATACGCAGAGGAGCAACTGAACACAGAATGGGTCGCAGCACGGCCGGACGTGCTATTGATGGGGCTCGTAGAGCAGATTCACATTGCTCAGGATGCATCGGTAAGACCCAGGATTCTTATTCCACTGCCAAAATTTGAAACATGACTCGCTCACTGTAAACTATGGTACTAGTCACGCTCATTTGCTGCGGTTCTATTTCGACGTATTTCGACTAAGACACGGAAACTTCCAGGAAGCGAGGAGTCAAAAGAGCTGTTCTTGACTTTACAGCAGGCGCAGAAGATAGCAATCAGACGGAGACTGCTCGAGTGCCTACAAAATGAGCAATTGCCACAGGTCAGACATAAGATTGGTGATGCCATAGCTGAGGTCGCCAGGCAATACACAGATGATGGTAGGTGGAAATTAAGCAGTCAAGAACTTCAAACGTGGGCTTCATAAACTAAAAGCTGGCAAATCTTAGGCGAGAATTGGCAGGAGCTACTACAGGTCCTCTTCCATGCAAGCCAGTCGCCGGATGCTGGGCAGAGAGAAGGAGCTTTTCGAATATTTACAACAACTCCTGGCATCATTGAGAAGCAACATGAGGATACTGTATTGACAGCTTTCACCAAGGGGTTCAAGGACGACAATGTTTCGGTGCGACGCTAGAGCTTGATCCTCGTATTGATTTACTGACGACTAGATAGGTAAGAATAGCAGCTATGGAAGCTTTTGCTTCTTTCTTTGGGTCGATACACAAGAAGGGACAGAAGAAATACTACTCTTTAGTCCCCGAGATTCTAAACATTTTACCACCGCTTAAAGCCGCAAGCGATTCGGACAACCTTTCAAAAGCGCTGGTTGCTCTAATAGAGCTCGCAGAGGAGGCGCCGTTAATGTTCAAGTCTCTGTTCCACAATCTTGTCCAGTTCAGCATTACCGTAATTCAGGATAAAGATCTTGGAGACCAGGTTCGGCAAAATGCGCTTGAACTGATGGGGACATTCGCGGACTACAGCGCAGCTATGTGCAGAAAAGATCTTTCTTACACCTCGGACATGGTTACTCAATGCCTTAGCTTAATGACTGATGTTGGGACGGATGATGATGATGCTTCAGAATGGGTTGAATCAGAAGATGTAAGCGCCGGAATCCTTGTTTAATTCTTTATACTGATGCAATATCAGCTTGACGTTGAGGAAAGCGACCTTAACCACGTTGCAGGCGAGCAATGTATGGATCGGCTTGCCAACAAGTTAGGAGGCCAGGCTGTCCTTCCACCAACGTTCAACTGGCTACCTCGGATGATGACTTCCTCGGCTTGGCGTGATCGTCATGCTGCACTGATGGCAATATCCGCGATTTCTGAAGGTTGTCGGGATTTGATGATTGGTGAGCTAGACAAGGTGCTTGATCTGGTCATTCCGGCTCTCCGAGATCCTCACCCTCGGGTACGGTGGGCAGGTTGCAATGCTTTGGGCCAAATGAGCACAGACTTCGCCGGTACGATGCAGGAGAACTACCATCAGGTCGTGTTGACGAACATTATTCCTGTACTGGATTCCCCTGAGACTCGGATACAATCACATGCGGCCGCTGCTCTAGTGAATTTCTGCGAGGAAGCCGAGAAGGCTACCCTTGAGCCTTATCTCGATGATTTACTAAGCCATCTCTTACGGTTACTACAAAGTCCAAAACGTTACGTACAAGAGCAGGCTCTTTCTACCATTGCAACGATTGCCGATTCAGCTGAGACTGCCTTTGGAAAATACTATGATACCCTGATGCCGCTGCTATTTAATGTTTTGAGAGAAGAACAATCAAAGGAATTCAGGCTGTTGCGGGCAAAAGCAATGGAGTGTGCCACTTTAATTGCATTGGCTGTTGGTAAAGCGAAAATGGGACATGATGCGCTTAATCTTGTGCAGCTTCTGGGCTCAATCCAAGAGAAAATCACAGAACCTGATGATCCACAATCTCAGTACCTCTTACACTGTTGGGGCCGGATGTGCCGCGTCCTAGGCCGTGACTTCGTGCCATATCTAGCGGGTGTCATGCCGCCATTAATGGAGCTTGCCAGTGCCAAAGCGGATATTCAGCTCCTTGATGACGATGAACAGATCGCTAGTGTCCAGCAAGAAGATGGTTGGGAGCTAGTACCCTTGAAAGGCAAAGTTATTGGCATCAAGACTTCTATACTCGAAGACAAGCACATGGCCATCGAGCTTATTGTCATCTACGCACAGCAACTCGAAGATGCCTTTGAGCCCTACGTTGTGGAGATAATGGATAAGGTTGCTTTGCCTGGTTTGGCATTCTTCTTCCATGATCCCGTACGGATTGCATCTGCTAATAGCGTGCCAATGCTTCTTAACTCATATAAGAAAGCTCATGGCGAGAGATCTCCACTTATGGCGAAACTATGGGAGCTTGCTGTTGACAAAATCCTCGAAGTCTTGAGCGCCGAACCAGCGATCGATACACTGGCTGAGATGTATAAATGCTTCTACGAGTCTGTCGAGGTTCTTGGCAAGGACTGTCTTACTGCCACCCATATGGCTGCCTTCATCGAATCTGCAAAGTCCACGTTGGAAGACTACCAGGTCCGAGTGAAGAAACGTGCAGAAGAACATCAGGACATTGAAGATGGAGAGGAAGAATCGGAAGAGATGAGGTTCGCAATTGACGACGACCAAGCACTGCTGTCGGACATGAACAAGTCCTTCCACACGATCTTCAAGAACCAAGAAACTTCATTCCTTCCGGCATGGCAGCGATTACTCCCGTTCTATCAAGCCTTTGTTAGTAGCGCAGACTCGACTCAACGACAATGGGCGCTTTGTATCTATGACGACGTGCTTGAATTCTGTGGTGATCAGAGTTGGAGTTATCAGAACCACCTTCGTCAGCCACTCATCGATGGGATGCAAGACACCGTTCCAGCGAATCGGCAAGCAGCTTGCTACGGGATCGGTATAGCTGCGCAGAAAGGTGGTGCGGCCTGGTCAGACTTTGTAGCCCAGTGCTTACCGGTATTGTTTAACATCTGCCAAACTCCGTACGCCCGGGAAGCAGACGACGTCTACGCAACCGAGAATGCTTGCGCCAGCATCTCCAAGATCCTGCAGTCTAATGCAAGTAAAGTGCCAAACATTCAAGAAGTAATCTCGTTGTGGGTCAACACCTTACCGGTGGTTAACGATGAAGAAGCTGCACCTTACGCCTACATGTTTCTAGTGGGACTAATTGACCAGTAAGACCTTTACTCTCGTGAGATATACCCCTCTATAGGTTCGCTAATAAAAAGATACAGACGACACCCTGCCGTACTTGCTGCTGCCGATAAAGCCTTCATGGCTATCGCTTTGGCGCTTGAGGCAGAGACTCTGCAAGGCGTAACAGCACAGCGAGTGGCGGAAGCTGGGAAAACTCTGGTGCAGACGGCGGGGATTGATGCCAACAGGATTCTCGCAACGTTGAGCCCGGAAACGCAACAGACTGTGAGAAGCTATTTTGCGTAAGGAAGATACCCCCGGGGGATACACACGAGGACAGGAAGACACGAGAAATGTGGCGATATGAAATATGGCATTACGTTTGGGATATAGAAGAGATCCTGAATACGTTTAGAGATCGAGAGGATTGGTAGCTTGTTGGCTATGTTAAGCAGATTAGCAGTTCCATGTGCAGAGAGCTTAGATTTAATCAGATATCGCGTCCGAGAACGCAGAATGAGTTGAACTCCCAATAGTCTACTCTTTCTTGGCTTCTACTGTATGAAAACAAGGGTTGACAGTTCGATTGATTTTCCGGCCCTATGATTTACTTTATTAAGGTACGAAGTACCTACCTTTAGTGCTAAGAAGAGCGAGAAACGCGTCAAAATTTAGGTAGCCGCGAGAAGCTTGAATATGTTCGAGGACCACTAGCTTCTCCCTTGCCATATTATATTTCTTTACAGGACCTCAACGGAGAGCTTAGTTACAGTATCCATACGACTCATCCCTCTGGCCCTTGTATCGCAAACTATACACATGGTTCTATAAAAAGTCACTGTTATATTTCACCTACACCTTGAAATACCACCACCACCACAATGTCATTCGGAGGACAAACACCAACGATTATTGTTTTGAAAGAAGGTACCGATTCCTCACAAGGGAAGGGTCAAATTATATCCAATATTCTGGCGTGCCTGAGTGTTCAAGATACAATAAGAAGCACACTTGGACCCTATGGTGGTGATTTGCTACTAGTTGACGAAAATGGCCGCCAAACGATCACGAATGATGGTGCAACTGTCATGAAAGTATGTGAACCTGTTCTAGCTTTAGAAAGCAAATCTAAAGTCATTACTACAGCTCCTCGATATCGTCCACCCCGCAGCACGAATTCTCACAGACATAGCCCGCTCACAGGATGCCGAAGTAGGAGATGGTACAACATCAGTAGTGGTCTTAGCAGGAGAAATACTCAAGGAGATCAAAGAACACGTGGAGCAAGGAGTTAGTTCACAGACCATCATCAAAGGTCTAAGAAGAGCGTCAGCTATGGCTGTCAATAAGATTAAAGAGATCGCCGTAAACACGAGCGAAGGGAACCAAAGGGAAACACTGAAGAAGTTGGCGGCCACAGCAATGAGTAGTAAACTGATACATCGGAATGCGGATTTTTTCACAAAGAGTATGTTAACCAAGAGGCTCTGAGAAGGGGAAACTTTTACTGATATGCCTGCTAGTGGTTGTTGATGCGGTGCTTTCACTGGATCAGGATGACCTTAATGAGAAGCTTATTGGCATCAAGAAGATTACGGGCGGTGCATTACAAGACTCTCTTTTCGTAAATGGCGTGGCTTTCAAGAAAACTTTCTCATATGCCGGCTTCGAACAACAGCCAAAAAGCTTCGAAAACCCGAAGATTGTTTGTCTAAATGTGGAGTTGGAGCTGAAAAGTGAGAAAGACAACGCTGAAGTTCGAGTGGAGCAGGTCTCTGAGTACCAGGCTATTGTGGATGCAGAGTGGCAGATTATTTACAATAAAATGGAGGCATTGTACAAGGCAGGCGCTAAAGTTGTGCTCAGTAAATTGCCAATAGGCGATCTAGCTACACAGTCAGTCTCCCCAAATGGATTCAGACATATTTTGCTAATTTCCATAAAGATATTTTGCGGACCGCGACGTTTTCTGCGCTGGCCGAGTCTCTGCAGATGATCTAGAACGCGTAGTGCAGGCAACTGGTGGTAGCATCTCGTCAACATGTTCAGATATTCGACTTGAGCATTTAGGTACTTGCGAGCATTTTGATGAACGACAAATCGGAGGAGAAAGATTCAATTTTTTCGAGGGATGTCCTGCAGCAAAGACTTGCACCTTGGTCCTGCGAGGAGGAGCGGAGCAATTCATTGCAGAAGTAGAGAGGAGTCTTCACGATGCAATTATGATTGTTAAGCGAGCTATACGGAATAATAGTATTGTTGCTGGAGGGGGTGCATGTGAGGTACGCTTTAATCCTGGGTTTCATTTTCCTCTGCCCAGGCAACGCAGGATATTGATCACTCGATGGTATAGATGGAAGTGTCGCTGTATCTACACAAATTCGCAGACCAGAACATCCCTCGAAAACAGCAAGCGATAGTGAAGGCCTTCGCGAAAGCCCTCGAGATTATTCCTCGCCAACTTTGCGACAACGCCGGCTTCGATGCGACCAACATCTTGACTCAGCTGCGTGTCGAGCACCGCAAAGGCAACATTTGGGCTGGGGTAGACTTCGATAACGAGGGCGTGAGAGACAATCTGGAAGCTTTTGTATGGGAGCCCAGCCTTGTGAAAGTCAATGCAGTGCAAGCGGCAGTGGAGGCGAGTTGTCTGATTTTGAGCGTGGATGAGACGATAAGTATGTGACTACCTCTCTTCCAATAATACCTCGTAATTAACCAAAATATTAGAGAACGAGCAGTCGCAAGAACCACAAGCTCCGCAGCGTGGATTACCGCCCGGCGCGGCACAGCGAGCGCTAAGAGGACGAGGAAGAGGGATGCCAAGAAGATGATAGAAACTTACTTTGCTTGTGTGGACATTGCTCAAGCCAAATTCATAGATATTTAACAATACCCGGCAAGAGCATACCATATACGCATGAATGCTTCCAGTTGCTCCTCGTGCGCAACACTCCAATCGCAAGGATAATTTGCAATACATAGCTATACAAGCGTGGACACCAGGCACAAAGAGTGAACTTGACTTCAAGGGGTGCTTTACGCTTCATCACTGGGCATGCCCATATCTAAGAGATTATGTGCTCGGAAAACCTCACCCAAACTCCCCATCGCAAGCATTAAAATTCCATCATTTCTTTACATTCCCACCATCTTCTCCAACGTCTGTACTGCTTGGTGTCAACCCGTCCCCATCGCCACTCTCTTCCCCACCCATGTCATCCCATACTTCATCCTGTTCCTCCACAAAACCATTCTCCTGCCTGCTGGAACCTCCCTCTCCCAGTTCCAAATCCCCCTCTTCCCCTTCCTGTGGAATCACACCGTAACCCTTCTTCGCCCTCCGCCGATCCAACATGCGCTTATGATACAAAGTACACAATCCCAATGCCAACAGTGAGCCCACAAGATTGGCAGCTATACCCAGTGGGTCGAATATGCGATCATTAGAAAGAAGGCCTTGAAGTACTTCAAAGCCCAGCCCTAGACAGAAGGTTACGAGCA
>JAABUO010009554.1_pt1 | contig 10833 bp, 13 predicted proteins | sample 5559291 | NCBI WGS metagenome assembly JAABUO01 (sample SAMN10711878, study PRJNA513372) | rock metagenome | isolation source: Antarctica rocks | place: Antarctica: Victoria Land, Finger Mt sud
ATATCAAGTCAATAGCCTGCCAAACCAGCAAGCATGCGTTGTGCTCCAGGCATGTCTTCCCATGGGGTCAGGTACATGTAACCCTGAGTAGCTTCCTGTACAAGGCCCTGTTTGGGCAGTCAGCCTTTCAACAATACTGTGCGTTGATGTGTTCTGTATTAGACTGAAAAACTTTACGACCATCTTCGCGATTATGACCAGGGCGCCCTCTGCCGTCAAAACAACCCAATAACAGTTCTGCGCATGCATGCTAATTGTACAGCTGAGACACCCCCAAGTCATGCATCCTTCTTCTGCTTTGGCATATTTGAGTGCAGCAGGTCTGCTGACAAATGTCATTAAGTGCCGTTGTGAAGCTTGTACTGATGCACGCAGGTGCATCAGCATTTGCAGCTGCTGCATCAAGGGTAGCTGCCATGGCAGCTGCTGGGGCGGGTTCAGAGTTCGCCCTGCCCCCTCTGCCTCCTCCAGCTAGAAGCAGCCTTGGCAGCAGCGATGGGCAGAGAGGCACAAACAGGCTGCTAGTACTGTGAGCAGCCCTGCAACAGCGCAGGATGTCACTCTGGAGGATGCATTCAGCCATTGTCTCAGCAGACATTGAGAAGACGCTGCCAGCAGACTGCTGGTGCTTAGCCCACATTTGCAGCTTTACAGCTTTGCAGACATAAGGAGCCCTGCACTGCAGCGGTGCTTTTCTGGGTGATCACATCCATCAGGTTGCAATTGCTGCACAGCAGTCTACTAGTGACTTGTTGATCTGGGGCTACTTTTTCAAGCTGCTCACTCCAAGGTCGATTCTATCTTTGAGTGTGGACCACTTCATATCAACAGTCAGGATGCTATAACTTGTTGGCAATCAATCAGGCACCACGAGCCGGACTGGCTGTACTCTCACCTGCGTGTGTAAGTTGTCCTAGTGATAAGCAGCAGTCCCAGTATTGCTACCCCAAGGCTTGAATGCATAAGGGTTATCACCTCGGCTCATGTGGCAGTAAGCAATTAACAGTGCATATGGACTACCACCATCAAGTCAATGGCTTGCAGATACATCTCAGCACCCAGCTGTGCTGTGTAGCAAACTACATGGCCCTGTTTGAATGACGTGGCATTGCCATACTGTTTCGATACATTGAGTACTGTCAGACACACAACTTCAGTGCCTGCAGGCACAGCTGTAGTCATACAACAAGACACTGCAGTGCTCAAGTATGTGGCTGCCAACCCAGAGTCAAATGTTGCAGAAATTCTTTCAAAGACAGTTTCAAAACACATGCCATATGGCCTCAAAGTACATGAAAGATCTGTTGCCTAGGCTCCAGGCTGCTGACTCAAGAAGCTCCCCTTATGATTGCTGAAAGACACAGACTTCTTTTCTTGTCTTTTTCCTTCGTTTAAGCAACATGAGATCAGTTACAATACATCAATCCATTTAAGCTGGCCACCTTACAGTTGCAGACTGCCTTGCTTATGTGACAAGTGCATCTGAGTAGTTGCCTGCAGATTGAATCATCCTAGAAACTTTTTTTAAATTGATGTCATACTTTGGTACATTCCCCTTCTTTTTGAATACGCAAATACACCAACAGCAGCCATTGCAACCGTGCAGGGTCCCAATACATATGCTGCAGCCCAACCACCTGTGCTTGCTGACTGCCAAAACGAGCACCGACTGCCAGCCTTCAACAAACCCCCTGCAGCCGCCATCATATGTGATGCAGTTGAGCCCTTCACAATTCCCGCTGAACAAAATCCAAAGAATCCCATCCCGCTGCCAGCTACAGTTGGTCCCGTAGCACCACCAACAGTGGCAGCTGCTCCATAGCCTGCAAATTTTTTGACGGGCGCGCCCCAAGCCAACATCCCTCTGTACATACTGCTTGCAGAGCGCCTCCACTTTCCTGCCGTACCTTTGGCAGCTACAAAGAACAACAAAGCCAATGAAAGGCAGGAAGACAACTGCTCTCGACCCAGACTGACTATGCACACAGCGAGCGAGAGACCCACATGATTTTTGGGGAGAGGTGACAGGAGACAGCACACTCACATTCACCATTACATAGCTGCCTTGCTTCCACACTTTTCGACTCGATTGGACATGCAGGCTTGCTCACTGGTATCACTGCATGGAAAAAGCTCAAAATGAGTCAAAATGAGTAGGAAGTGCTCCCGATCGGGATCGAGATCGAGAACCCAACCGCAGTATACACGAGTTGGGATACACGTGTATGGAGGCAGTCGGTAACGGAAGTGAGTATGTTTGCAATGATATACAAGCTCAACTGGCGCAACTTCAAAGTGACCTTTATGTGATCTACTCAGGATCCAGTAGTTTACCTTGCAGATCGGGAGAAGCGCTCGCGTTGCAGTCGCCTCTGGACATGATCCAGATGTGCATGTCTCAAGATGGTAGCCGACAAAAGCACGGGAAGATACAAGGGTTGCGAACGCCGGGCCGAGAAGTCTGCCGAGAAGTGTGCCAAGTTGGCCAACGCCTGCGACTTCGTTTAAACTTCAAATCCCCGGCGGGATTCCCCGCAAAACTGCCGGAAAATTATTGGTCAACTTTAACACTTCGCGTTTTTGCGCAACCGTCCCACCCGCACCCGCATGAACATTCACGCCAACGCGCCAACCCCGGCACGGCGGCCGCATGTAGAGGACACCGGCAAACACACATGCCGTCGAATTTGCGCAAGACGTCGCTTGAAAAGTGCGCAGTCAAATTTGTGGCTGACCTGCCTACAAAGAAGATTGAAACTCAAGCTGACTCTCTGCAGGTCAGATTACCACAGCTCAAGCCAAGCCACTGAACAGCAGTGCAGCTGCGCTTGTTGCTGACAAGCGGTTCAAGTGTACAGAGTGTGGCAAGTGCTGCTCAGGCGCTGGAGAAGTTTGGGTAAGTGAAGTAGAATGCATGGGCATCGCTGCTCATCTTGACCTGCAGCTGGGAGACTTTCTCAGCACCTATTGCAAAAGTTTTAGCAAAGTGGTTGGTTGGCGCATGCTGAAGTACAAAGCAGGACCGGACAAGGTATGCTTCCTCCTGGGTTTCGTCTTTTGAGCTATCTGTTCAAGTACAATGACTGTGCTTTGCTTTCCATGCTGTGCACGTTTATGCTGGAGGGCTGTTTACCTAACGCACTGCTCAGCCAAGCCTTCCTTGGGTATAATTTATACAGCAAAGACGGTGTGTGTACGGCAGGAAATGTGCATCACGTTTCATTGCAATGCATACAGGTAGTGCTCCGCGGCTCTGTCAACTGATTTTGTCAGATCAAACCTGCTGTGTTCTATATTCTGCAGGACTGCATCTTCCTTGAGGACAAGTTGTGCAGCATTTACCAAGTTAGGCCCACCCAATGTGCAACATACCCTTGGTGGCCAGATCTCATGAACCCTATCTCATGGCAAGTTGAAGCTGCTGAAGTGTGTGAAGGCCTTGACCATGAAGATGCAGAGTCTCTTGATGTACAGCAAGCATCTGAAAAGCTCATGACAGCTGCTGAGTACTTTGTAACGAAAGATGCAGCTTCCAGGCGCACAAAGACATGAAGCACTGAGTGTTGTTGTTGAGCTGACATGGCAGCTGCAGATTTGATTCTTTGGCACTTTAGCCCGCTGAGCTGAGGGTATGTTGCTGAGAAGACAAGTGCAGTAGCAGAAAGTTAAGACAGCAGGACTTGGAGGATCAAAGCAATGGTGCAGCAAAGAAACTTCCTAGGATAGGCCTATGCAACCCCAAGCAAGTGGCAGCACAGACAAAAACGGCAACACTAGTTGGATATGTGCTGGTCAGTTGCGTTTCTATGTTTTGTAGAAAGCAAGCTTGCCGCCTTGAGGCCGCAAATATATGCTTTGCACAACCTCTGCGACCATTTAATGTTTGATTTGTAGCTGAGAGTTCAGCTATGCATGTGCAGGTGCCAAATTTTGACAGTGATTGCTTAGTATGTACACAGGTTGTGGCTGTCCTGCAAACCACTGTAACCTGAATCAAATACCAAGTTCAATTATTGCAGCATCGGTGCTAGCACATCAAGTCATACACACTTGTAGATTATGTTATGCATTAGTCATGCTCATATGAGCAGGCCTGTTAGCTAATTGTGATGCTCCAAAATGAGCATCGATCCCTGGATTCTCAGTAAAAAAGCAGGCGGCAACGTCAGGCATGGCTTGATGAGACGTCTTATATTGTGCGGTTACATACATGCAGATGCAGAGTGAGTGTCCTGCATGTGCTCCCCAAACAAACACGCCATCAACAGCATGGAGGTTATATTCTGACAACAGAATTCCTCGAAGGCTCAGCAAGGCATCACCAGAATCATTTATCAAACGTTTTGACTACTGATGCAAGTGATGCCAAGCTTATCTGCGATTGCAATGGTGCTTTGATGAAAACAGAAAAGGCTTTTCTGTTATCAAAGAAGGCGCCTGCAAGGTAGCCTTGTAGGCTGCCGCTGACACAGGCTGATGACTTGAGATATAGCCACATATGCATTGCCTGCTTGGCAATGCTGTCTTGAACAGTGCTCAGGGGGAATATGAAGGCACCTGTTGCAGTGGTGCTGATAGACCTATGCAAATCACCATGACAACTACATAGTATACACAAACATCATGACTAGCCACAAAAGTGTATCACCCCCTGACTTGGGGGAAGAATTAGCAGTCCCCTTCATCTTGAGCAGGTCTTGAGTAGCAGGATGATTCACTGTAACCACAAGGATGAAAGTTGGTGGCAGCGTCTTGCCCAGAACCAGCTTTTTGATTGTGGGAGACTGCGAAAGCAATGTATCTCTGTGTCTCAAGTGTTTGGCTGACGTACTACAGATCAGGATGGCTGAGTGATGGCCCACACAATGATGAGGCTCAACAATGTATAGTGGGTTCTTGAGGTGATTGCCAAGAGGTCGTTTGAAGCACCTGATTTACTTCCAAACAAGCATGCAGAGAAATCTCAGGCTGCAACTTGAGTTGCAGACCCGAAGGTTATGTGTCAGCTTAGCACTTCTGGAAAAGTCTTGATGATCCAGATGCCCTTCCTGAGCTGCCTCATTTGCATGGGTTCCAATGGGCTCCATCTTGGGTTATGCTTCCGGCGTTTGAGGATGTTGTCTGCCAGACCTTTAACTGTACTGGCTTTAAACTTTACAGTGTAAAATTTGTCTCCCAGAGGCTGGTGTGTCCTGATAGGAATGTGATCAGCAAGCGTCAACCATGCAGGCAGCTCTGTTCATGTCACTTGCTGCATTGTCAATATCAAAGCAGGCGTTGTCAAATCTGATGGTTGCATTGTCATTCAGGGGGGCAGCATGTAGGCATCATATGGCTCAGAACGCACACCAGGTGAGCTTCCAGACTGCTGTGCGTGAAAATGAATTGCTGTCCTTGTACACTTGGTTGGTAAGCTCAAATGTACAGGTACTGTAGGTACAAGCTGTTGGTATGACATACTGGCAAATTCCTGGAGGAGTTGTACCAATACTGGAGCCCTGCATATTGTGCTGTGGGCCTGGGTCAAGGCTTTCTGCAGATTTGAACTCAACCGGATTTCTTGTATTGCAGCCTGTGCTTGCTGTCTTCCATACCTGAGCAAAGAAGCAGGACTGCAATTTGACAACATGCCATTTGTGCTTGCCCTTTGTGACCCTTTGCCTCCAAGCTTAAGCTTGATGGAACCCTCTGACACTTGCCAACAGAAAATGTCAACACCACATATGTATATACATGCATATGCATATGCACCATGACATTGTGTCCGGCCAATACGCTTTGGTGCATACGCTGGTCTTGTATTTTGCGATAGTTGTAGCAGAGCTGAGGTACAAGACATATTGTTCAGCTGGGACCAAAAGATGGGTAGTAAATCATGTGATCATGTTTAGGCCATGGCCCTACCATCCGACCCTGACGCTTGACCATGGTCAACGGATCGGAAAGCCATGAGTCACACAGCTTGCCCAGCGAGCCAGCGGCTAGACTTTGGAAAGTTGCCAGTTGTGGTGCTTGTTACCAGTTGAGTTTTGTACCATACTTATAGACTGCAATTTTGTCACATATGCGAGTATGGGTCTTGGAGTAGCTACATACCACGACCAAAAGCGTGCGCGCACTGCTCGCACACGAGCTCAGCCCGTGCAAACATCCTGTGAGTTACGCTGTACTCCATCTACATTGCTTACTCATTTGGGTCGCGGTGTACTGCGTTGCCGATCGACAGCAGCCATACCAGTAGGGTGAAGAAAGCATGGTAGGCGGTAGGATCCGGTCAGTCAAGCTTTGCTAGCTGGTGCGTCCATATCCTGCTTGTGCGTCGTTTGCGTGTTTCATGCTTCTACAGCGTGGTCAGCATCTGCGTGGTAAGACTGTACGCAGTGTACACGTATCTGCTATGATGCTTCACTTGCTATGTACTCAATAAAGAAGTACTTGCAACAGATCAGCATTACATGATTAGCATGCTCGTGCACTTAATCAGACCTGTGTAGTGCAACAAGCCTGGGACCGGTGCTCATTGAAGCCCACCCCAGCAACATCCTGACACTTGCATATGTCGGGATGTTGCTGGGTCATGCATTCATGTATTCTGGTATTTCCTCATATATGAACACTCTTGTGTTACGTGCAGGGCGTGTCGATTACTTTGGTACTCCAGTCAACAGAGGTGCTGGTTTCTGGTCAGGCTGCATTGCCGGTCAGGTGACTACTCAACCATGTCACAGTTGTCTCAAGCCACCAGCAGCTGTGATGTCATTGCTGTTGCTTGAATCATGGCACCCAAATGAGTCTGGTTCCAGGGCTCTGGGAATACTGCTTGAACACCCTGTTGCAGCAATGTCCATAAGACCTCCAGGCGTGAATTATGCACAATATAGAATCACCTTTCTTCTTATATATACATGATGTTACCGTGTTCATACACGAAGCCAGTCTTGGTGGTTAGTCACCACAACCTTCATGCTGCCAAACTTTTCCTTTGCTAAGTTTGCAGATACTGCCAGCACAGACTGCTTTTGATTGTTTGCTATGTATACAAGCATTTTGGGCAGTTTGTGCTACCAAATATTGTGCATTTCTCCTGTGAAGCACCTGCCGTGCCGTGCTTGCTGTTGCAGATTCTGGTGGAGAAAGCCCTGATAAAGACAGTTAGCCTGGAGTGGGCAGGGGCTTGAGGCTCTGCGTGGTCCAGCCCTGCCCCTGCAGCTGCAACCAACCGTATTGCTATCAGGAACATTGTGACGCTGACGCTGACGCAGCGCATGGAAAGTGACTTGGCTGCTTCCTGGAGTACCTACTTCTTCTTCTCGTCTTGCATCACAGACAGGTGCGGCTATGGCTGAAGTGTATGTGACCACCCCTACGCTATTCTTTGAGATGTGTATGATGGCATCGCACAATCTATGCTACAGATCACCTGCCCATGGCTATGTTGTGCACCTGCATGATATGCGGTGTTTTTAATGCATGTTGCATTACAAGGTGCTATAGCAAACGTCTGGCCCATGACAGTTTGTTGCAAAGGAACGCCATACTGCAGCACTACAGCAACAGAAGCAACAGCAATGCAAGCCTGTGACATGCATCGCTCCCTCCAATGCTTAGGCCTTCTGACGTTGTACTCAAGCATGCATAGTGGCAATATGCAGGCAGATCAGGCAACTCTCTCACAAGAACAACACCAGCGGTTCCCAAGGTTAGTGTTCATCCACTCTGTGTGATTGCTGTTGTAGACTTCCAGAGGTAGAGCCAGCACCAATTACATGGCAGGTAACAAGGTGTTGTGTTGTTTGCTAGGTGGACAAAGGACATTCAGGTCAGATAAGTCCCAGCTGATGTTCAAGTCTGCAGATGACATGTCAGGGCCAGATGGATTTTTAGCTTTTGCATAAGACTTTGCATACCCTTTTTGACCGCAACACAGCTTTCAAGACTTGCAAACTTCTGCTCTTCTGCACAGGTCGTGCTTGAGCTAGCTTCAGCGCACTTCTGCTTTCTGTCTCTGATTCTAAGATATTCAAAGATATAGGACACAGCCATTTTGCCCTTGACATGTTGCAGCCTCATGTGCAGTTGGCATGTGTCATGTCACAGTGACCATACAAGTCAGTAGAGGTCAAACCAGAGTCAAACCAGATCAGAGCGCGTCAACACAGTTGTTTGCAGTACTTTGTATTGGCAGCAGGCCCAGCAGATGTGATCAGCAACCTGGTTGTCTCGAGCTTGCCGATGCAGCCTTCATCATGCAATGTGACCATACAAATTTGTATTGTCATGCATGCCATCTCTGGCAACATCAAGGGTATATATATATTTGCTTGCCTGACTGCATACATAGCATCTGTGTCTGGCTTGTATGGCCAGGTCTGCAACAGAGAACAAAGACATCCTGGCCTGACTGATGCATCTCAGCATGTCCCTGCAGAAGCAGATGATCAAAGCAACGTAGTGATGTGTTTAACTGAATTGCAGCTAGCAGCAGCGATACGTAATTGCTGTGGCAAAAAGCTGCTCGCTTACCTACCAAGATCCCCGGGACCCGGCTTCGAGGCCAACATCCCAACATCACCATACATGCGCGTCTCGATTGCGAGTTTGCGCAGGCATCGCCACTAACACGAGTTTCCTGCCTTTCCTGGTATGTCGCCGTGTTGATGACAGCCGTCATGTCGAGCCTTGAGAGCCTTCTCGACCTCGACGCTGATCACTGGCCCTTAGATCCAAAGCCAGGTGCTCACGCCTACTTGGACGAGGTGTCGAGATGTTTCCAGCCATTCCCAAGTACTTTTGATCACATGGACGACTTCACAGATTTTATAGCACACACTGACGGCGCTGCAGTGACGCCCCAAGGCTCACAAAGTCTACAACAACAACAAGCGAGCCAGGCAGAACTGGCTCTGAAATTGGCTGTCAAGCCCGCAAGACCGGCACGTCAACGAGTCCGAAGCAAAGAAGTAAACAGGCGAAATCAGCGAAGCTATCGTGAAAAGAAGAAGGTACGGCGCGACATAGGGACCCTGCACTGCGTTGCAGGCTGCGGACACGTTGCCCGACTGTTGTCAATAGCCAAGTCTTGCTGCGTATCAGATCTAGCCTTTGTGCCCTGCAGACTGAGCTGCAACGCCTCCAAGCAGAGCTGGATGAGATGCGACAAGCAATGCAGCACATGCAGTCTGACAAACAGCATTTGATGCTCACGCTGGCACAGAAAGCAAATGCTCATGCATGCAGCTTGATGCCGGTGCCTCACTTGCCATGGCAGGTTCGTCTGCAATGCCCCTTGATTGCTTTTTTCTGTTACGTCATACTGATGACAAATGCTGATTATGAGCATTGCGCCTCAGGGGCCTGATGTTGTAGACAGCCAGCTCCTCCATCAAATCATGCCAATATGGCATTCTGGAACAATCTTCACATGCAGCCTCACCCAGGATCAAGCCAGTATTGTACAGCAAGTGAGCAGTCTAGGGCCGCAGCAGCTTGCTATTCTCTGGCAGGTACTTCCTCTGTGCTCTTTGCTGTGCTGCCTGAGACACCTCTGTTGATTTGATGGTCACCAGTACTCACATGTCTGAGGATGAGATGGTGCAAAGCTACAAAGAGACGCATGCACATGCCGCCGCGTGCTAGCCACACGCCAGCCTTTGTAGTTGATGTCAAAACATCAGGATGCCATGCCAAATATGCCTCCAAAATATGCGCCTCAACTGGACAGCTGCAAACAGCATACCTCCATGCCTGTTGCCACTCCAGCTTTGCTTGTGTCTTTATTAGTTGGCTCAGCCATGTGCAGAAGCAAAACAGCAGCATAGCAGCATGTCCAATCCCGAAACGTCTATTTTAATCAAGAAACGTCATCCCTACACTGGAAATCTAAACTCAGCGACAGTAGAAACGCGTTTCTACATTGGGGAGATGTTTTAGTTCTTTCAAACAATGTTGCCATGACCTTGCAGGGCCAGATCAAAGACATGGCGCTGTGTCTCAGAAGCACAGGCCCAGCTGGATCTTGTGTTGAGCAACTGCTGAACGAGTACTGTTGCACCAACTTTGTCAAGGCCAGAGCAGATCCTCTCGGCCACAAAGCCTTGATGGCACAAGCACAGTTTACGCCTGACCCTCTTGGAGTTGCGGTGAGCAACACAGACTTTGTCCACTGCAACTGCGTGCAAGTCCTGACTTAGTCGATTGCTGTTAGCAGCAGCAAGTCTTCAGGGTATGGCTCACAATGAAGCCATCTTGCTGACCTGCTGTTTGCAATCATTTATGCACAGTGCCTGTGCTACTCACAATTTGTCTTTGCATCGAAGCTGTTTTATGCATGCAGTTTCATGCATGTATGCTGCAAGCCATTTGCAAAGAGCCATTTGTTTATGTAGTAGCATTGCAAGGTCTCACACAGAAAGAGGCAAAAAGTGCAACATACCCTTTGGGTGTATGTGTGTATGCATTGCAGCACAAGCATGTATGTATGTAGCACGTTGAGTCACTGTCAAGCTTTTCAGGCACGCTATAGAACATAGAACAGCACAAGGCAGCACTCCGTAACTGCAACAATCACCCATGCAGCATGTTCAAAGCATCAAATCCTTGTCTGTGCCTCCTGCAGCATGTGATGCAATATAGCCCTTCACAGAAGCATGCTATCTTCTGCATACGGCGCAGCTACCTTCAGCAGCTTGCACTGATTGCCCGCCGCCGCCACCAGCTGCTGCAGCAGCTTCAGGCAGCACCTGGGACGCTGTGCACTGGAATTGCTGACCTGGCCAGTAACCACCTGACTGTGGACAGTATTACACAGCAGTTACAAGGGCTGTTGGCAGAAGA
>JAABUO010009555.1_pt1 | contig 10833 bp, 15 predicted proteins | sample 5559291 | NCBI WGS metagenome assembly JAABUO01 (sample SAMN10711878, study PRJNA513372) | rock metagenome | isolation source: Antarctica rocks | place: Antarctica: Victoria Land, Finger Mt sud
AATTTCAGTCGCTTTTTTCTCTTGCACGTCTATCTAACAGAACTCCAATGTGTGACCTGCGTTTGAAGAAAGCTCCTGCAGGTCAGCTACAGTTAAGCACAGCTGTCCGGTCAAACTTGACATAGCATGGTTGTGATAGCAGGCTTGGCTGTTTCTACTGTTGATTGTGTTTGTGCATAGGGCAGCAGCTAAAAGATTGAGGTTGACAGTAAGTGGCTCTGCTGCCTGCCCCTTGCCAGTCATGAGCAAATGGGAGAAGCTGTCAGGTAGCTGCATTATCTGCGGTCAATTGCTATTCTGTCAATTCTGTAATGTTTTGAGTGACTTGTATAGCAGCTGACTGTACTGTGGTGTGATGCAGGTGAGAAGCTGCTAGAGCGGTATGGCATGACAGAGACTGGAATGGTGGTCAGCAACCCCTTGAAAGGTAGGCCTCGTACTCCATGCCAGATTAGCGGTGATGCCTATGCAGCTTGACCCACTCATGACTTATCTGGTTATGTACATCTTGATCAAACAGCCTTTCGAGCTTGAGTTGGACAACTGCCTTTGCAGGTCACCGCATATTGATGTCCATCAAATCAGTGCACATCAGCAAATTTGTTACTCTCCTTAATGAAGTACACTGAAGTTCTGTTTCAGATGACAGTACATGCTGTGCTTTGCCACACACAGACAGCCCATATAATGAGGTTGTCAGTATCAGTATCAAAAGCTGCATATTGTGTTTCAACGCCCTCCATACATTGGAGCTGCATTGCAGTTGCCTTGGTGTTGCTGTACATGTAAGGCATTTCATTTGATTTCAGGCGACAGGCGGCCAGGAACAGTAGGAGTGCCGTTGCCTGGGATCACAGTCAAGGTGGCTCCCTTGCCGGAAGAGACTGACCAGGACAAGCAAAATTCTGCTGAATTTGTTGATGGTATGTACTTTACAGCTACAATGGGACCTTGTTGAAGTCAGGTATACATACTGCAGCTCACGCCTCATAGTATATTGTATTTGCATGTGGCTTAACGCTCGTGAGTCCACGGCTGATGAGCATGCATACATGCACATTTTTGAAGGTGCAGCTGCTTATTGGTCATAGGCCCAGGAGAGCTGCTGGTGAAGGGAGACATCCTCTTCAAGGAGTACTGGCGCCGTCCAGAGGCCACAGCTGACGCGTTTGACCAGGACGGCTGGTTCAAGACCGGGGACACAGCAGCCACCCAAGGGGACCCTCCCTACTGGAAAATTCTGGGGCGGTCATCAGTTGACATCATCAAGAGTGGTGGCTACAAGATCAGTGCTTTGGAGATTGAGAATGCCCTGCTCACGCACCCTGCTGTCAATGAGTGTGCAGTGGTCGGCATTGAGGACGAGGTTCAGGGGCAGATTGTGGCTGCTGTTGTGGCATGCCATTCTGATGTAGAAGAGGTAGGCCATGCAACATGCCAGTGTTCACGCTTCCATTGTCATGAGAACGGTCACAAATGTTTGTGCCCGCAAATATGGTCAAGTCATGTCATGGCATTGTGCTCTGATTGGCTTGTCTGAGGCAATTTAGACTATTCAGAAAGACAGCACCTTAGTGTGTAACTCTGCCAGAATGTTGCAATGAAGGTACAGCATGACATCAATATTGAGGTCGTGCTGTCAAGACTATAATACATACTGGTGTTGAGTTGACAGTGACCATGGCAGGTATCACTAGAAGGCTTGCAAAAGTATGTTGCGGATCGTCTGCCGCCTTATCAGATACCCAAGATATTGAAGCTGACCGACCAGATTCCTCGCAATGCCATGGGGAAGATCAACAAGAAAGCGCTGATCAAAGATATGTTCTTGAAGCAGAGCTAGAAGTGCTATACAGGGGCAAGCAGCAGCCATGTGGCTTGGACCAGCCATGTGCATTGGACACATGTGTACCTGGTGTTGCTGGTTGCCTGACAAGTATGGTAGCTTTGAACAACTTGCTGCCATTACAAATCTGCAGTCAGCTGATGTGTTTACTGTCAGGGTTTGTGACTTGTTTTAGGTTGATGACAGTTTGGTGTTGTCAGCCTCAGCCAAGGCCTCTCACACAGATTGTGAACAGATCTGAGCAGCGTCACAAGCTTGCATTTGCTCCCGCCAGCTGGCTCCCGCCTGCAGGCTCACCCTACTGTTGTGTACTTCAGTGAAGCCTGTGATTGGTCTGTCAATCCGTAATTAGAGGGAGTGTCATGGTTCAGACAGTGCCCTTGGTTGCAATGTCTGGCATGTCTCACCATGTATGTAACATATTGCTGCACATGACTGGACCTGGTTGAAGTTGTGCAATAGCCATCTCATATGTTACCGCATATTGTATGGTAGATTGTTCAGTCTCACCTCCAGAGCCGTTCTTACCTAAAGACATTCTGCTTCATGCGTAACCTGAGGGTGTTGTAAGCTTCAAGCCATGTTCACCAAAGTTTGTTTGTTTAGCATCTTGCACCCACTGACTTAAGGTTATAACCGAATCGGATTTGGTCAAATGCAGCAGAAACAGCTAAACATCGAGTCAACTGCAAGTTGACAGGCTCACCTCCTGCAAGCTACCATGCAGACATTGCCAAACAGTGGATGACATAACACCTCACATTGCGTCGGCACAAGACAGACAAGCGTTCTTGAACCATGGATCCAGTGCTGGATAACACTAAAAATCTCAAAGAAACACATGCAGGGATATAAAAACATGCTGAATATGAGCATACTCAACGCTGCGTTCTTGGCCTATGACTGCTGCTGCTTTTGACGTGATACGGTCCAAGCTCTGTTGGACTTACAACGTGACCTTCATTATCAACGTGCAAGTATGCATACTCAATGAAGTTCCATGCCTCTCCATGGTAGTTGAATTCAGAGTGAAAAACTCTGAATCCACCCTCTTCTACAAGCCGTAAAGTACTGAGTAAATGCTCTGTGGATGGTCGACCTGCCCAATGATGGTACTCAACCTGAGCTTGTGTGACTGGAACAACTTGTTGCGCTTCAGCATAATGTGTCATGATAGATGGCAGCACCTCATATTCTGCTCCTTCAATATCCATTTTGAACACATGAACCCAATCGTGGCCCAATTCCTTCATGATAGCTGGGAGGGTCTTTAGCTCATATGAGTTGACAACACGATTCTCGTATTGAAACCTGCCACTTACAATCGCATCATTCACACCAATGCCATAATCATGGAGAAAAACCCCTTCAATTGCTTCCACTTCATGTGCTTGTTCTGCGCTGAGGGTGAAATCAAAAACATGCACCTCGCAGTGCTTGTGTGTAATATCCACAACTGCTTCTTCGAAAGTGACCTGCCCATTTGACCCAAAGGAGTAAACCACACAGCCAGGCTTCTGCACTCATGCACTTTCCTTGACAGGGTTGTCGACCAAATCACAGCATAGTGTTTTGACAAGTCACCGACACAAGTAGCGACTGCCAAGCAGCCGATAGTAGCTCTCACACCTGTAACAGCTGTTGAACTCCACACATCCATTTTCCTCCGTCAAACAGTTTTCGGGGTGTGCCGACGCGTTGTTGTGAAGGACAATTATAGAAGGGACTGAAGATGTCCCAGATCAGCCTGTGCCGGTGCGTAAAGCGCGCGCTTGGGTCATCACTTGTGTCAAACTGAACAGCTATTGCCTCCTGCCATTTGGAACTGTCTAAAGCTTCTTGCAAAGCCGCATATTCGATATCCTGGTGCTCGTGATAGATGCGGTTTGCTTCTTGTTGCTGTTCCATCGTGGGAAAGAGGCCATCCCGCAGATGATGCGCCGGTTCTCCAGCGAACTTCAGATGATATTGCTGAGCTGGCCAAAATTCAATGCGAGACCAGCGGGCTGATCTCGTATGTAGACCTAGCCCCAACAGTAGTGTTGTGAAAACTATGGCGATGCCTGCAGCCAGCCGACAGCCCATAAAGCGGATGGGCTGTTGGCAAGACCGCGCGTGCTTCACAAAGTATCTGCAACCACTGCGCCCATTGTACAATTTGCAGAGAATGCGAAAGAGAGAGACAGACAAGGAGAGATTGCTTGGTCACAACAGTCAAACGATCAAAGTAGTAGTAGACGTTGTCTTGTTTGATGGGCAGTCATGTGAGTGCAAAGGGCACGTGACCCTTTCGAAGGCGCGTGCATCAATTCTCCTTCTGACCTAGGGGTGAAACTAGTAGGATACAATAGACTAGCTTGTGTGCATTCAAACCCTAATATACCCACTCAGTATGCACTGTTGTAAGACCAATCTACGTGATTGATTTTGTAAAACCTATTATAATGAACGTCTTCCATCTAGTAAATTGTGACGAAAAATCCAAAGGCGGGAAGAGAAAATCAAGCTGCTGTTCGCAGGAAGAGGTGTCAAGTCTGTGCGTTTACTGACCGCTGCCAGCATGCATGCCGGCAAGCTGTTGGATGCAGCAGGGCAAGTGGTGCTGATGAAGCGTGTCCTAATTGGTGTGATTGGCTGGGGATCGGCATCAGCATCCGCCGGGATTTGGGGAACTTATGCGGGCGCAGATCTGAAGCAAGCTGGCTTGAACCCTTGCGTTGCAAGGTTTCTGAGCATACCCTTGCAAGTTTCAGGGCTTTGGCGCTGAGCCGATGGCCCAGGCCGGTCGACAATCCATCATCAGTAGCAACTTGTGGGTTCTGGAGTACTTGCTTGAGCAGGACAAAGTCGAGGACGAGCTCATAAAGCACTTCTATGACGGGTTCCTGTGCGATGTCGGGGAGCTCCCGCCTCCGATACAAGTTCGGCTTATGCTTCGTGTGCTGCGTGACAACGTGGCAAATATCACGCAGTCTTCCTTGGACGCCCTGAACTGCCTCACAAATTTTAGTCACGAGAGTCCTGACCTTTACCCGCCAGCGTGTCGCGTCGAGGATCTGAGTCCTGCCTTAGAGCTCTATGTCCAGGTACAGCTTTCGCTGTGTATCTTCCTGGGCATTCACGTACCGGCACTGGGCAACGCCTGAGGTGTCTGGCTGTTGACAGGTCAAGACAGATCTTGTCCTGCGTAGTCTCAGAGAGGCTGGTGGTGTGCTATTGGGACCAGCAGTCGTATCCTACAATGCTCTGGTAGACAAATATTTCCCTCAGCCACCAAGCGAGAGCGAAAGCACCCCCCTGGAGCTTCACAGGTACTAGCTTGACAGCAAAATCAGCAGCAGCCTGGCTAAGCTCAGTGTTGTGTATGGTAGTCAAGCTTCTTGCAGACATTCATCAACATTTTGCTTAGGAGAGAGGAACTCAAGGAAGCTCTTATCAGCTCAGACAAAGCCCAGGAGCTTTTGCATAAGTACTCTTTGGAGGCACTTGGTGAATCGCTGCTGGCTTATGTCACCAAAGCACGAGCAGCCTTGGGTCCACCATTGCTCAAGGTGAGCATTGTTGGCGATACCTGCTGTGTGCACACAAGCTTGTGGTGAGCTTGCTGGACTGTGAGCTTATAGAATCTCACTAATGATTCTTGGATTTTTTGAACACATGCAGGTATTGGAGACAGATGTGGCCACAGGGCGGTATATGCCATACATGACTGGCTCAGGTATGTACTGACTGTCTTCACTTTGCATGCCTCTGGTTAGCTGCTGGAATCCTTGATGTCCCAAGTGGTGTTCGTGAGGTCCTTGCAGAAACAGCCGGCGCAAGCAAAGCTTGAGGGTGGTCTGTGTTTCTAGAAGTAATATGCAAGGCGCATGTGTGTTCTTGACTGACCTGTTCCCCATCAATTGTACTTGAAGCCAGATTTTTAGACAGCAGATGTCTGCCACATGCTGCCAGACGCACCTTTGTGGCTGTGCCAAGTCCCCCTTGAGTGTTCAGTGTGCGGAACACCACTCTTGCTTCCTCTGCAGAATCTGCGCTGGGCTTGAAACGTGGTCGGGGGCCAGATGCTGTGGGGGATTTGCAGCAGCACAGTAAGCAACTGCGTATGCTAGGGCAGGACCCTTTGCCTGCTACTCTGCATCAGGCACAACTGGCAGGCCTCCACCAGGGTCAATTCAGTCAGGTCTCTTTCTGAAGCTCAGACTCTTGCACACTATTCATTGTTGGTTTTGGAGACAACTTGACTCCAATTGCAAACCTTTTTAAGACGTCTGTGTTCCCATGTGCCAGCAACTTGTATGTGAAATTGCCTTGAGAAGGATCAGAGTACTCTGTTGATGTACTCGACCCGTGAAGCATGTCAAGCAACAAGCGCTGCTCTGTCTCTGTTTTTCAGGCTGGGCTGTTTATGCTAATGTGTCTCAATCATTAGTTGTCAGCCTATCCAGATTGGTGCCAGCTTTGCTCATGGTTGATGTTCTCTAGCAAGCTCACATTCTGAGATTACCTAATGTGCGCCGCTCCAGGCATTGCAGGCAGCTGTAGGGGAGCAGGTAGCAGGTGGGGTCCTGGTTGGGGGCGAAGGAGGTCGCCCTGTCTACTGGGATAGCCCTCAGGCAACACCAGATGGGGTGAGCTTTGACATGTGGCATTTAGCATTTGCTGATGGCTGATCGCCATCGAATGTGCAGTCAATTACCTCTGTGCACATAGTGCATCCTAGCTGTCTCAACAGCGTGCATGACGCAGCAGCAATGACACCTAGATCTTGTCCACTTCTCGGTGAGATAAAGACGCACTGGCATGTCACCCTCAGACTTTTGAAGATTGAGTGGGTCCAGGTGAAGATGGAGATGCCAGTGGCGCCAGGCATGGTGGCGCCCCTGGATGGCACTCCAGATGACCAGGGACTCAATGGCACCTCTGAAGGTGGGAAGAAGAACAAGAGTGGCGGCCCTAGGCGCAAGGTGGGGCGGTGGAGCGAGGAGGAGACAAACACCCTCATCTCGCTCACCAACCAGGTCACCAAATTGCACGAATCGAGCTTTCCTGGCAGCTGCGTGACGAGGGAGCTGCTGTCTGTCAAGTCAACATGCACCCAATATGTTCAACTCATGCACAACCATGCATCGATATGGTGTCATAGCAACGTTGATTGTCTTGCTGGCGGCTTTCTCCTTGTTGACCAGCATCAAATCCCATAGTATAATGTGTGAGCATCAAGTCTGCAAACGCCCACAGCTTTTAGGTGCTGCTGCTGATGTGTCACTTGGAATGCAGTTGGGCAAAGGCAAGTGGAAGAAGATTTTGGACGAGGCAGGGGATGTGTTCAAGAGTCGTAGTCAGGTTGATTTGAAGGACAAGTGGCGGAATCTGGAACGGCAAGGGATTGTTCAAGCGCCTGTCAAAGCTGAACCTGCATCAGGTGTGGACACTTTAGGCTTCTGCATTTTGGGCATGTGCACTTGGTGCTTCTTGAGGGTGCTGTGGTGTCCATAGACATCACCCACAGGCAGCACATTTTAAACATTGGCATGAGCAGACCCTGGTCGATAAGGGCTAAATTGCCAAACCTGTCTTTGCTTTCCTCCTTGCTTTGACCTAGCTTGCACTGGACTGTGAACAGCACATTGCAGCCAATCATTGCTGGTACTGTTTTTAACAGGTTGGCATTCATGGCATGCTGCCTTCTCTTGTAATAAGATTTGCTCGGATTGCAGGAGACACAGCTGGTGAGGCTGCAGCAGAGCCCATAGAGCAGCAACAAGGCGGCGGTGAAGTCATTGAGAATTCTGATGCTCCCGAGGCACCAGACAATCCAGATGGCTATCTTGCTGAGGAGGGAGGCGCAGGGGCTGAGGGATTAAATGAGTCTGAAGCAATGCCTGCAAAAGTGTGAACCTTGGTGCAACCTGCAGTCTGCTGATCTGTCAGTGGTTTGGCTGCTGTCTCCAGGGCTGTACAGTTGCAAGTTTCCCAGGAAATTGCCGTCTGTACAAGTGAGTTTTAATCTGTTTGAATCTACCAGTATACTACGTAGTTGATACAGTATACACTGTACCTCCTATAGGCTTCTTCTGTATTTGTGAACGAATCATATGCTGATGATAGGGTAATACAGACATTGCACTCAAGTGTGCACATGCGTGTGTGCTCTGTCTCAGCAAGCATGCCAAATTGTATGCCAGCATTGAGGCATAGTATTAACCAAAGTGTCACTCAGAGCACTCATCCAGACAGTGTGTCAAGCTCTTTTTTAATAATTGCGGAGAGTTGGTCATTGGAGTTCTTGCACAATGGAATGTGTGCGATTTCATGACCGTTGAACCAACAGAACAAGCGGATCAGCAGGCTGGCCAACAGACATATCCTGTAACGATCCAGTCAAGATACTTGCCTATGAACTGTGAAACTCTGGTGCTGGTGTCAAAGAGGCCTTCAGAACCAAGATCAACAGCAAGGCACACCGTGTAAGGAATTTTATGGTGCATGTGACACAAGTTCACCAAACCCGCCAACCTCAAGCTAGCATCAGATAAACCACTAACAAGACAAACAAGCTCCTTGCTGCTGTTCATGCAGACACAAATGCAGCTATGCTACTGCTTGCAGCAGCTAAATGTATCATTGACAACATTGGCTACCAGAGGCCAATGACTTTCCACCATGCTCCTCCAGCAAACAACCAAACTGCAAGGTAAAACACTGACATGATGAAACCCAGCTGGTACCACTTTGATTGAGGCACATACCCTGCTCCAAAGTAGGGGGGTGCAGAGCCAATACCATATGTGGACAAGCATCCCATAACATTGGATAGTTGCCCCAGCGCAATGGCAGCAAGCATGCCAGGTGTACCACATGCTGTGGCTACAGACAGGAAAGCGGTGTACATGGCTCCAATGTGTGCTGCTCCACTGGCAAACAAGTAATGAGAGTAGAAGTACAGCAGCACCACCACTCCAAAGGAAGACTGCCATGACAATCCCAGGCCGCCCATCAAATTGACCACATTGTCAGAGAACCACTTGATGAATCCGTACTTGTTGAGGTATGAGGCCATAGCAATAAGAGCTGCAAACCAGGTCAAGGTGTCCCAAGCCTGATTGTCACCTGCCGCACACCCACACCATTCATCAAACAGTACATATAACACCAAGATCATCAAGATCAGGGGTACAATGCCATTGCAATGCCAAAGATAACAATTGTCTTGCTGCAAAGCATGCATGCTGAGCTGACAAACAGCCTCTGGCCATCATTGACAACAAGCATGTGACTTAATCAGGCTATTCAATAGTGCAGCTGGCAACAAACAGCATCACTTACCCAAGCAGTCCTTCCACTTGACCACATTGGTGATCAGCAGAATGGAGAGCCCCAGCAGGGCAGCAGCCACAGCATTGATGCCAATGGCGCCTCCAAAGATCCAGAGGCCCACAGTGACTGCAAAGGCACCAGCTGTGATCTTCTCATCCAGAGACAAGGGTCCCAGTTTGTCCAGCTCCTTCTTGGCCTGCTTAGGAGCATCAGGAGTGTCCTTCATCTCTGCACAGAAGATACAATGGCAATTTGGCATGATAGAGAAAACACAGAAGGACTAGACATGGTAATGGGAAAAGCGCAGATGCCGACTTCAGAGCGCAAAGCCACATAAGGCAAAGAACGCAGCAAAGCAAGCACTGTACGCTGCAAGTGTAGACTGTGTATTTATATCAAGTCCAGTCAGCCCTTCAATGGTCATAAGGAATGACAGATGATAGTTTGCCAAGATCGAACTGATTTACATCATGTATGAATTGATATGCGCAGCAGCACAGCATCATGACCAAGGCTCCCACTGCATGCACCCTTAGACACTTTTGTATGATGTGCGCAGAAGCACTTGCTTGCAGCCATCCTCAGAATAGAGAGAGACTTACCTGGGGGGTAGAGGACGTACAGAATGAGTGGAGCAGCAGCGAGGCAGATGAGACCGGGCACGATGCCAGCCAGAGCCCAAGCACCCCATGAGATTGGCTGTCCTAGAGCCTCAGAGGCCAGGTTGACAGCCAGAGGGTTGGCGGCCATGGCTGTGATGAACATAGCTGAGGAGATGCAACTGGTCTGGAAGCAAGTCTTCATGACATACGCCCCCATCTTCTTCTCAGTGCCCTTGGCTGGGTCACTGCCACAAGCAAGGCAAAGGGCCTTGGCCAGAGGAAAGAAGATGCCACCTGCAATACATGTACTGTTGCCAGCACTGCTACAGGAGGAGATGTCCTGCTATTTGCTAAATTGGACTTGATGTGCAATGTACAACCAAGTGCAGTAGATAGAGGAACTCAGCTTCTTGTAAACCATGACCAACTGATTGTGTGTGGCATGACCAGCTATGTTTACCATGTGAAGCCGCACAGACTGAGTGCGTCTTGCTGCAGGTGGTACAAAATCATTGCAAAACAGTGGGTAGCGCAGAGGGTTGAGCATATCTTGCAAGCCATGTTACCTGCACGAGCAGCCACCGAGGGGATGGCCGGTGCCAGCAGGGCTTCAGCAAACACTAAGCTGTATGTCAGGCCTAAAGTGGTCTTTCCAAAGAGAGAGACAATGCCGTATGCAATTCGGTTGCCCAGGCCAGATTTGATGAAACCGCCAGATAGCCAAAAGGCAATGGCAATCAACCACCTGAGTAGGGCAAAGACAAGGACATTAAGCAAATTGTAGGCAGCATTCGAGGTGACAAATTGCCTTGTCTAAGATAAAGTCTTACGGAATCTCGCTGGAGAAGGCACTGAAAGCTGCTGCAAAGGTCAGGGTCTTGGTCAGCATTGTGGCCCCCAGTCCCATCATAGCCACAGCTCCCAAAGGTAATGGCTTGGTGATGATCCCAACAATTGTGCCAAGAAAGATGGCAAGCAGGTGCCATGCCGGCAGTGTGACGCCTGACGGAGCTGGGATGAACCAGATAGCGATAGCAAGACCCACGGAGATTCCCAAATTTTTCA
>JAABUO010009556.1_pt1 | contig 10833 bp, 10 predicted proteins | sample 5559291 | NCBI WGS metagenome assembly JAABUO01 (sample SAMN10711878, study PRJNA513372) | rock metagenome | isolation source: Antarctica rocks | place: Antarctica: Victoria Land, Finger Mt sud
CGCGTGCGCTGGTGCGGCCGCGCCGGGCAAGCAGCGCGGCAACGGCAGTGCCGGCACGCTCTGCAGCTGTGCGCCGCCATCCGCTGCGGTCCTATTGCTGGCCCGGACGACAGGGAAGCCCTCAGGGATGGTGCCGCACAGGCGCTCGTTCCCTGCGCGCGCAGGAATACAGCAGCAATCAACCGCAACTTACCATACACGAGCTGAGGAATGCTGGAGCGCCTTACACCCTGGCCTATACCATCGCTGCCTCCAGCTCTGCCTAGGCAGCGACCGTGTGCATGTGCCCTGGTGGCACGCGCAATAAACGCGAACAGGCATGAGTTAGGGCGAACAGGCATGAATAGATATACAGTCCAGCTCTGACATGGGCACCCAATCTCAGCGCCCCTGATGATGTGCAGGCAGCAGCCATACCGGGCAGCAGGGCGGCCGCGCGCAGGTGAGGGAAGACATCGCCGGGCGTCGCCTCAGGGTCGCGCGCCCACTCCGAGGGAATTGGGCCCTCGAGGTGGTTGTCAGCCAGGTCAAGGACCTGCACCACACAGCAGCGGCAGCGTCACACAACAGTACCAACAGCATGTCAGACCACTAGTGTCTATTGCCGAAATCAGACTTTGTCAGAGCGTGCTCCGATTGGGCCAACTCCTCCTGTCCTTGGCGCAGCCACCACAAAGTCCTGCGTCTGGCAACACTTCCCGCATGCATAGCTACCGTCTGACGTCTCCCTGCTGCCCATGATACTCCCGCACGGAAAGTTGTGTGCATTGCGCAGCGAGCGCGCCTGCAGGCTGGCAAAGGCGCCTGGCGCGCCCCAGGCCGCGGGCAGGCGGCCCGTCACGTTGGCGGCCTGGCCCGCCAGGTGCAGCTGCTGCAGCCTGAGCGCGGACGTGCCCCAAGAGCCCTCCAGCTCGCCTGCGCGGCCGGGCGCAGCGCCTGGGACAGCCGCCGCCGCGCGCGCGCTGCACGGCGGCCAGTATGCGGACCGCTGGGTGCGCTGAAAGACGGTAGGCCAGGGCCTCGGGTGCAAGCGCCCGAGTCGTGAGCTGAAGTATGCAGTTTGTAGTCGCAGGTGTCAGGGGGGGGCAGGTGGCCGGGACACTGCGCGGCGACGGACCGGAGAAGCTGTTGGCCGACAGGTCGAGCACGAGCAGCGCCATCATGTGGCCGTCCAGCAGGTTGTCCAGCGACGCCGAGCCGTTCAGGCCCGCGCCGGGCCTGCGCGGCCCGCCGCCTCAGCAGCAGCCCCGCGCTCCCGGCCGACGCAGGCGTGCGGGTTGGCACCCGCAGCTTACTCAGGGGTTAAGAGCAGGGGCGCGGTCGGCAGGCGCACAGGCTGATGCACGCGACGTGGCCGCTGGGGTCGCAGGTGACGCCGGTCCAGGAGTGGCCGCGCGCGTCGAGGCCGCCCGGGCCGCCTGCGCACAGGCTGGCGTTCGCCGCCGTGACCTGCGGCTGGCCGGGCGGGCACACGTCGCCGGTGTCGCGGCCCCAGCCGCGCCAGCCGCGCTCCTGGAAGGTTGCCTGCCGCAGCGCGCGCCGGTGCTATCATGGCTAGCTGGTGACCTTCTAGCGGCACATCTGCCTCCCCTGCTGCGCTACCGAGGGCTCAGCTTCCTGTGTGACGTACAACGCGCCGCCCCGGCGCCTAGCTGTTTGAGGGGGAGGGTACAGATACGCGCGAGCGGCACCCTGGCACCCCGGCACGCAGCGCCGCAGCGGCCCCACCTGAAAGTTGGCCACCTCGTCAGCCCACATCAGCATGCCCAGGTGCTCGACGATCGGGCGCGGCTCCAGCTGCGCCAGCACCGCCGGGGCAAAGAGTGACAGGACGGCGAGGCACGTGACCGTTGTGCGCCCGACCATCGTGCCCGAACGCGATCGGGCAAGACAGCGGCGCGAGAAGTCTTGCTCGGCAGTTAAAGCCCAACGAATGTCGTACATAGGTTTCCAGACAGGGTAAGAGGTGTGCTAGGCTATGGGTGGCACGCTGCGGGAGACGCTGAACGCAGACGTGTGTACAGTTGCGGTGTGTCAGGTTCAAGGCCAGCGCCGCTCGTATGGTAGAATTACACACACCGTCTTCCATCACAACTAAGTGCACCCGCGGCGCGCTCGAACGCGTGCTTCAGGACAGCAGCGATGACTCTTTGCAGCAGCGGTGACTCTTTCTTGTACTGGATAACGCTCCACACGTGCGCGCGCTCATGTCTGGCTTACCGGCGACTCTTTGTCGTACTTGGATGTTTCGCCACTTGTCCGCGCGCTTAGTGTCTGGCTGGTGAGCGCGCTTGGTGAACGAGCCAGGCACCGCGCGCGCGGACAAGTGGCGCACCATCCAAGTATAGCAAGGGTCATCGCTAAGCTAGACATCAAGCGCGCGCATTGAGCCTTATCAATACAGCAAGGAGTCATCACTGCTGTAAGGCGGTGAGCTGCTCGGGCCGGGCAAATCAGCAGGCTACTGTTGATGTCAGAGCAGCCCTTCGAGGAGGAAAGCTCGCAGCTGGCAGCCGCACCCAATTAGATGGGTGCATATGGGTGGCTGAGGTTTTGGGTGACAGCAGGGCGACTCGTGACAGGGTTACAGCCCAGGAGGGCAAGAAAGCCCTGGGGTTGCTTCGCGCGGGGCGTGGTGCGCGCATACCACGCAAAGAATGTTGTGTCGGGCAGACAGATGCATAAACCTGGCACAGACAAGTGCATGAACCCAGGGCCGACACAGACCATGCCGCCCGACTACGCCGCGCCCAGCAGCGCCCCCACCGATGCAGCCGTGCCGGAGATGGCGCAGCCCACGCCGATGACCAGCACGGCCACGTTCAGCGCGACGCTCGTGCGCGACGCCTCGCCCTGCACGCCGCGCAGCCGGTCGGCGGCGCGCGGCGGCGGCTCGCCGCGGGCGCCGCGGCGGCGCGGGCTCCGGGCCAGCGCCCACGCAGCCCTCGTCAGAGCACACACCGCGGCTCTGCTGCTCGGGAGGCCGCAACGTGCTCGGCGGCGGCTCGCAAACCCTGGGACTGCCCTGCAGACAAACCCTTATTGTAGGGCGCGCGCCTGGAAGATGCGCAGGTGGCAGAGCGCGGGGAAGATGATGGACACCGACACCGTCAGCAGCGAGCCGATGAGCGACATGAAGTACGCCAGGAAGGGCACGTAGCGCGCCATGCCCAGCGTCGCCAGCCCGATGGCCGTGCGGACCGCCAGGCGCCGCGCGCCCGCCGGCGCGCCTGGCGCGCGCGCGCACACAGGCGCCTCAGCGCGGACCGGCGAGGAAGACCGCTGTCGCGACTCGATCTCCACTGACCCTACTGCTGACGTGTGAGCCGTGCAGAGCCCAGGCTGTGTTACAGCAAGCAACAGCACGGGTGACATGCTGCCTGATCGGCCCTTTGCGCAGGCTCACTGCCTGAGCCGCAAAGAGGAGCAGCACGGCCCAGAGAGGTCCATCGCAAGACACCGGCCCGCGGGCGGACGCAGCAGCCAGCCTGACACATGGCCGCTGCCCCAGGCCGCGCGCCCCCGGGGCGCACCGGTCACGCGCGCCGCGACGGCGGCGTCCGCGGCCGTCGCGGGCGTGTCCACGGTCAGCGCAAACTTCGCGATCGGGTTGACCAGGATGAGCGACGCGCACAGCGTGGCCAGCAGCCCGCGCGGCAGGTTGAATGTGATCACGTCCAGCGCGCCGGCGCCGTACATCGCGTAGCCGGCCGCCGCGATCAGCGTGCACTGCGCCGCCACGATGACGTACGCGACGTTGAGCACCTGCAGGATGGATTAGGGTCAGGCTGACCGCGCGCCGCCCCGCAAGGCCGTCAGCGCTGCCCAGCGCCGCAGCGCCGGCTCCAATTGCTAGTCGCGGGCATGATGGACGCGCGGTTCTCATGGTGACTTCGCTGCCGAGCGAGCCGCGCAGCAGCTTGTCTGATCCGTCAAGCTATCTCTTCAAACGTGCTGCGTGCTCGTGCTAATACCATGCAACATTGCGCTGCTCTGCCTGACGCGCTGGCGTACACATCACGGGCACAATCAGCACGCGCTCCCTTGCATCGCTGCTGGGCGAGCCGCGCAGCTCTCCTGCTCCTGAAAACCATTCATTCCACTGTGCTGCGCACCTGTGCCAACACCATGCAAGAATAGGCACTGCTGCGCCTGCTCAGCTCGAGGCGCGGGCGCGGCTGGGGGCGCGCGGCGCGCGCGCGCCTGCGGGAAGCGGCGCGGCTCCTTCATGCTGCGCTGGATGCTGGGAAACACGCCGTGGCCGGAGTACACGAAGGCCATGATGCCGAACACCAGCGGCAGCGAGGCCCAGTTGGCCGCCGCGGTGACCGCGCCCGCCGTGAAGCTGCCTGGCGCGCCCGCCCCGCGCGCGGCCCGTCAGCGCGGGCGGCGCGCGCCGGCCCGGGCGCAGCGCCCGACGCTGCAAGCAGCCGGAGGACAGACGCGCGCCGCAGCGGGGAAAACCGGCCGACAGACGGTGCGCATCTGCGGGGCGTCAGCAGCTGCGCGGCAGGCGCCGGGGCCGCACCGGTCACATACGTGTAGCCGACCGCGCAGAGCACGGTGAGCGTGGCGCCCACGCCCAGGAAGCCCAGGTAAGACAGCGCCTTCAGGTCCGGCAGCCACACGGTGGGCAGCATCGCGCAGGCCGCGAGCAGCATGTACGCGCGCGCGTCCGGCGCGAAGCGGCTGCCGAACAGCTGGAACAGGTTGTCGCCCTGCGCGGCGCCGCGGCACCGCCCTCTCCTGAGTGCTGCAGGTCCAGGTTAGGGTTAGGCTACGCCAGTCGCTCTCTCCGTCATAGCGCCGCGGCGGGGCCTGGCGAGCGCAGTGCCGGCAGGCACAGGGTGCATGCGCGTGCTGCGCCCGCTCCCCCGCCACACACGCCCGTTCAGATACAGCAGCGGCGGTAACCAGCACTGACACGGCGCCGACACGGGCCGGCAGGCGCTCTGCCGGGCGCGCGCGCGCGCGCGCCTCCAGGATGAACAGCAGCGCGCCCGTGCCCAGCAGCTCGATGTAGATGGACGACGCCACGACCGCGCGGCCGAACGCGCCGAACGCGGCCTCGCCCACGTCCTCGTAGCCGACCGGCGCCACGCGCCCGCCGCGCGCCGCCGCCGTGCGCTGCGCGACCGCGTCGTAGCACTGCACCAGGATCTTCCCTGCGCCGCCGCGGCCGCGGGCTCGCCGCCGCACGCCGCACCAGGCCCGTCCCTATCACGCTATGAACATGGGCTTCCCGCCGTACACCGCACCAGGGCTTGCCCGCGCGCCCGCACGCATGACCTGCTTGACAGCGGTGATGCTCCTGAGCAGCGGGCGCGACTCCGCTATACGCCTGGGCCGGGAGCCGCGCCCATGTAACTTGTGACAGTGCCCAGCAGCCAGAACAAGCCCGCCAGCCGGACACGCAGCGCCGCTGCCCTCCCGGGCAGAGCGGGGGCCGCGCCGGTGTAGTTGGTGACAAAGCCCAGCAGCCAGAGCACGCCCAGGCCCGCCCAGCCAGACTTCTTCAGCGCGAACGGCAGCGACAGCAGCCCCACGCCGCTGAGGATGTTGATCACGTTGACCACCGACTGGAAGAACGTCGCGTTGCCCGCGGCCTGCGCGCCCGGGGCACGCCACTTGCCCTCTCCGTCGCTGTGCCGCGACGCGACCTGGCGAGCGCAGCGCCGGCAGGCACAGGATGCTTGCAAATGCTGCGCCCGCTGCCTCCCCGCACGCGCCCGGGGACTGCCCCTCAGCGGTCCGCCCGCGGCAGGACGGCTGCCCAGCAGGCCCAGGCTGCGCTCGCAGCGCGGCACCTGCGCCAGTGCACTACTGACAGGCCCTGCCGGCGGCTGCACCTCCTCCGCGGCCGGGGCGCCGTCGCCCGCCGCGTCCCATGCCCCGGCGTCCGCCGCCGCGCTGCCCGCCCTGCAGACGGCCCGCCGCGGCGGCCGCGCATCCGGCCGCAGCTCCAGCGCCTGCCAGCAAGCGCGCGGGCCGGCGCCCTGCCGCGCCGGCCGCTTGCCCGCCGCGGGTCGCCGCTCGGGGCGGGGGGCGGCTGGGCACGGACACAGCGGCAGGCCCTCCGCTCTGCACAGGCGGCCCGCCGCACGGCCGGGGTGCATGCTGGGGCCGGCCGCACGCGCAGGCATTGGAGCGGCGCGGACGCCCAAGGTCCCCTGGTCGTGGGCAGCGAGACTGCTTTCGAGCAGCTTCAGAGAACCGATGCCCCGCCCCCCTTGTTTCGCTCAATGTAAAAAAACAGTGGTTTTGCTCCACTCCAGCAGTGGAGCGCTCCACTGGCCAAGTAGGGCTGCGGCCTGACGGGTGTTACATATGGCCTTGACATATGGCCCGAGGCCTCGACAAGTGTGTTGACTCTCCCGACGCCTCATGCATCCTGCACTTTGGCGCCGCTGCGTTGGGTTGACGGCGCTTTCCCGCCACGCAGCCTGCACTGCTGCACCACCTTCTTGCTGCCCGCCTTCACCAGGGTGGCTAGGTACTGCCGTCACCGATGCTTGGCAGGGCGCTGCACACTATGCGCCATAAATGAATTGTTACAACCGTGTATCAGCCAACTTCGCTGCCTGCGGGATGCATGCAGCCATGCAAGGGCTCAGAAGCAATGCAAACCCTGGTGTAACTCGCAATGTGCTCCACTCAATTTGAAGGCACGACCATCGGTGACAACAAGGCCATCACTCTTCCTTTCATAGCTGCCTCATCAGAGCACGCCGGCTTCAGATTGACACAGCGCAGCCGTGCAGTGAGACGCCTCCCTCGCGCGACTCAGCAGAGCACATCGCCGCAGGAACTGCAGCGATGAGCGCATCAGCGCGGATGGGCTGGGCGCCGCGGGAGCCGTCGGCTGGCGAGCGGCAAGCAGCCAGCGGAGGCGCAGCAGGGCCGGACAACGCGCCTGCCACAGCGGGCACTGTCGCCGCCGACGCCACGCCCCAGCCCGGGCCGGCTGCTGGCGGGGACACTCTTCAAGCGGCTCTGGCAGAGGCTCGCCTGACTGCCGCGGTGGCTTCAGTGGAGAGCGAGGAGCGCAGCGCCGGTCTCGCCGCAGAGGGCGCAGCCGCGGCTCCCGCGGGCGCCTCCCGCGTTCGCGCTGGCAACGGCGCTGGCAACGGCCGCGGCGGCGGCGGCGGCGGCGGCGCGGCCCAGGCAAGCGCGCAGGAGGCGGGACCCGCGCAGGCAGCGCAGGCCCAGACCGCCGTCGCGCCTGGACCTGGCCCGGGCGCCTCGCCGGCGGCGGGCGCAGCGGCGCCGCCGGGCGCGGCCCCGCCCGCGGCCGCGGCGCCCGCGCCGCCGCCTGCCCTGGGGGGCACGGTGGCGGGGCTGGTGGCGGGCACGCGTAGCTGCGTGCTGCGCCCCTGCGCATTCTTCGTGTCGTGGCAGGGCGTGCTCACGCTGGCCTTCAGGCGCGGGCACCGCCGCCGCCCGCCCTGCTGACTCCCCGGGGCCCCACTCCCCAAATTGAACTACAAGCGCTCTCTGCATGTACGTTGTCAAGTCCCAGTCCTGGGTGTGGGCTAGAGCCTTGGCAGAGGACCACTTAAAACCTAGTGTGGTTTCCTTGACTGCACTCCTGGACGGCACCTGCTACGCTGCCAAGGCAATCTGCGCTCCGGCTTGCACAGCAGAGAGCGGCGCAGTGCAAGGGTGCGCGCCTGATCAGGCTCCGGCCGCGCGCAGCGGCCTGCCGCCGGCGCTGGTGGCGCTCAAGGCGGGCCTGGAGGCTGCGCATGCGGGCCTGCCGCGCGAGAACCCGGGCAGCCGCTGGCCCAAGGCCACGCTGGGCATGCTGGGCGACGCGCGCCGGCTGCTGCCCGACCAGCTCGCGCGCCTCAACGCCCTCTGCGCGTGCGCGCCGCCGCCGGCCATGGGGTCACAGGGGTCAGGGTTGGGGCTATTACAGGCCGTCCGCGTGCGCTTCACCGCAGCTCACGTGCTCCGGTGCTCTGGCCGGGCGCGACACATGACTGGCGCCACCTTGCACTTGTAGCGCGCCACGGTCATGCTGTTGATGTGCTGGCTCAGGTGCCGTCTGTGGCTGGCTGCATGACTTCCGGCGCTGTGGCGTGCCTGATGGCCCAGCACAGCCAGGGCCGGCCCTCCCTGATGGTGCTGCCGCATGCAGCCACCGGGCTGTTCAGGGCCAGCCTGCATCGGGGTCCTCCTCATCTTGCACTGTGCCAGACTCTGAGCCCGACCTGTGTGTGGCTGCCTACGCGACAGGGAGGAGAGCGCGGGCTTTGAAGGCGGAGCGGGGGTGCCCGGCATTGTCGTGGACCGCGCCGCAGTCGCGCTCTACGAGTGCCGGTGCGCGGCCGCGCGCACCCGCGGCGCGAGGCTCACGCAGTGACATGCGGTGCAAAGGTGGATGTGGCATCGGCGAGGGCGTGTTGGTGGGCGCTCGCGCGTCTGTGCGCGCCCCCGCCCCATGCACACCCTGCGCGTGCACAGACGAGCGCGAGCGCAGACCCCAGCCACGACCACTCGCTGGAAACGCGTGCAAGCAGGCCGCCATCACAGAGCGCGCTCTTCGGCCGTGAGATGAGGCGCTATGTTTGCGGCCGCCAATCCTACCCTAGCCCTGACACAGAGCGCGCCGGCCGCAGGAGCCTGGAGCGCCTGGTCGCCTGGTCGGAGGCGCGCTTCGGCGCGCCCGTGGACGAGGCGGAGCCCGGCGCGGAGGAGGCGGAGCGCGTGCAGCGCATCCTGCGCGAGTCGGCGGCGCCCGACTACTGGTTTGCCGCCAGCCGCGACGGCAACCGCGAGGCGCACTACCGCGGTGCGCCAGTGGCGCTGCTCTGGCCAGCGTGTCTCTGTACGGGAGTTTTACATGGAAATATATAGGCTGTCCATGCGCTTGTTCAGAGGCATGATGGCGCATGCGCCTGTTGTCCAGCACTGATGTGCGCACTGGACCATGCGCAATCAGCGTCAAAATTTGCGGCCGACATGCATGCTGCCGGCGCCCACGCGCCAGGCACGCACCTGGGCGCGACGCTTGTCTTCCCGCTGCCCGGCGGGGGCGCGGAGGGGCCGCGCGGCGCCGCGGGCGGCGACGCGGCGGCGGCGCTGCGCGCGCGCATAGGCGCGTTCCGCGCGCGCGTGGACCGTGAGCTGCCAGGCATGTACTGCTGGCTGGCCGACGGCTCGCTGCACGTCACGCTGCGCGCGCTCATGGGCTAGGCGCGGCCGGCGTGTGGGGCTGGGGCGCTGGGCAGCCCCCTGGCCAGTCGCGCAGCGCAGCGCCCTACGTGCGCATCATGAACAAACACCTAGCGCTGTGCATCATGCCTGTTTGGCTGGCGGCCGCGCCTCGCCGGTGCCCGCAGGTCACTCGCGATCAGCGGCCTGCCACTGCTTCTGGACAGCGGGGTGCCGATGCGCCACAGGCGAACACCGCTTGCAGGCAGCAAGCAGCATGGCTGTCGACATGCAATCAGAGGAGTTGGAGACCAGCGTCAGTGATGGGTCGGGCCCGGCAAGCGAACTGTCACGTGGCGCCTTGAGAGGCGGCGCGGCGCCGCTTTGGCGCAAAGGCGCTAGGTTTCACCCTCGTCAGTGCTTGCACCTGCGCAGCGTACTGACTCAACCGCTGTTGGGCAGCCGCGTGCTGCAATCAGCTGCAGCGCCGTCCTGTGAAGTATACACAAGAATGGTGCTGTGGCGCGAGTGGCAATCTGGAAGCGAGGTGCAATGAGAGATAGAGCGATGAGAGGCAAGTAGGCCCCGTGTCATGCAGATGATGTGATCCTGGCACAGCTTTTGTCAACAGGATGATAGGTTGAAAGTGTTAAGATGCAGGAGCCACACGTATGTCTGATGGACAAACCAAGATATGGGTACCCTGGTGCCGGGCCAGGTCCCTCGGTCGACTGCACTTCTTGGACATACAGCTCACTTCTTAGGAGATCGAAGTGTTGTTGCTACACGGCTCCCCCCTCCACACGCAAGCGTTCCCCCAGCATGACAACGGGACTGAAAAAAAAATTTCCGTAATACCCTGGCCTTGGGCTGGTCGACATGGCGCCTTGAGGGAGCTTTGCTAGCTAGCAGAGGCTGTACCATCATCACCGACGTGAATAGAGTGCTAGCCAAGTGCAGTGCAGCCTGGCAGACTTTGTTAAGACCGGGCGTGTGCTGGTAGAGAAGGGCTGCGAGTGGCAGGTTGAGTCGTGCAGATTGATGTAGCTGCGCACGGCAGAGGCTTGGGGTTTTCACAGAGCGCCAGAGGCCGCGACGAGCACGGCACCCCACCACTGCCTCAGTGCTCTTTGGTGAGCATACGGTTGCACCCCCGCCCTCTTCCTCGCTTGTCCAATCAGCCATCATAATCAGGTAGCTGTCCAGTGACAGGGCTGTGAGCCTGCAGACCTGTGCAAAAGGGTGCGTGCACCGCGGCCTGCCTTCAGGCTGCGTGAAATGCTGGCCGGGAGACGGACGGCGGCAGCTTTTCCGGGCTCATCAAAGCGATTGGCGCCGCTGGTACAGGCAGCCTGCACCGCACCGGGCGCCTGTGCAGGGCTGATGCCTTGCTTTGCGCACGCCAGGGCAGCCATGGACGCGCGGGGCAATCTGACGCGCTTGCTGGGCGCTGCCGCACCCCGCGGCCTCCCTGTCAGCGCGGGCAACTGCTCCGCAGCGCCGGGCCTCGCCGCGAGCGCGCCGTGGGCCTCCCACCTCGTCCCGCCGCTGCCGCGCCTGGCGCTCGCGCTCGCGCGCGCGGCGGCCGCGCTGCCGCCGGCGCCGCCGTGGCTGCTGGCGGCGGCGGCGCTGGCGGCGGCGGCGCTGCTGGCCGGGGCGGCGGCGCGCGGCCTGCGT
>JAABUO010009557.1_pt1 | contig 10833 bp, 11 predicted proteins | sample 5559291 | NCBI WGS metagenome assembly JAABUO01 (sample SAMN10711878, study PRJNA513372) | rock metagenome | isolation source: Antarctica rocks | place: Antarctica: Victoria Land, Finger Mt sud
AGGATCCTTCCTAAAGGAAGGATACGGATTAGGATTACAGACGAGTCAGCACTGATTGTGTCGGCTTCTTTGTCCTAATCCTTCCTTTAGGAAGGACCCTGCGAAGCAAGGTGGTAGGTCATAACTCTTTTAAGTATCTATTTTTTTCGTCTACTAAGATTTGCTTCGGGGTGACCGGCTCGTCGGTCAGCGTGAACGCGGCGACAATGACGATGTCACCGACGCGGATGAGATGCGCGGCGGGGCCGTTCATGCAGATGACGCCGGAGCCGGGCGGACCGGCGATGATGTAGGTTTCTAAACGCTGACCGTTGGTGGCGTTCCAAACATGAACCATCTCGTTCGGGACTAAATCCACGCGCTCAATTAGCTCGGAGTCAATGGTGATGGAGCCGATGTAGTTGACATCGGCTTCCGTCACCGTCGCCCGGTGGATTTTGGATTTGAGCATCTGGCGCAGGCGCATGAGAAGCTACCGGCCTCCGCCTTTGCCCGCCATCAGCGACGGCGCAGGCTTTGCGGTCCGGCGGCGCGGCGTCTGCCCGCGCCGCTCTGCCGGGACACGCGCAGGACGGGCAGCGGGAGCGCCCGGCACTAAATCCGCAGCCGGCTCAAGCCGGTTCTCTAAAATCCGGCGGCGCATCGAAATCAGGCCGCCGAAGAACAGCAGCAGCGTTCCAATCCAGACAAGGCTGATCATCGGGCGCGTCGTCACTTCCAGCTCAAACTCCTGCGCGGGCGGGCCGGTATCTTCCCGGATAGAAATGGTCGCGCTTTCGTTCGCCGCACCGACGCCGGGATTGGCTTTGTCGGAGCTTCCGGCGCTCATGGCAGTAAAGGCAATCAGAGTGCCGCCGGGCAGCTTGACTTCCGGCGACTTCGGCAGCGAATTGTCCCGGTAGCGGATAAGCTGCGGCTTCACCAGCGTTGTCTTGCCCTGGTAGGTCACGCGCAGGACAGCGGACACCGGGAATACCGGCGGCGTCTGGCCCGTCGCTTGCACCATTGCCCCCATTGGGTTGTCAAAGTACATAAAGTTGATCGTGTAGACCTTCGGATGCGCTGGGTCGTCCGGGTGCAGGTTGATTTGCTTCGTGTCGCCAAGCTTCAGCACCGGCTGCCAGACCGGCTTCTTGTAGAACTCGTTTGGACCGTCTTTCAGGGCCAGATACAGGTCGCCGCCGGCATGGTGAATGATCGCCGGATGACCGAAGATTTTCTTTTCGCCGCCTTCGACGGGCCGCTCGGCAAACGGCAGCCGAGCGGTGAAGTGCTCCCGGCTGGTCGTAGACGCGACATCAAACAGCAGGGCGTTGTCTTTGTCCGTCTGCCAGTTGCTAGTCATGCCCCGGTAGACCATCGTGTAAGCTGCGTCCGGTTCCTGGCACAAACTGGCCGGGTCGGGAGTGCCAAGCACGCCGCAGGGCCGGTCCTGCACAAGCTGCACGTCGGGGTCTTTTTTGTAGAACACGACCAGACAGACGATGCCAATCAGCATGACCGCCGCGCCGAGATGCGAGAGCGTCCCGCCGATTGTCCAGACCGGGCGCACCGGGCTAGGTTTTGCCAGAACTTCCGCCTGCGCTTTGCGCGGGAACAGCCGGGTCAGCAGCAGAACATTAGACACCAGTGCAAAGATAGACGCCGTGAACAGCAGCAATTCGGGGATGAGCCTGCCCTTAGTCAGCGGCGTTCCCAGATGCTTTGCGGCCAGCACGAAGCCCAGCGCGGCCACGACCGAGATCGCATAAGACCAGACCAGCTTCGCACCGCCTGCGCCGCTCTTGCCGCGCCAGGCCAGATGCGGCCCGGCTCCCATGCCAATGGCAAGGAGCACGGCCAGCGGGAACATCGCTTTGTTGTGGTAGTCTTCGCGGACTGCGCCTTGAAAGTCCGCCAAATGCAACTTGACGCCGATGCCGGTCAAAAGCGGCGCGGACAGGCCCGCCGCCGCGATGCCCGCGCACAGGGTCAGCAGCACAATTGCCATCGTGTAGCCGAACTCCCGTGATTGAAGCTCTTCGGTCGCGGTTTCGCTTTTCGGAATGGCTTTAGAACGCCAGGCCAGCGCTCCGACGGACACGCTGACGGCCAGAAGTAGGACGCCGAGAAGCACGTTATTGGCATTGCCGCCGAGCGTCGAAAACGAGTGAACACTGAACTTGTCCAGAATGCCGGTACGGGTGAGAAACGTCTCATAAAGCGCCCCAGAGAACGGCAGCAGGGCCAGCAGTAGGGTCGGCTTTAAGAAGCCCCCGCGCACCCGCTGGATTTGGGCGGCATGGAGGAACCCTAGCAGCAGCATCCACGGCACGAACGGGCCGTTTTCGACAGGGTCCCATTCCCAGAAGCCGCCCCACCCCAGCATCTCATACGCCCAGTAGCCGCCCATCATCATCGCCAGACCCAGCACGGCGAACCCGAACAAGCCCCACGGCAGCGCCCGCTTCAGCCAGCCGTCCCATTCCCGCCAGCCGAGAGCCGCCAGGGCGAACGCGAACGGCACGGAAAGCGCGGCGAAACCCAGAAACAGCGTCGGCGGATGGATGACCATCCAGTAGTTTTCTAGGTTGGGGTTGAGGCCCAGCCCCTCAGCCGGCGTGACCTGAATACCGAACGGGTCGGTGGTCGGGAAAAACGGCGGCTTGATGACGAGCATCCCCATCAAAAACAGCAGCACGGCCCCATAAATCGGCATGACCCGCCGCTCCGCCGCGCCGGATGTCCAGGCCAGAACGACGCCAAGAATGGCAATCCAGAAGCCCCAAAGCAGGAACGAGCCTTCCTGCCCGGCCCAGAACGACGGGAAGTAATACAGAGGCGACATCGCCCGCGCCGAATGGTCATAGACGTACTGCACATCAAAGCGGTGCGTCAGCAGCAGCGTTCCCAGCACGGCAGCGGTTCCCAGCGTACACGCCGCCGCCAGCACGAACGCCGACCGGCCTACGCGCACGAAGGCTGCTCCATTGCCGGGCGCATCGCGCTTGACGCAGGCAGTCAAGTAGCTACCCATCGAAACGATCAGCGCGGCGATTGCGGTCCAAATTGTGAGTGTGCCGAGTAGCGGCAGAAATGGTGACGGCATTGTGATTTGTTCTAAATCCGCAGAGACGCCCGGCCTTAAAAGGCCGGGCTAAAAGAATACGAAGCCCCTCCGGGGCTAAGATCTGTCAAGCCCGGAAGGCTTTTGTAAACTTCTAGCCCGGCGTTTTAAGGCCGGGTTTCTTATCCCCCGTAGCTGCGCTCGGTGGTTCCCTGTCCCTGATACTTGGACGGGCATTTGACCAGCAGATTGTCGGCGACGAAAACGCCCTGCGCCGGGTCATACGTTCCCTGCGCGTTGATGGCGACTGCCTTGCTCATCGCCGAGTCCAAATCGTCCGGCTTTGGGCCTTTATAAACGACCGGCATCATCTGGTTAGTTGCCTTGTCGCAGAGTGTGAACCGCAGGGCGTGAACACCACTGTCGTAGTTCATCGTGCCGGCGACGGGCGTACCCATGACCTGCACGTCAGAGTCTGTCGCTTTCATGGCTTCGGCAAACGGCACGGCGTTGACCAGATTGTTCTTGAACGCCGCCGCGCTGAAAGCCAGCGCCCCGATGATAATAATCAGGCCGATTACAGCCCCTTTGTTTTTCATAGTTGTTCGCTCTCCGGCTCATCCAAGCGGCGCACTTCTTCTTGCAGACGCCTGACTTTGCCGTCCAGGTTCCACAGATACGCCCAGAAGCCGGTGAAAATCAGCACCGGCACCAGCATCAGCGGCAGCAGGCTAGACATGGGAGCGCAGACCCTCAGCGACAACAATCGGCGCGGCCTGCACTTTTGACGCGGTTCGAGCGCGTCGGTTCAGCCGCAACTGCACTTCTTCCAGTGCGACGTGAACGCGGAAAGCCCAAACATACATCAGCGTCAGGCCCAGTGAGAACGCGCCCAGCACAATCCAATACTCGGCGCTAAACACGGTATTCTTCGGATGCAGCGTGTTCGGCGTCGAGTTCGGCAAAATCAGCGTCAGGAACGGCACCGAGACCAGCGCAAACAGCGTGTAGACCGCGCTGAGCGTCGCTCGTTTGCGGCTGTCGTCAATCGCCGTCCGCAGGGCGAAGTAGGCGAGATAGATTAAAAGCAGCATGACGATGCTGATCTGCTTGATGTCCCAGCTCCAGTACGCGCCCCATTCGGCTTTGGCGAAAATCGCGCCGGTCGTGGTAGTTAAAGACCACAAAAGAAGCGCCAAACCGAGCGACACCGACGACTTGATGTCGTCTTCCAATCGTCGGTTTTTCAGAAAGCAAAGTGCATACCAAACGCCCACGGCAGTCGCAACCGAGCCGACAATGGAACACGGGATATGGAACACGGCGATGCGGGCCAATGCCGGGCTGACAAACAGCGGGATCGGCGGCACCCACAAAAAGCCCGCCGCCGTTGCCGCACAAACGAGAAGCAGCAGACCAACCCGCCCCAATTTTTGGATGTTAGTCATTCCACACATACTCAAACAGCAAAAAAGACGCCGTCGTCATCACCAAACTGTAAACCACAAGCATTTCAATGTCAACGCGGGACTTCGCCAGATGACTCGGCAGGCCGTCAAACGCGCCGAGCGTTCCCTGCACGGCGATCAAAAGCAGCGGCAGCAGGATCGGGAACGCGACCACAAAAAACAGCGAGCTTTTGCCCGATGATGCCTGCGAAATCAGCGCGGCCACAAAAGTCGCCGCCGCCGACAGGCCAATGCCGCCTAGAAAAAGAACACCAAACAGCAGAATAAAGTTCACGTCTGCGTTGTTGTGGCCCAGCGGCAGGACAACTAAAAACAGCGGGACGCTCACCAGCTCTACAGCAAAGACAAGCGCGATATTGAACAGCCATTTGCCGGCATACACCGCCGTCGGCGGCGCATACAGCCGCAGCAGCGGCGCGGTTCCGGCTTCCTCTTCGCGCACGAAAACGCGGGCTAGGCCGGAAAGCGCGGCGAACAGCAGGACAATCCACAGCAGCGCCGCTTTGACTTCCGACTTGACTGACGCCGAGCTGAGCGCAGCGGACACGGCGACCAGCGTGGTGACGGCAAACAGCAGGGTCGCACCGAGCGCGTACTTTGTCCGCAGCTCGGCTTGCAGGTCTTTGCGAAAGACGGCCCAAGCGCAGGTCAGCCAATGGTTAACGATAAGTCTCCCCAGCGCCGCGCTTCGACTGCGTCATTCGTGGCGGCGACGACGATCCGGCCGGACTCGCGGCTTTCTGCGAGAAGCGCATCGGCAATAGCACGGCCCGCACCGTCTAAAGTCGCCGTCGGCTCGTCCCAGATCAAAAGCGGCGGGTTGCCGAGCAGCGAAACGGCAAGTTTCAGGCGCTGACGCATTCCCGACGAGTACGCCGAAACAACATCCCGGCCCCGCGCCGCCGGCAGGCCGACTTGCTTCAGCAATTCGTCGCTGTCACTCTTCGCGATGCCGCGCAGGCGGGCGAAGAACGCCAGGTTCTCCGCGCCGGTCAGCTCGCCGTAGAGCTGCACATCCGGGGCGGCATAGCCGCGTGGGCCATTGAACTCCACTCGCCCGGTCTCAGGCCGGAGCAGCCCGGCGATGATCTTCAGCAGCGTGCTTTTCCCTGCGCCGTTGGCCCCGGAGACGACCAGGCACCGGCCCGGCGCGACTTCGGCGGTCACTTCCGAGAACAGCGCTCGCCGCCCGTAAGCCATCGAAACTCCGTGCAGGCGCAGCAATGGAAACGGCTGAGGTGACGGCTGAAGCATTGTCTTTCCATTATACCGTATGCAAAATCGGGAATCAAGGCGCGGGAACATAATCTGTGAAAAAAATCACAAGTTATGCCGCTATGCTATACTTGGCTCATGCCGCTTGTTTTGCCCTCTCAATTGCCCTCTAAATTACCAGGAAACTGCCGACAATGAGAACACCCAATCGCGATATTGCCCGGCGCAGCAGCGCCCTTCTGCTGTTTGTCCTGCTGGCGCTGATCGGAATACTTTTTGGGACTGCCTGGCGGCGCAGCCATCCCAGCCGCAATGCCCGGCAGATTGTGGTGACGTTTCTTGATGTCGGGAATGGGGACTGCACACTGATTCAGTCGCCGGAGGGACGCACGGTGCTGGTAGACACCGGCAGCCGGGAAGCGGCCCCGAAAGTCGCGGCCTTGCTGCGCCGGCGGAACGTGCAGACGATTGATTTGCTTCTTTTGACTTCGCCGGATGCCGCCAGCGTCGGCGGCGTTCCCGCTCTTTTGGGAAGCGGCGTGCGGGTGTCCCAGATTTGGGACAATTCGGTGGCGGACACCGGCCAGGCCCGCCGGGCGGCGCTGGAAGCCGTTCGGCGGCGTCACATCCCGTCCAGCGTCGCCGGCGCAGGTGATACCATTCAAATCGGCACACGGCTTTTTGTGTCCGCGCTTTGGCCGCCGAATACGGGGGAAGCGTCGCGCCGGGACCCGCTGCTTTGCCGCATCAACTACGGCAGCACGTCGTTTCTGCTGGAAGCGCCCGCGACCGCGCAGGCGGAGCGCGATTTCATCAGCCAGGCCGGAGCGCAGATGGAGTGCACGGGCGGCTGCACCGATTTAGTGCTGCAAGCGGCCGCGCAGGCCGGAATTTCGCCGGAGATGCTGCGGCGGGCGACCCCGGCGATTGTGGTCCTTTCCTGCGGCCCGGACGACCCGCCGGACCAGGCGACGCTGCACAGCTTTCAAGCCGCCGGGGCCGCCGTCTGGCGCACGGACACGCAGGGTACGATTACAATCACCGCCGGCGGGCACGTCTCGCCCGGCGTCACCGCCGAACGGCTGTAACAGAAGACGAAAGATCATTATGCAGACTTTTACCGCCCCGCGTGCGATTATCCCCCGGCTTGGCGACATCCTGATTGAGAATGGGATTGCCAGCCCCGAGCAGATCCGGCACGCTCTCGACACGCAAGCCTCTACGGGACAGCGGCTCGGCTCCATCCTCATCGGCAGCGGCTGGGCGACGGAAGAGCAGATTACCGAAGCCCGCAGCGTCCAGATGGACGTCGGCTATGTGGACATCACTCTGGAAATCCCGGACCCATTTGCGGTCGCCCTGGTACCGGCGGAGATTGCCCAGCGTTACATGCTGCTGCCGCTGTCCATGGAAGAAGGCCTGGACGGCAAGCCGGGCCGGCTTCGGCTTGCCATGGTGGACCCGTGGGACGTGGAGGCGACCGACTGGGTGCAGCGCGAGACCCGCCGCCGGATTGAGCCGCTGCTGGTCTCGGAAACCGGCCTGCAATCGGCTCTGGAACGCGCGTATCAATCGTCCCGCAGCGACGCCCACAGCTCCGAGATGTCGGAAACCATCGAGCTGGCAAGTCTTGACTCGCTGGATTTGGCAGTTACCGATGCCGAAGAACTCGATCTCGGCGACCATGTCCGGCAGGGCGAGCAGGCTCCGGTCATCCGGTTCGTCAACACCCTGTTCTCGGAAGCCGTGCGCCGCCGAACGTCGGACATCCATATTGAGCCGCGCAAAAAAGATTTTCTTATTCGCTACCGCGTGGACGGCCAGCTTCAGACCATCAAGACCGTGCCTCGGAACCTGCTGGCGGCGACCGTCTCACGCATTAAAATTCTCGCGGAAATGGACATCGCCGAGCGCCGCCTGCCGCTCGACGGACGCATCGCCATGCGCGTGGAAGGCAAAAACATTGACCTGCGGGTGTCTACCCTGCCGACTCAGTACGGCGAGCGTGTCGTCATGCGGATTTTGGACCGGAGCACTGCGTCCATGAGCCTGGGCGAGCTGGGCTTTTCGTCCCATAACCTGCTGGCGTTCAACTCGCTCATCCGCAAGCCGCACGGCATTATTCTGGTCACCGGCCCGACGGGCAGCGGCAAAACGACGACGCTGTACGCCGCGCTGAACGCCCTGCGCTCGCCAACTACGAATATCATTACCTGCGAAGATCCGGTCGAGTATGAACTTGAGGGCATCAGCCAGTCCAACGTCAACGAACGCGCCGGGCTGACGTTTGCCCGGCAGCTCCGAGCCATTTTACGCCAGGACCCGGACGTTGTTTTGGTTGGCGAGATTCGGGACGCCGAAACCGCCGAAATTGCTTTCCGCGCCGCGCTGACCGGCCATTTAGTGCTGTCCACGCTCCACTGCAACGAGGCTGCTGGCGCGGTCAGCCGCCTGCTGGACATGGGCGTCGCGCCGTTTTTGATTGCCTCTACCGTCGCGGGCATCGTCGCCCAGCGCCTGGTGCGCCGCCTTTGCCCGCACTGCCGCCGCGAGTCTGTGCCCGACGCAGACACGCTGGCGATGTACCGCGCCCTCGGCGGCGAGATGGAGCCGGGCGAGCCTCTTTGGGATGCGCCCGGCTGCCCGAAGTGCGACGGCAAGGGGACACGGGGCCGCGTGGCCGTGCATGAAGTGCTGGTTTCCAACACGCACATCAACCGCCTGACAATGGAGTCCGCCGAAACGCATATTATCCGCGACGCCGCCATTGAGAACGGCATGATCCCCATGATCGGCGACGGTTTAGAAAAGCTGCGCTCCGGCCTGACGCTTTTAGACGATGTCCAGCGAAAAATCGGCGTGGCGCTGGCGGAGTGAGAATGGCTGTGAGTTACTTTCGGGCTTCGGAGGCAGGTTTAGGGGTAGAATATCTATCATGCCTGCCGGGAGACCTTGATTTGCAGTCGGGAGATGAAACTTCAACAGCCAAAGCCGCAAGAGCTAAAACGACGAGGGCCAAAGCCGGACGGCCATTCGCGGCGAATAGGGAAGATCGCCGCCAGGCCATTCTCGATGCCGCGACCTCCGTGTTTCTCGAACAGGGCTTTTCGCGGGCCAGCACTACGGAGATCGCCCGCCGTGCGGGAGCCTCGAAACAAACGATCTACTCGCGCTACCCGACTAAATCGGCCCTCTTCGCCGCCTTGATGGAGCGCCGCACCGAAAACCTGCTTGCCTCGTACTCGGATTTGCTTCAATCGGATGCGCCGGTAGATCAGGTCTTAGTCCGCTATGGGAAAAAGCTCGTCAGCACACTGCTTTATCCCGAAACGCGGATTTTGTATCGCCTAGTCGTCGCGGAAGCTGTGGAGTTTCCGGAAATCGCGCAGAAGTTCTGGCAAATGGGGCCAGGGCAGGCCATCAAGCATCTGCATTCTTACCTTACTGCTCAGGAGGGACAAACCCTTGTCATTCACGATGTCGCTTACGCTGCGGAACAGTTCCACGGCACGCTGATTGGCGCAATGAACATCCGTATCCTCCTCGGAACGCCGATGTTGATGCAGACAGAAGAAGAAATTGACATTTGGGTGGGGAGCGCGGTTCAGGCGTTTCTTCGCGCTTATGGAATTTGAAGTTTAACGGTGCTTCTGCCTGGGGATTAACAGAACAGTACGGTTCGGTACTATTAAACGAACAGAAATTCCGTTGCTGCGACACCCGCCTCAAGGAGAAATCACCATGCCTATTTTGCCGTATGCCGTCGAGAAACGATCCGCCCGCTTTGCCGACCAGCGCTGGCTGCTGGATGCCGTCATCAAGCTCATCGGTCCCGAATGGGACCAGAGCCGCATTACCTACATGATGGCCCCGTGCAGCCCCGACACGCAGATCGCGTTCGCCGGGCTGCACTCTTCGATCAAGAAGTACGACGACATAGCCCCGGAGATGACGAAAGCCGCCCGGCGGATGGAGACGAAGGCCAAGCAGGCCCAAAAAGAAGGCCACAGCGTCACCGCCGGCGACCACTTCTTTGCTGCCGCCGTCCTGTACGGCGGGGCGCAGTGGCCGATTTTTGACAACACGCCGTTCAACCTCGCGCTGGGCGAGAAGAAGAGCGAATGCTACGGCGAGTACATGAAGCTGGCCGACCATCACGTCGAGAAAATGGAAATTCCGTATCAGGGAAAGACGCTGCCGGGCTATTTCCATCTGCCGCCCGGCTACAAGGCAAGCGATGGCCCGCTGCCGTGCCTCTTAATGATTTCCGGGATGGACGGCATCAAGGAGTTTTCGGTCTCGTCGTCTGCCGACAGGTTCCTGCGGCGCGGGTTCGCCTGCCTGGCTTTAGACGGCCCCGGTCAGGGCGAGTGCCTGACGCGCAGCATCTGGTACGACCCCGACACTTACGGCGAGGTCGGCACATGCGCCTATGAGTACCTGGCAGCCCAAAGCGAAGTGGACCCGAAGAAGATCATGGCCTACGGCCTGAGCTTCGGGTCATACTGGGCAACCCAGGTGACCGCCGCCGAGCCGCGCATCGCCGCCTGCGCCGTCACTTATACCTGCTTCCAGCCCGGCGCGTTTCCACTCATGGAGATGGCGTCGCCGACGTTCAAGCAGCGCCAGATGTACATGGCCGGCATTTCCGACGAAGCGGCGTTCGGCGCATATACCGAGAAGATTGATGCACGAAAACTCAGCGAAGAAATTAAAGTGCCGTGTCTTGTGCTTGCGGGCGAGGACGATGAGCTAAGCGACATCGGGTACACGTTTGAGCATCTCAACCGGGTGCAGGGGCCAAAGACGCTGGTGCTTTACAGCGGCGGGGTGCATGAGATCGGCCCGGTGCCGTCGTATTTGCTGGGGCCGTTCAACTTCGTCATCATGGCGGACTGGCTGCGGGACCGGGCCGACGGCAAGCCGCTGGATTCGCAGTATATTCCGGTGGACTCGACCGGGCAGATGCACCCGCAGCCCTGGGGCGAGAATCGGGTGTTTGAGTACGGCGCTCCGATGGATTTCCGGCACCTGTTCGGCAACAGCCCCGAGACAGGCACGGCGTAGCGACCAACAGCAGCCCATAAAAAAGCCGCACTTCAA
>JAABUO010009558.1_pt1 | contig 10833 bp, 11 predicted proteins | sample 5559291 | NCBI WGS metagenome assembly JAABUO01 (sample SAMN10711878, study PRJNA513372) | rock metagenome | isolation source: Antarctica rocks | place: Antarctica: Victoria Land, Finger Mt sud
AACAGCCACATCAACAGCCACAGCTATAGCAACAGCAGCACTATAGCAATGGCTGGACAGGTAGCACTTGGTACGTGATGCTCACCTTGCGGGCTTTGTACTCACAGTACAGCGCATTCAGTAGGTGGATGGTGAAGATGGAGAACAGGGAGTACATGAACAACAAGGGTACTCCAGCTCGCAGGCCGGTCAGGGCAACTGCATTGGGCAGGGCCAGCATGACTTGCCCAATCTGTATACCACACAATGCCTGGTCAGCCGATGTTTCAGGATGATCAATACAATATACTTGTACATACTACTAGATAGGTAGATTGGTAATGAAATTAAAAGCAACTTGGGGCAATGCAATATGCTGTGGCTTTTGTGGGTACCTGAGCTGCTGCTGAAGTGAGCCATGCATCAAACCAGCTGCCTGCACCTCCTCCCCACCCCTTTGTCACACCCTTCTGTTCACTACCTGCATAGCAGAAACAGCAGCAGTCAAAGGCAGCAAGGCCATGTTCAATGTCTGCAGCACGAGGCAAGGAGTGGCAGGCTTGAGCCTTGCTGCCGGCCGGCCCCGCGGGGTGTACCTATCTTGTCATCCACCAACTCGGCTGAGGGTACGTGGCCAGCAGCCCTGCTAGCAGAGTCTTCCCGGACAACAGGGTCCATCGGGTTTGCCAAAGACAGGTCGTCCTTGTACGACATGGTGTTGCTGCCTGCGAAATCAAATCAAGCATTAAGCCGATGGTCGTCAACAGTTCGAGGTGCTAGCGCCGCGCAACGAAGTCTGGTTTAAGAGTCAGCTAGCTTTCTTGGAACGTCTAAAGTCAGCGTGTGCGACAGCAACCGAGCAGCTGCGCCCATAGCAGACAGTTATGCACACGTCGATGAATTTATTACAGGCAAAGATGGGTCCAACACTTGTTAAGGCCTACAGACTGGAATGCAGTTGTCTTGCCGCGAGTGCGTGTAATGATCTCGGCTCAGTCAGCAGGGCATGATGAATAGTGAAGCATAGCCACCGGTTTCAACACTGAAAGAAGGATACAGGATTTGAAAGAGTTGATTACCCGAAGTCTGGAGCCGCACAACGGGGCCGAGACAGCACCAGATGAGTGGCAAGGGTAACAGCTGGACTACTTCGGCGACGCAGTCCTGCAGCTCAAAATCAACGAAGACGGCGGCAACGCACTTGTAACGAACCTCCGAGTCGTTGTGTCGCCGCCTGTGTCGGAGTGTCACAAAGACACTGCGACATGTTCTTCACTGATCAATCAGACCACACGCGCGGGCACGTGTGGAATTACTCACGTGTCTGCTGCTGTGCTAGAAAACTATCACAACATCACGTTTTGACTCGTGCTTTGAAGTCAAAATCCAATGTTAAATCCGAATTCTCTAGGCAGTGATGAATTATGCAATGTACGTAGTGCCACTGATCAGCAAGACCATGGCAGAATGAGCACGGCTGCAAGGAGAATATATATATTTGCCTAACTGACTACTGACCATAGGTCATTTTCTGTGATTTGTCAGATTATGTCATCAAGCATAGGGTTTAGGTGTGTTTAATACTCTTACATAACAGCTGCATTAGTAATACTATTGTTTAAAGATATCGAAAACAACCATTATATGCCTGCCTAATTTGGTCCTAAATCACCACCTGTAAGTGGGGTTTCAAGCCCAATTCACTTTCCAGTACTTAAGGCAGTACTTATACCCTTAATTACACTTCTTTTTTAAAAAGGTATAAAGGACTGGGAAGTCTTAGTAAAAAGCTTTTCAAAAGGGGTTTCAAAAACTTTGTAATTATGAACTTAGGGCCCTACACATGACCAACCCCATGCTTGCCCTTATTTTCAACGGTAATTTGGGGTTCCCCCAAGTGGAAATCTAAAGAAAATTAGTCAACTCTATCGATGTCATAATCCAGAAAATGCCAGAAGCTTCTTCTGTAGCTCTAGACCCACAGAACTCTGCACGTAGATCAATCTTCTTCTGCATGCAGATTCCACAGAGGTCTGAGTCAGAGCTGTAGACCATCTGAGGTAGAGTTGCAGTACCTCTGAGGCTGATGCACAGACGCTCTACGCCTCATCTGCAGACCTCTAGGCCAGATCACGCAGAATCAGTCACAGAGGTTATCTGCATTACGTCACAAAAGACAAACTCTTACATAAGTCTAGTTTTTTCTGTACACAGAGTACTGTGGCTCAGCAGAACCTTGACATAACTCTATTTTTACTGCAATTCATGGCTACATCCTAGGGATCCCCAACATCAGTAGCAAACACAAGCAACATGCAGACCCAGCATGATGTCATGTCAACTCAAGCGTTTTGGACGTTCAATACTCTGTATACGCCCGCAATGATGTAAGAGAGCAACAACGTGACATGCTGCCTGCTGACACACCTGATGAACAGTTGAGTTTTTTGGTCCATATCTCAGCAGTCATGACTGATCAGCGCCAATCTTTGTGAACAAGTTGTTGTGCAGCTCAGCCGTGATGCGAACAAAAAGCTGCTGGCTTTGTGTCAGGTGCAAGCATGCATTGTAGATGTACACAGACTTATTTGATAATCACATTCGGCCATATTGCTACAGTGGGTCATCTGTCATTAACGCAAGCACAGCTGCTGCAGAAAGACAAATACCTTGCAACTCTTCTTGCAACCCTGCCATATCTTAATGAGTAGCAACACTACCAAATTGTCTCTCCATAGCCAAAGCCATGGCTCCTTCAAGGGCATTGGACTTGAAAAACTCCTCTGTGAATGCCTTTGAAAATGCGTCCAACATCTGTGGCGACAAGAACGACCGAGCTTGCTGATCTGCAGTCACCAACTCTGCACCTGACAATGTGGCTTGCATGTATAGTGGGACATTAAGTAGTGCTCTTCCAATACCTTTTGGCATTCACCCGTGCATCAACTTGAGGTCACAGAACACTCAAGTGCCAGCAAGCCATCTCTTACGCACACAGCCCATGCAACAGCATGTTTTCAACTTTCTACCAACAATGCTCTACAATTGCATTGTTTGCACAGTACACAGGCTGCACATCTGCTATCACATTGCATGCGCCAGCGCAGTGAGCTGTGAAACACTCTTTGCAGAGCTTGCCTTGCAGAGTATCCCCCTGAAAGGTAGCAACAGTGTCAACCGAGTTGACCATTGCTCTTCGCTAAGCTGGGCAATATCCTTCCGGTCCAGCAGTCGTCTGGCCTGCTCTGCACATGTTACAGGTCCAGACAAAAGCTGCGCCTTGACTGTTGCAAAACCTGCAAGCTGTGTGCTGCTTGAAGCTTCTGCACACATCCGCCTCTGCAGACAAGATGCAAGACCTTGAACAGACCTCTTGCTCAGGAGAAGCCCTCCAAGGTACACGCATAAGTGTGAGACTTGTTATGCGCACAATGCCATGTGATTCTGGGACACTTACTTATGAGTTGTGGCGTTTGCTAGCAGGCACAAGCTAAGTATTGTTTATAGGCTACCTCGAACTTGAAGCAATTAATTACGCACAGCCTGATCACAGCCTGATCATGATGGCAAGCAGCCGCGTTGGGACCATAAGTTGCAAGGCCGTGTCCTGAAGGATCAGTAGCTGATTGAAGCCATTCCGGCGATTTCAGGCGTGTATTGTGGACGCCTGTGACATATTTGAAGCTGCCGACCGATGCAGTGAGGGTCGCCTTCTCAGCGTTTCTGTGTTCCAGGCACCACTATTCTAATGCTGGACACGAGTCAGACATGACCACGCTGTTTGGAAGGTGCACGACCAATAGCGTCTTGAGACTAGAGAGAAGAGTTTTACATGCTTCCGTCGTGCAACAGGAACGGGCATGTGGTAGCTTCAGAAAACCTGCTTGTTCAGCAAGTACAATTTGCTTCTTCTCTCTGTTGCGGACTTTTTTGTGTCCTTGCTTTCGGTAGCGTCTGCGACTTGGTGGGCAGCAGTGATACGATCCAGCGGAGCGGGCGTGACAGTCGGATGTTGTAGCTGCCCGTTTCTTGTTTCGTCACACAACCAGGCGGCAGACAATCTATCAGTGCCGCTCTTGCTTTCTGCTGAGCCCAGTTGCGGCACAAGCGTTGCTTCTGGTTCAGCAGTGAAGCTTTGCGTTGGCGCGTCTGCAAGGCTCTAAGCTTGGCACGAGTCAGAGGTACGGAAGCAGTGACCACGCTGCACCGGCAAATGCTTTGCAGACGCTTTTTTTAACAGCATCAGCGCCACATTTGGAACACGGTCTGGAGTTTTTGCTGTTGAAAGTTTGCTTTCCAAAGCAGGAATGCAGCTGCTCACTCTGCGCAGCTGGCAGACTGCTTTGATACTGCACAGTTGCAAGAGGCTGTGATGCATGTGAGTGTCCTGCTCATACATCCAGTCAGTTGCTTTAGCCATGGTACAGGGTTCCTAGGCTTGGTGCACCTTTCCTGGAAACTCAGTTACAAGTCTTTGCAAGCTCTGAGTCTCTGTGTGCTTTGCTTTAGCATGACCACAGTCAGTGAGCTAGTGGACAAGGGTGATATTCCTGAAGAGCGCAAGGACAATGTCAAGAAAGTTTTGCATGACTTGGGATATGCAGCAAGCAGAGCAGTTGGAAAGGCTTTCCTGAAGATCACCCAAAAGCACATGACAGACGCTGGCATGAGCATTGCGGATGCCAATGCTATACTAGCTGAAGTGGAGCCACTTCAAGGTAGCCTACTTCTGCTAAATCATTGCTTTAGCTCTGCTAAATGATTGAGCCACTCACTTGTGGTTCATCTGTCAATCTGTTGTTCTGTCTGTGCTTGTATGCCATGCATCAAGGTTCATGGTGCAGGGTTGTTCTTGAGCTCTGCATGAGAGCCTGCTGTGCAATGCGCATATGTATGCAACAATTTGGACCGTAAGCCAACAACATATTTGCTCTATGTTTTGCGCTTGTGTACAGTGACTTTGCACTGCATTCCCAGCTGGTCGTTGCAGCTCACTAAGCATGTGCAGGCTCCCCTTTAGCATTTGACCCTTTGGCAGCATTCAAGGCTAAGCTGGCACTTCACAGCATTAACAGACCCAATGCAGATGCCATATCACGCCTGCTCCGCCACTTCCCTCAGCAAATGCTGATGATGGCCCAGGCAGGGGCATCTTCTGATGATGCAATGTTGCTATACAAGCAAGCGTTGGCTCAACCTGGAACGCAGACAGCGCTGAAAATGGTGGCAGATCTTCAGATAGCAGTCAATGGGCCATGGCTTCCCTCCCACCCACAGCTTGTGACAGGAGTGGATTTGCAGTCTAAGCAACTGTTGGTTTTGAAGTTGTTGCCCCCATGCTCAGATCAGCAGAAGATAGCAGCCCAGTCTGAGCGTCATGCCATCAAAACCTTGGGCTTGGACAGCCTCAGCCAGCAGAGCGCCTTAGTCAGTTGCTGCTTGGTCAAGGTCTGCATCAGCATTCAGCATGCCACAGCGCTGGACATAGGCGAAGGACAATATGATGCTGTGAAAATGCCCAGATTTGCAGCAGGCCTCTCGCAGCTACCACAACTGTCGGATGACATCATTTATGAGGGAGCTTTGCGTCTAGAGTCTGCATTGCAGGAGATGCATGCTGTCAATCTCCTACATGCCGATGTGAAGAGTGACAATGTGATCTTGAACGCAGCTGACAAGTGGCATTTGGCAGACTATGGAGCCTGTGTAGAGTTTGGCCAGCCAATTAAAAGCTGCACTGAGGTATGTTCCCGCAGTGAGCACAGCCTGTTGCTTTGCATCACAGTTTCTACGTGTAGGGCACGCACACCTCGCCTACAGGCTTGTTTTGCTGACAGTTTGACACTAGATCTTTGTCTATGTGTTGAGTGACGTTGGTCTGCAGGCCTGGTATCCTGGTGCTATGCAGAACCAGATAGCTGATGCAAAGTATGATTGGGGCTTGTTGGTGGTTCTGATAGCTGTTGAGATGGGTAAGCAGCAGCCTCTTATTGAGCTTACTGGCGACTCAGCGCCCGCAAGGGTTCAGCTTCCCTTGGTTCTTGCCAGATACAGAGCCATTGCACACGGGAAGCTCAAGCAGCTAGTAGAAAAGTTTATACACAAAGCTGGCTGGTTGTGAGCATGCATGGCGTCACAAGCCTGATAGCACCATCTTGCCTGTGGCATGATGCTGGCCAGCTAGCACAGCAGCAGTGTTTGGCTTAGCTGAATGATCAGCAATGCTTTGGGTGTAGTTGTATGAGCTGATTGAGAAAGCAGCATACTACGCTATCAGCAGGGGTACATAACCATTCCATGCAGGTACAGCTGATGCAGTGACTGATGCAGCTGCATGGAAGCCCTTCTGGAAACATCTAATCAACGCAAATGAGCTGCACTGCGCAGCATTGCTTGGCTAGCAGACAGTCGATTGTCCAAGACATGTATTCAGACAGCCAATTGAGCAACTCCATGCATCGCAGCACATTCCCAAACAGCCGTGGGTCAATTCCCCTGTAATGAGTCATCGACCTTGATGAAGTATGTGTTGTTCAGCCCTCAGTTGCATGAATCGTACGAGCAAACACATTATAGGGTTTTAGGCTATATATAAACCCTAAATTAGGCAGGCATATAATGGTTGTTTTTGATATCTTTAAATAATAGTATTACTAATGCAGCTGTTATGTAAGAGTATTAAACACACCTAAACCCTATGCTTGATGCCATAATCTGACAAATCACAGAACATAACCTATGGTCAGTAGTCAGTTAGGCAAATATGGGGCATCGGATGTGGCAAGGCTTCGGGCCTAGTAAGCTTTTCATGCTGCCACGAAAACTCTCACATGATAATTGAAGTTGCAAGATCTTCTCTAGAGGTGCTGGGCAGACAAGCGCAGTCACATTCAGGGGGCATAGAGAAGTAAGTGAGAATGAGTGCGCGTGCTGCTCAGCTGGGACACCTTGAGCAAGGTGTGTGTGAATTGATTATGTGGCACTGCTAGGTATGCTAAAGCATGACAAAATTTAACCTTAAGGCTGCTAGCGCTGCTGCAGTACACTATAGAACACTAGCTAGTGTTTTAGTGCGCTGCAAGCTTGCCACTGTACTATACAGTACGTATATGCACTTGTACACTAGTGCTTGTTTGTTCCTACATGCTCCACAGTTGCCATGTTAAGCATGAAGGCAGGCCCATACAGCAGCGCTTTACTGTTAAGAGGCAGTACGGTGGAACAGAATGAGCATGTGTGCAACTTTTGAAGTAATATCGAAATCTGAGTCATGGCTGATCAGAACTAGCCCGTTGTTGCACTGGTATATGTCATGTTTGAGATGCATATGCCCACAGCAGCAGCGACAAACAGACGTACTCATCGACCAAACAAAATGCCCTGCAAAAGAGGCACAACTTTAAGCTGGGACAAGTCTTCCATGATGCTCATGATTTGCTCCCTGCTGTCTGCCGCCAGCAGAACCTGCGCAAGGCACAACACAATTCAGCGTGTGCAAGACTACATCCCAGCCATTCTGCAACCCTTGACACAAGCATACATGTGATTCTGATGGCTTTGCTTGACCCAGCATTTCCTGTTTCTTGCAACTGTTGTTACAATACCAAAATGTGTGTGTTGTTTGCTATGCTAGCAGCTTGCAACCAGTAATTGCTGCCTTGTGTACATTTTCACAGCCTGCAGTGAGCGAGTTGCAAGCCTCAGAGTCTGGCCTCTGACCTGGCGTCTGAAGGCTATGACAGCCACAGCCAGCAGTGGCAGGGGCAGCAGGCTGTCAAAGCCAATAATGCGGTCCCACAGCAGCAGCACCTCTCCTACTGCCAGGTGGCCGGCAAAAGCTGTCATGATCCAGGGCAGGGCCAGCTGCAGAGGCGGGCACCCCACCGCTTTCAGATGCTCAGCCACCTCAACCTCACCTTCCTGGATGCACCAGCTTTTGTGTGGGCATGTCACTGGCTTGCTGTGCCACCGATTGGTTATGCAGTCATGGTGTTTCACGTTTTCACTGCTGCACATGCCAAACAGATCCAGCAAAACAGACAAGCTGTAATGAGGTTGTTGGACTCTGAGTCACTTGCCAGTTATGCACCATCAAAAACCATTTTGGGCACAGAATCTGAACAAGCATGCGCACAGGGACCGTACTAACGTCAGTGCAGAGCTACACATGTGCATGAAAAAGATCGTTACCTCCAGTAAATGAAGAAACAGCACACATAGGCTGACCAAGGTGGCATCTTTGCCTGCAGTGTTGTCTATTGTGTGGAGACGACACCAGAAGCGTGCATACATGCTACAAAACATGACTGCACAGCTGGCCTGCTCTGCATACAGGTAGCACAGGGGCGCAGCATACTCCACCAGACCTCTGCATCATGAGCACACCAATTTTAGCAAGTTCATGCGCATGACTTTTCAATACAAACAGTGAGCATGTTTTACAGTTGATACAGATGATCCACCAACAAAACAGGACAATCCATGCTGAACAAGCACATGGCAACCCAACTGGGCAGAATGGTAGCCATGGACGTCAACATGGACAGATAGCATCTTGTCAGGCAAATGCAACTTGTGTGCCTACGAGCTTTTTTGGCTGCTGGCTTGCATGGTTTCCATGCCCAAATGCAAAGCTTGAAGAATCATGAACTTTGCAGTACACAAAAGATCCAGCAGTCATGCAGGGAGTGCATTACCTACATGGCAACAGACCGCTGGGAGGGTATGGCCCCTGGGTCTCCCCAGATGCTGTCTTGCCTAGCAGACATGGGAAGGGCTTGTGGTGGCAAGAGGGCCCCAAGGAGGGGTCTCTGCTTGCTGCCAGCAGCACTGCCCGTAGGCTTTCCTCAAACAGGAAGAAGTGCTCACTGTTGGCCACAGTTTCCAAGTCCTGCTCAATCTGCAGTCGATAACACATGCGTCAGCATCACACGCTAAGACTAGCTCAACAATGCAAAATGCTGTCGATGCAGGACTCATCACACAGCAGCTGGCAGGAGATGTGCAGGTCTGTGCCTGTCGTGTTTGACCAATGCAATGCAGGCTGCTGACAGTCACCTTGCTAGTCACTGCTGGGGAGCAAGCATACTCACCAACAGGTCAGTCAGCAGGTTGCACTCTTCAACCTGGCTGCACAAGTTCTCAAAACTGTCTCCCAAGAACTCATGCTCAAGGTCAAGTGCCAGGGCAGCTGCCCATAAGCGAGGGCGTAAGGCAGGGGCTGCCCCTCTCTGCAGGGCTGCACGGCACTGTGGGATTGCTGCTAGTTCCAGGCACGCCTCACCAGTCTTGATACTGCTCTGCTGAAACCAGGGATGCAGCAGATCGTCCAGTCCGACCCGTCAGATATACATTTGCTTACTCCGCAGCAGTTTGTTGTCTCTGGCTTTGCAGCCTGCCTCTTGTGCGGTAGTAAACAATATAGAAAACCAGCTGTAGCAAAGCTACGACAGTTGCGAGATGCACGCACACGTTTAAGGAACGATTCTGCATGATTGCGTGTTATACTGCAATGCATGGTGCTGTGCAGGCTTCAGGCTTATGTAACTGGCATACTGCAATGACAGTTGCTGCCATGGTGGTTGAAGTGCTACCTGGCGGTGCTGAGCATTCAAGCCCTGAAAAAAGTGTTGCAGCCAGGGCCAGGAACCCCACTTTGGCCCTGTTGTTTGGTTGTCAACGGTGAGCTCATGACAGTCGTCAGTCCTGTTGTCTACTTTGCTCAAGGCAGTGCTGATGCTATCCCAATGGCTATTCAGCAGCGTGGTGACCAGGCTATACCAGTCAGCTATGCCAAACAAGTAGCTCTCTTGCAACAGTGGCACACTTGCTAAGTATGGCTGATCACCAGAAGCAACTCTAGCTGAGGCAGCCTCTGGAATCTCCTCACTTGTCGCTGTTTGTATTTTGACTTGGGACTGATTAGGGCTGACCAGCGGCAAGTTTACCTTGGCCCTGCACAAACCGCAGATGTGATTGATATGAAACAGGCACCCAGAAGACCTCACTTGTGACTTCATAGACATGCAGTGCAGCTGTACATACAATTTGTATCAGCATTGCATGCTCTCAGATCGCACGGCTCAGGCTGCACATGCTGTTGCTGACAATGCAAGTAAGCTTGTGCCACAAAGTCTTACTGCAGGTAATGCAGGCGCTCCAGCAGCAGCTTCTGCCAGGCTTGCTTGGCTTTGTGGAGAGATTCGGTTGGCAAGCCCTGTAGATGCAACTCCCTGTCTACATCAAGGCTCACTTTTTCGCCATATGCCTGGGATATTGTTGGAAAGGCGCTGTGAGGGAGCTGCAACTGCTCTTTTGCTGCAAATGCAGTGTTGCAGATGTAACTTGCACCCCCCGAGGCAAGCTGCACAGGAAGGCACAATTTCATGTCAGCTCTCATTGTCGCTTGTCCTGGCACAAAAGGACATTGCGCAATTTGCACATTGACTTGCCAGGTGCTGCAAGATGCTGCTTCCAAGCTCTGCAATGGGGTGCTGTGAAGCTGTTGCATGAGCCTGCAGCGCAACAAGCTGGCTTAGCAATAGGGCATGATGTGGGGACACTGGGGACTGCAACATCGTGATGTGTTGCGTTTGCAAAACACAGTCAAATCTTACTTTTGCCTGCTGAACAAGCTGTTGGAATGTGTGCTGCTGCTGCAAAGCATGTCTCACAGCCTGTGACAACTGTTCATCCTGTGCTTGCATGAGAATTCAATCATCAAGCTGTGCCATATGACGTGTCTCCCTGAGCACAGCATGAGCCTTTGAGGGGGCAAGTCCAAGAAGGCTGTTATGCTGCATCCCCAGCAACAAACAACTCCTCCATGTCTGCTGCATATTTACTCAGCTTGCA
>JAABUO010009560.1_pt1 | contig 10831 bp, 3 predicted proteins | sample 5559291 | NCBI WGS metagenome assembly JAABUO01 (sample SAMN10711878, study PRJNA513372) | rock metagenome | isolation source: Antarctica rocks | place: Antarctica: Victoria Land, Finger Mt sud
TAGCTTTCTTCATAGCTCTCTATTAAACATTCTGCATAGTTAATAATTCGTTTAAATAAATGATTAAATAGCTAGTTAAATAATTAATTCATTAATTCATTTAATGATTAATTTAATGTTAAAAAATGATAGAATATTGCGCATTAAACGGAACATTTGCTGTCGAGTATGTTATTTTAATAATTCATGTCATTATAATAATTCGTGTCATTTTAATAATTCGTGTCATTTTAATAATTCGTGTCATTTTAATAATTCGTGTCATTTTAATAATTCGTATTAATGATGTCATTTAAACTATTAAGCATGCGCTCGTAGCTAATCACGTTAAAGTAATCTTATAAGATAAGAAATCGATTAAAGTAATAAATTATTTAATTTATCGATTAATTACGTAATTAAGCATTCGTTAAGATTTATTAATGATAAACGAGATATTACGCATTAAACTAAACTAATTATTAAGTTAAGTTTTAATATTAATATTTTAACTTAACTTAAATACTTAATATTAATATTATGATTTAATTTAAATACTTAATATTAACATTATAACTCGATTTAAATACTTAATATTAATATTATAACTTAACTTAATATTAATCTTAAATCGAGTTATAATTTAAGTTTTTAATTTAACTCGTTAAGTAATTAAAAATAACGTTACATGTTAAGATTTACTAGTTTTAAATTTATTACGTTATTATTATTAAAAGACTTATAATAATAATTAAAATCGCTTTCTTATTCTTTTATATTATCTTTTCGTTATTTACATTATTTTATTATATTATTAATAATATATATTATGAAATCTTTAATAATTAAACTAATTAATTATATTACTTTTTTACATTATTCTTTTATATTATTATATAATAAGTTAAATATTATATCGCTTCATGTCTTAATAAGTAAAGTTAAAAATTTAAGTTAATACTTAATATTAACATTATAATTTAACTTAAATACTTAATATTAATATTATAACTTAACTTAAATACTTAATATTAACATTATAACTTAACTTAAATATTTAATTTTAAAATCGTAATTTAACTTAAGTCTTAATAAGTTAAAAACTTAACTCGAGCTTAATATATTAACTCGTCGCGATCAGTTTACATTAAACAAAGCATTTAAAAACTTTAAGTATATTAAGTTAAAATTATCGTAAATGTATATATAACGTTATATTTAAAAGACGTAATTTAAGTTATTAAACGATAATAGTTAACTAACGAGATAAATGTACTTTTATAAACTAAAAAAATAATTAAGTTATTTAACAAGCCTATTTATTATTTAACGAGCTTATTAAACTGCGTACAGAATTTACTAATGTTATATTAAAAGTTTTCAGCTTATTATATTTATTATTAAAAAAAAAATCGTTATTAAAGTTCACGTTAGCGCGATCTTATTATTAAACGCATATATTATTATAATTTTATTTAAAGTAACTAAAAAAGTTTTATTTATGTTTACTTTTTATCTCTGTTAAAGACTCGTAATTCTTTAATCATTTTCGTATTATAAATAACGTATTATATTTAATCTTTCGTATAATTAATTTAACGTTAAACTTATTTAATAATAATGTTAATTAAAAGTATTACTTTATTAAAATAAATTATTATTTCTTTAAAATGTTAAGATCGTGTTTAAAATTTAATTACTAATAAATGAGCTAAGTAAAATATTTAGTTTATAAAGATAATTATAACTAGAAGTTTAAGAATATAAAAGAAAGTAAGTTTCTAAAGCGATATTTATGCTTAGAAATTCAGAGTTCGTGCTTAACTTAAAAGAAAGATGATATGACATCGAGAAGATATAATACTCAGAAGTGTTAATTAACGTATGTTAAAGCTATGTTAAATTAGTGTTAAAATACGTTAAAGTACGTTAAAATGTTTACTCGTAATAAGCTCGATTTAGTTTTAGTTAATTTTAACACGCTCGTAATATTATTTCTTTCTTCGAATATTCATATTCGCATGAATAAAAGAAAAGAAATTAAATTTAAAACGTCGTGTTTGTTTAATTTAATATAACTTGTTTAAATGAAGTTTATAAAATTCGGCTAGAATCTTCTCGAAGCTTTTAAATTCTTCTTTATTAACATAATATTATTCGTCGTCTCGATTTAAGTTTATTCATTTAATCTTGTATTATAATTAATCTTAATAACGTTTAAAGTTTAAAATGTCGTTTATCTTTTAATAATTCTCGTTCTTAATAATTAACGATTAAGATAATTTTAAATATTAATTTAATAAAGAGTCTTAATAATAAGAACGTAATAGCTTAAGACTAAAGATCGAATGAAGTAGCTTTATACTTTTAAATAAACGAAGCTAATAAAAGATTTTTACATTAACAGTAATTTAATAAAGTTTTAATTATTTGTTTTTTAAATTCTTACATGATTTAATCGTTTTAATGTTTCTAGAAAATAATTATACTCAGTCGTTAACTTTATAAATTACGTTTTAATAATGTTTATTAATTTATACTTTAATGCTTATCTTAATCTTTTTTAACTATTTACGATTAAAGATTAAAAGCTCTTTTATCTTAACTGTAATATCGTTAATCTTTCTAGCTTTAATGCGTGCACGAGTTATTTCGTAATTAATCGTATTTAAATCGAAACATTTCGTAAATAAAAGCTTTTATTAAAGTAAAACGAAGTCATTAAAATAATTAAGAAAATATTAAAATTCTCGCTGAATTTCATCATTAAAAGTTATTTTGTTTAATCATTTTGCATATAATTATAATAAATTCTTAATTCGTCATCGACAGTTTGTAAAGTGAACTAAATTTTAAATTTTAGCTTAAGTGACATTCGTCGCTTAAAGTCGAATAAAATCTGAATTTAAGCTAATCTCGCTGAGCTGAATTCTGCTTTTATTAATAAAATCTGCGTTCGTTTATATGTCGTTAAACTGAATTTCGCTTTTGTTAATAAAATCTGCATTCGTTCATATGTTGCTGAACTGAATCTCGCTTTTGTTAATAAAATCTGCGTTCGTTCATATACGCTGAACATTTACTCGCTCACTTACTCGCTCTCAGCTTTTACTAACAACATACATACTGCAGAATCAGATTCTATTAAATCATTTATTAAATTACTTTCTTAATCATTTCTTAAATCATCTTTTAAATTATTTACATACACGTTTTAAACCATTTATTAAACTACCTCATAAAACATTTATTAAACCATCTCACAAACCATCTTTCAAACCACCTACCAAACCATCTACCAAACCACCTCACAAACCACCTCACAAACCACCTTTTAAACCACCTACATACACGTTCCAAAACCACCTACATACCCACCTACATACTCATCTACATACGCGTTCCAAACCCACCTACATACTCACTTACACGCGTCAAAGCCAGCTTCTACTAACAACACACGTACTGCAGAATCAGATTCTATCAAACCACCTATTAAACTACCTATTAAATCACCTCTCAAACCACCTTTTAAACCATTTACATACACGTTTTAAAATCACCTACATACTCATCTACATACCCATCTACATACTCATCTACATACGCGTTTTAAACCTACCTACATACGCGTTCCAAACCTGTAGTTATTATTTAGATAATTAAATTAATTATTAATTATTTAACGTTGTAATTATTAATGCTTTAAGAGTTAAAATCGTGTTTGTTAAATTAAACAGCGAAGACGCACACTGCGCTATTATAACTAAAAGCGCTATTATGAATGTTTTCGCTAAAAGCGCATTTATGAATGTTAACGCATTTATGAATGTTAACGCATTTATGAATATGTCTCAGCTTAATGCGACGGAAATCTGAGACATGAGATTTAACGAATATTTATAATATTAATCGCATAAAGCGTTAAAATCTGTTCCTGCTACTCTTTACAAACTGCCGATGGCGTTTAGCGTTTTAATTAACTCGCTTTAATTATTTATTTGTTTTAAAGTAATAAGTAATAAATAAACTAGCTTTAATCTTTAGTCGCTAACATAAACTTTATTACAATGTTAATATGAATTAAAGATCTCTGTTAAAAATAATGAAACTGAATAAATTATAAAGTTAATAAACGTTTCATAGCAGAATTTAAACCGTTTCTTTAGCGAAGATTTTATCGTTTTCTTAATGACAGAGTACGTAATAACGTTTCTTAATAAGACGACAAATTATGAAGCAGATCGCGTTAAAGCTTTCGAATAAAGATAGTTCTGTAATAAAGTTTATAATTATATTCTTTTAGCGTTTCTGTAAAATTAAAAGAAATTAATAAAGTTCATTAATATCGTTTTAAAGCGTCTTACTTCGTTAATAAACATGATAGTTTCGAATATATTATTTAATCGTAACTCGATAATTTAATTAATAATAAAATCGTTAAATTAAATTTATAATTCTTTAATTATTAAGATGAGAAGTTAACGACTGATCGTGAATTTTCTGTAGCAACTTCGTATGCATATTCTCGAATACTTATAATAAATTCTTTTAAAATAAAGCTTCGTTAACGATCTGATAGTTCTTTAGTTTAATGTTATGTAATTTAAGCTCATTATTACTTATTGCTTATTAATATTCGATGCACAGCTCATTAATTTAATTAGCGTTCGATACTCGTTAATAAAGATTAGCTTTTAATTCAGTTATTAAAATATTTATTTTATTTAAGATTAAATTGATTTAATAACGATTCTTAATACGTTTAACGATTTCGAAAGAATTAATTATAAACATGCATGTTAACGCATTAACTTTAATATTATTCTTGTTTAATTAAAAGATAATTTAAAAGTTAAACTTTAATAAAATATTCAGATAATTAACTTAACGTTAAATTAGTTAATTATTTTTCATAAAGATCTTTAAAGTTTAATGATTAGTAAATATCTGAATTAATAGTTTAATGTCTTTCAGCTCGAGTTTTTAATACTTAAAGCATTAAATAATGATTAATAATTTCTTATTATAAATATAATAATTACATTTAATTAAAATCATACTTTTATTATAAAAAGCTATTAAATGAAAAATATCTTCGTTATTATATTGTAATAAAATATCGTCTTTAACGTAATTAAACGCATTGATTTTTAAAATAATTTAACGTTTAAGATCGAAATGTCGTAGTATGAGAATCGAGCTGATTTATTTCTTTAAATCTCTAAAAGCTTAAACACAGATTTAATTTTATACGAAAAGAATATCTTTACGAGTAAGCTGAGTGAAGAATTTAATTAGCTTAAAGATATTCTTAATGAATCGTTAATAGAAGTTAATAAATCTCACGAAGCTCTGAATCTCTTTTAAATTAATTAAAGTAGCTTAATTAATTATGACTTTTATCTTAACGAAATTTATTCGAAGACTTTATTTAAACACGATAACTTTTAGAAAGACTGTTTCTTTAACGTTAAATTTACATTTTTAAATATTTATTTATAAATTAGCTTCTCGTAAACGACTTAATATCATCTTAACATGTTATTTATGTTTTCGTTAAGTCTTATTATAAATTAAAATGTCATTTAAATAAGTTTAATAAAATTCGTTTAAAAAGTTTTATAAAACATCGTTCAAATATTACTAAAAAGAAACAGAGTCGTTAATAAGTTTAAAAGAAAGAACTCGTGATTTATAAACTTTTAAAGCGATAATAAAAATCGTATAATCTTCATTATTAAAATGTATTTAAAGTTTATTAAACGCTAATATAATATTTAATTAAGTTAAATGTTTACATCTCATAATTTTATTAATAATTTTCTCGATTAAAGATAAAGAATAACGATTTCTTTTAATGATAACGTTAAGCTTTTAATAATTCACGCAAAGTCGTAAATCTTCATTTACTTTTAAAGCGAACAGAATTAATAAGAAATAAAAAGCTTTGCTGAGAATAATAAAATTCTTAAAAAGGTTCTCGTTTAAATATTTCTTTATTTTCTAAAGCTTGTAGAAAGACATTTAATATGCTTAATATTAAAATGAAACGACGTCGTTAATAAGCTTTATTTTATGATTATAAAAACGATACGAAGATAATTTATCGATTTAAGCTCGATCGAAGACGTTTAGAAAATCCTAATATTTTACGAATAGCTTAACTTTAATGTTTTTCAGATTTTAAGTCGTCTCGTTAATTAAGAATAAACTAACTAAATTTAAATTATACTGAGTGTTATAAATTAGCTTTTTATTAATGTCTTTAATTAATATAATAAAAACCTTAATGTAATTCTTCTTTAAACGATTAATTAAAGTTTAAAAAGTCGCAGCGTTTATGTTATAAATTAAACAGACTTCTTTTTCTGAGATCGAAACTGAACGTTAAAGTACTTTAAGTGCTTTTAAAATGTTTGTTAAATCTATCGTTTTTAATTAATACGAAACTAATAATACTAATATTAACGTTTTCGATTAATTAAAAAAAATAATAATGTCGCGACTCATATTCAGTAGTATCTCGTTTTTATTTAGTTAAGATTTTTCTAGTATTATCTCGTAATATTTAATGTTAACGATTAATATTAGTATAAAAGATTTCTTATATTTACTAACGATTAGAATAAAAAGAATTTTATGAGTAATTGTTTTCTTAACTAGCTTTTTATCGTAACCGCGTATGAGCTTTTCTTTTAATAAAGAAATAGATTACAAATCGAGTTTCTTATATATTTTCGTGACTAAATTCGTATATATTAAAGTGTAAGCAGCTGACTCGCTGTTTACTAAAGATTAAATACTAAAAAACTAATCTTGCGAAATAAAAAACGCGTTAATTAAAAAGAGCTTTTCGAAGTAACTGTTTTTTTAAAGAATTTTCGTTTTGTTACATAAAGATATTATCTTTATTTTCTTAATAACTTTTAAAGAGATCGTTAATTTTTGTATCGAAGTTCGAATTGAAATTAAAATAATTAAACTTGTTCGCATTATTATTTATAACATTAACTTTTATAATTTAATAAGAGCATTCTTTAAAGATATGATCGAGTTTATAATAAACGAAGCAGTTTTTATTTAATATGTTAATCTCTTTTACGCTAGTTAAAACCGCGTCGCGCTGTTTTAACTGATTTATAAATATATTAATTTTTTTTTAATATTAAGATTTAAGAATATCTTTAGTAAAGATGACTTGTTTAGTCGACTTTAATTTAATGAATTTCTTTTTCTTAATTTCTTACATAACTCGATGATCATTATTTAAACGTATTAAATAATTTCGAATTTCGCTTAAAGAGCTGAATTATATAATTTAATTACTTAAAGTTACTTAAAGGCGAAAGATTATCTTATTCTTTAAATTAATTATTAATTATTTTTCTTAATATTTTAAGTAAAAAGATAAACGCTAAAATATGAAATAAAACTCGCTAAACTTCTTAACTTCTTAAGTGAGATTATTATATTTTCTTTAAAAGTTAATCTTTTTATTTAAATCGTTATACAGCTGAGCGAGCTTTTTAAAAAGTTCATTAATTATTACATAAAGATTTATTAAATCTCGTTATTTTTAAGTTAATGTTATCTTTAATGTTTCTTCGATAATTTTAAAATAAACATAAGCTAGTTAAGCACGATCATTCTCATAATGATTCGCGTTTATTTTCAGCTTATTCTGAATCTTTTCATGTTAATTATTTCAGAAAGATTTAACGTCGTTTATTAACTGAGATGAATTTAAAAGCTTTTAAGAGCGATTAATTAAATTTAAATAAGTGAAAATCGATAATGTAACTTCTTTAAGCTAATATAATAATTATTTTAATTAAGTCTTCGCTTTATTTAATTACTTTATAATCTTGTTAAAGTAACGAAAGAATTCGTTAAAACGATCGCAGACTTTAACACTTAAGTCGCGTTAAACTCGTAGCTCGTTAAGAACTTTTATAATCTTGTTTAAATCTTCTTTAATTTATTTCTTTAGTTAATAAATATTTTTAATGTTTTAAAGCGAGTTAACGTCGTTAAGTTTATTAGAAACTGTAAAAGTAAATACAGATATGCGTCGTTCTCGAACTACATTAAATCGTAAATATTTTAAAACTCGAGTCGAAAGTTTAAAATAAATAACGAGGTCTGCTGTTAATAAGCTTCAAAAGGGATCATTAATGATCTTCGAGTTTTTAAATTAATTAAACTCGTTAAATTAAGTCATGATTTAAGAACGATCGAGAAACGACGATCGGCTAGAAATTTTCGTAAATAATATATCGAAATTTAAAATTATTTTTACTAAGCGAAGAGAAATATTCAGTAATACTGTTAAAATAAGAAACGATTTTAAAATGTTTTAATCTTTTAAGAGACTTTTTATAATCGCTTCGATTAATGATTCTCTTAGCCTAAATTAATATTACTTAATGAGCGATAAGTTCTTTAGTAATTTAATAGCAATTTAAGCTCTTTAAGCTTAATTTTATTAACTTTTTAATATTGTTAAATTTTTTAAAGTCGTTAATCATTAAATACACAAATTTCTTTATACTCATTTCGTTATTAATCGAGTAAATTTAAATGAATATAAGAATTAATATCGTATAATTAACGAATTCTTAAACTAATGTTAAAATCGTGTTTAGAATTTAATTACTAATAAATGAGCTAAATAAAATGTTTAATTTATAAAGATAATTATAACTAAAAGTTTAAGAATATAAAAGAAAGTAAGTTTCTGAAGCGATATTTATGCTTAGAAATTCAGAGTTCGTACTAAACTCGAAAGAAAAATGTTATGACATTAAAAAAATGTAATATTCAGAAGTGTTAATTAGCGTGTATTAAAGCTATGTTAAATTAGTGTTAAAATACGTTAAAATACGTTAAAGCGTTTGCTTTTAATAAGCTTAATTTAGCTTTAGTTAATTTTAACACGCTCGTAACATAAAATAACTTTGTGTACATTATTTATTATCGCGTTAATATATAATAATATGTTTAATTTATTTACTTTATAATTTTAATTTTATTATTAAATTTACGATGATTTATCTCGTCGCATACGTAACGTGTTAAGTATTTTTACGAATTTTAAAGATTTTTATTATAATTTTAATCTGTTTTTATTAAAACGAATTCTTTTAAACTTTAATAAAATATTAAATTTCTTTAATCTGTTTCGTTATTTACTGAATTAAATCTCGCAGAAATAAAGTTCTTTAATTTAAATTAAGCTTAATTATAATATATTAAATGAAAATCATTTACGAAATAAAAAAGTTACTTTTTTTTAACATAAAATAACGTACAATCTTTAATAATATTATTACGATCGTTAAACAAATCTTATTAAATGCTTATTTCTTTTTATAAAATTTAATTAATATTAATAAAAAATTTTTTTTTAAAAATTTATATTATTAATGTTATGACTTTATTACTTTTTAATAAATAAACTTTTTATTAATTAATTTAAGATTTTAATATAATACGAGATTAAATTTACGTAAAATATTACTTAAGATTCTTCGTTTAATGTAACTTAAACATAACTTTATTATCGTATATTATATTTTATATAATTTACGTAATTTTAATTTACTCTTTAACAAATGTTTAATTTTTATAAAAAAAGACTTTATATAAACGTTATTAATAATTTAAAAGAAAAATAAAATTATATAAATTAATGTTAACATTCGCAACTTCTTTTTATAATTTAAAATTATTATAAAATTCTTTATTTATACATTAATATATAAATATTATTAAGTTTAATGAATAAGAATTTTACTTAATTTATAAAATTCATGTTTTATTTGTTTAAGCTTTAAAATTTAACGCTAACATCTTTAATTATTTAATAACGTTAAACGTTAAAGCTTAAAGTATTTATTATACTTATTTAAAATTTATATTAAACATAAAAACTAATTAATAATATTTAATTAATTATTATACGTTTACATCGTTTTTATATTAAAACTCGTTTATTAAAAAAAGATTTTAACGAAAAATTATAACTTATTTTTAAAATCATTTTATTTACTAATAATAAGTATTCATAAATGCTTAAACGTATGTAATTAATTCGTTTATGTTTTATTATAACAATTAATAAATTTTAAAAATAATTTCTTAATATTATTAATGTAAATCTGCGCGATTTTACTTTTAATTATGAATAATTATATACACTTTTATTAAAAATAATAAATGTAAATAAATTTACATTATTACTTAAATCTTTATAATATAATAAATAGAATCGTACAAAGAATATTATATAGAAAAAAGCTTTATTACGCTTATAATTATAATATTATAATTTAATTAATTAACTATATATAAAAATTATTTAATATTTTATAATTTAAATAATTGAAAACTAAAAATTAAATTACATTACTATGTTTAAATTAATTTTTCTTTAATGTAAAGTTTACAGTCTTTCTTTTTTAATTATTAAATTAATTTTCTTTTACTTAATAAAGTATATATATTTAAGATTTTATGATAATAATTTAATAAACATTTTAACATTTTTAAAATTTAATTAACAAATAAAGAAACGAACTGTGCAAAGTTATTAAGCTTTTTTATTTTATTTATTTTATTTTTCTTAAAAGTTATAAAGATTTTATTTATTCTTTTAGTAAATATAATATTTATAAAAAAAATAACAGAGCTTTTTTTAATTATATAAAAATTAACGATAATATATTAAAAGAAATAAAGAATTATATAAATTTATTTAAATGTAATATAAAAATAAAGCTTAATTTTATTTATAAATAATATTAATATAAATTTATATAATAATATAACATAATTTATTATTCTTAAT
>JAABUO010009561.1_pt1 | contig 10831 bp, 20 predicted proteins | sample 5559291 | NCBI WGS metagenome assembly JAABUO01 (sample SAMN10711878, study PRJNA513372) | rock metagenome | isolation source: Antarctica rocks | place: Antarctica: Victoria Land, Finger Mt sud
GGCAGCTGCTGCAGGTCGTCCTGGCCATGCTGCTCTTCGACGGGCTGCAGACGGTGCTGCAGGGCGTGGTGCAGGCGCGCGCCCTGCGGCGCGCAGGCGCCCGCCCGTGCGCAGCGGGCGTGGGAGTCGCCGACCTGCCGCAGCTCTCTGTGCTGGGTATGTCTCGGGCCAGGTAGGCTGTCGGTGAGGGTGAGGCTGAGCGCGCGCTGAGCGAGTCCGGCGGCCGCGCCGCAGGGCAGCGGCAAGCAGGCGCGCGGCGCGCTCGTGAACCTGGTGGCGTTCTACGTGGTCGGCATGCCGCTGGCGCTCACGCTCGCGTTCCCGCTGCGGCTGGGCGCGGCCGGCCTGCTGCTCGGCCTGCTGGCCGCCAGCGCGGTGCAGGTGCGCCCTGGGGCGCCCCGGCGCCCGTGCTGCCGTCGTAGGCAGCCTCTGCCCTAGGGTTCAGGACGGCGCGGCGCCGATCGGCTTGCCCTCCTGCGTCTGTGCATGCACCGGCAGCTGGTGCCAAGCTTGAGGTGCGCACAGGCCGCCAGCACTGCGCGCGGCGCTGCTCACGGGAAGAGCTGTTTGCGCCCGCCGCAGTAGGTCAGGCGGCTGTTGCGGCAACATGTCAGAGACGGCACTCACAGCAGGCGCCACCGCACGGCAATACGAGGTAGATTAGGGCAGACTCAGAAGTTAGCCGCAGTTCTAGCACAGCGATGGGCTGGGCCGCTGCTTGGCGAGAGGGGCTGAGAGGGGTGCGCGACCGGCGGCCCCAGGCGCTCGCGTACTTGGTGGTCATCTCGCGCTTGGACTGGGAGGCTGAGGCGCGCGCCGCCGCCCCGCGCGCGCGCGCCGCCGCGCGCGAGGTGGACCGCCCTGCGGCCGCCTGCTGCGACGTGGAGGCGCCCATCGCGTGCGGCGACGGCGCTGCACCCAGCGCATGCTGCGACGGCCTGCCGGCCGGAGGGCGCCTGGGGCCGCCCGGCGCCTGCTGTGCGGCGGGCGCACCCGACGCCTGCGTCGATGCAGACGCGCGCAAGGGCAGCTGCGCCGGAGAAGCGCCCGCCTGCCGCTGCGACGGGGCGGCGCGCGTGCAGGCGCGCGCACCCGCGCCCGCTTGTTGTCGGGCCACCAGCGGGCCTGCGACGGAGCCGCACGCCGGCGCTGCAGTGGCGGCGCCGTGAACGGCGGCGGCGGGGCGCGCGCGCGCGCTTGCGGCGCAGTGGTGCCCGTGCAGGCGCGTGCGCTCGGCGCGCTTCGGGTGGGAGGCGGGGGAAACGGTTGTTGAGAGACACGGAGACAGATGAATTTTGGCTCAGCGGGCGTGGAGCATGCTGCTCGAGGCAGCTAGAAGTTTGAACCAGGTCTATGTGCCAGCACATGGGTATCTATCCTTGTACCAGCATTCTGTCTGTGCATTTTGACAATTTCGGCCCGCCTTGGCCCGCCCTTGATAGGGGCAGCAGGTGTTACAATGTGTGTTTAGGGGGCTCTGGCTTAGCAGCAGGGTGATGTGACAGGCAGGTTTCGCTGCCTATAGCAATGCTAGGATAGTCTTGGTCAAAACTTGGTCAAGCCTTGCCCAATTCTGACAAGCCCTGCATCATCAACTAGACTTGCCTGGCCTATGACAGGAGTACGTCTGAGTTACACACTTCCCTAACAGCTGTGCTTGGTTAGAACTGGCTGCGCACTGCGGTAGGCGGGTTATGACATGCTGATCAAAAGGTGCAGACATGCTGCTCCTTTTGTGTCTGGGTTGCGGCGAGCTTTTCATTGAGCGCTAACGCATGATTGCAAGTGAGATGGCAGTGTCACAGCATCCACTGTCCTTTCATTTCTGTTGCCAAAAGACGCAGAACCCCCCAAGGTAGCGTCACAGCGCTCACCCAATCGCCCTCGTCAAAGAGCATAAGGACGTGCGCTTGAGTGCATCTATTGCGGCGCACAAGGTCACCATCATGCACGCTTGCCTGCTGCTGCAGTACTCTGGGTGCTATGGCTTCCCGCAGACAGTACGACAGCCCAAAACATGCAGGAGAGGCGAATGTAGGGGAAGCCTCCCACATGGGACCATACATATCAATGTTGCGGCACGCCTTCCTGCCCCGGCTAGTGGCGCTTCTAACTTCTTGCTCCTTGCTAATCTAACCTGCCGCGCAGGACGTCAGTGTGGTGCAAGGCTGGGCTGCACCCCGCTGCTCAGCGCGCTGCACCCAGGAACACACAGAGGGACCAAACTTGCACACTGACTCGCGTGTTATCTCCATAACAACCACAAGCACTCCCGCCACGGCAAGGCGCTCTGCTCTAGCAGCCGGGGCGCCCCAGTCCTCATGTCTGCCACAGTGAACAGCCACTATGCTCGAGGCGGCCTGCAGGCGCCCTGGCACCACGCTTGTGCAGCACTCAGGGGGGAGCAAAGCACCGGCCACCCTGCATCTCACTTTGGTGCAGCTGCTGGGGCGCCGCGCCCCTTCCGCTTATTGTTGCCGGCGGCCGCGACGGGCGGCGGCGCCTTGAGCACGGCCAGCCGCCCGCCGTTCTGCTCGGCCATGCCGGCAGCGCGGCTCTCGTTCCGCGCGTTAATAGCCGTGGTCAGCTCCTGCAGCGTAACAGTGAGCTCTGTCTGTGTCTGGTTTTTGCAATCCAAAACTACAGCATGGGCTTTGCACAGCGCCTATGTAAGTAAGAAGCACGTGCCTTGGCATCCTCGAAGGCGGACTTGGCTGCGTCCCTCTTCGGTGGCTTAGACAGCTTGCCTGCACGAGCAGGCTTGGTGTCACAAGCGCAGCAGTAAAGGTGTTCCGGCAGCAGAGAAAGGAGGCCCAGGTTCACCTTTCCTGACCTTTACGACCTTGCCATGGCGGTTTGCGGCGGCGGGCTTGCTCTTTGCCTTCTGCGCCTTCTTGAACAGCGGCTTCTGTGCCATCAGCCTCTGCGCATAGAAACACTAGCAGACTCCTCGCCTTAGGTATGGAGGAGGTGCAGCACAGCACAGCGTTGGCCAAGCTGTGCCAGTAGTGCAGCGGTTGCATTTAGGTGTAGGTATTATGTACTTGCATCTTTCTGCTTGATCGGACCAGGTCAGTCGATATATGTGTAGGTTGGATCTGATATAAACTGCGAGCAATGCCGGGCCCTAGCACTCTGGTTGATGCACTAGCAGGGTGGGACAGTGCGCCAGCGGTCTTCTGTGCGGGCGGCGGGCCGCGCATCAGCCGGCAGCAGTTGCGGAAGCAGGTGCAGCATGTCACGAGCAGCCTGAAAGCGGCGGGCGTGAAGCCCGGCGACGCGGTCTCAATCTCTGAGACAAACACGGCACGCCTGTGTGCTTATAATAGATTATAGCTATGTGGCCACCAGTGCCTGAGCCTTTGTTGCCGGCAGCAGCTTTTGAATGCTTCCCTTGAGCTTGCACGCTATGCAGGGCCTGCGCTGCCTGCACGGGCAAGTGTGGCTGACAGGGAATGACACAATGTGCACGACTGCAGGTTGACTTCATCGCGGCTTTTCTGGGCGTCACACTGGCACGCGCAGTCGCCGCGCCGCTCAACCCCAACTACACCGCGGTGCGCCTGCGCCCGGCTGCAGCAGTATGGCATGCCAAGGCCGTGCAGTGGCGCACCGCGCCCACACCTCGTTGCGGCAGCCAGCGCGCGACTGTATATGCTGAAGCCGTCAGACATTCCGAGCACGCCAGCCGCGCATAGAGCAGGTGTCTGGCACTCTGCGGACGCGCGCTCGCTGCCAACCGACCGCCCCACGCGCAGGACGAGGTCAAGTTCTATGTCGGCGATGCTGCATCCAAGCTGCTGCTGGTGCCTGCGCGCGGCAACCGCGAGGCAGAGAAGGCGGCCGCGGAGCTCAACGTGCCCATCGCAACCGTGTCTGTGTCCTGGACGGAGGGTAGGCCCGACTTGAATGCAGCCAGCACATCGCCTTGTGAAAAGTTCCTGACAGTGACAGCCATGCATGCCCTCTCCCCATGCCCTCTCACACGTACCTCAAGTGCTCCTGTCCGATGGCATGCGCTGTGCATGCATGCATTGTGTCTCAGTTGTAATATCAAGCCGCCTGTGAGCACGGCCGGCGCGAGGAAGAGCGATGCGACAGCCCTGTGCGGTGCAGACGGCCTGACCACGCAGCTAAGCGCCAAGTCGGGCGAGCTGCACCTGATCAAGGCCGCCGGCAAGGCCGACGCGGCGGACGCCCCGCGCCCGGACGACGCGGCGCTGTTCCTGCACACGTCTGGGACCACCTCGCGGCCCAAGGGCGTGCCGCTCACGCATGGCAACCTGGCTGCCAGGTGCGGCGCCCCGCATGGGCGCTTGGGCACCGACTTCTGTCTCTGCTGAGACCAGGTTGCAGCAAGGCCGCATGGACGGCGCAAACAGGTTGAGGTACATGCAAGCAGCTTCTGGCGCCCACTTGCAGCGTGCTGGTTATCAGGCAAGGACCAAACACAACAGGCTTGCCTGCCAAACGCCGTCACGCTCTACCCTTCAAGGAACGCTTGAGCATCACGTGTGCCGGCCTGATGCATGTCCGCCGCCTGTGGTGAAGGACGTAAGGTGCCGACCGAGTCAAGAGCATCGGCGCTGTCGTGTCTCACAGACCGTGCGTCCCCGTGCAGCCTGGTCAACATTGCCGAAACCTATGAGCTGCAGCCCGCCGACCGCTCGCTGCTGGTGATGCCGCTCTTCCATGTGCACGGGCTCATGGCGGGTGTGATGACCATACCCTAACCCTACCCTAGCTGCCTGTGATGCCGCTCTTCCATGTGCAGGCGCTCGTGCGTATGTGAGAAATGAACCTACGTGAGCAGCTCTGCAGATGCACTCAGTGTGAGACAACCGGCTTCAGCAATCGAGAGGCTTCTAAGCTTGACGCTCAGTATGTGCCGCATGGGGCCGGCCTGCCATCGTGCCAGGCCTCCGCACCGTGGGACAAGCCTGTCCATGGCGTTCCGAGTCAGCATGCCGCACCCTGCGTCCCATGCAACTCAATGCCCGGCACCCCGCAGGCCTGCTGGCGCCGTTGGCGGCCGGTGCCGCGGTGATCCTGCCCGCCGGCGGGCGCTTCAGCGCGACGACGTTCTGGCGCGACGCGGTCGACTTTGGTGCCACGTTCTACACCGCGGTGCCCACCATGCACCAGGCGCGGCACGCTCAGCCCGCCGGCCTTGCCCCGCGCTGTCCTGCACGCAGGGCAGCGCTGTGTCAGCGCGATGCGGCGCAGACATGTGCGGCTGGTAGCGTGGGTGTCAAAGTGAGCATGCACTGCAGAGTCTGTGCGCCGCAGCTCCACACCAGGCGACTGAAGGCTTGCAGCGCGTGGGCGACGCACGCAGATCCTGCTGTCGCGCGCCGACAAGGACTACCCGGCGGCCGCGCCGCCGCCGCTGCGCTTCATCCGCTCCTGCTCGTCATCGCTGGCGCCCGCCACGCTGCACAAGCTGGAGGCCGCCTTCAAGGTGCCGGTGCTGGAGGTGCGCTGCGCCCGGCCTCGTTGATGCCCGCCTGGCCCGCCGCGCCAAGCATGCCTGCCTGCCGATCAGCCGCCCGCCTGTGGCTAACTCGCGTAGCTCGTGTGAGCTCGCTCCATGCTAGGCATGGCCTTTCCGCCGCACTGGCTGCGGAGCGTGGTTGTGAGTCGCGCTGCCCCCATGTCTGTGCATCTCAGCTGCACATGCCCGCACAGACCAGCGTCGTCGGGCGTCTGATGGAGGAGGGACTGTGTGGTCGGGCTGGAAGCGTATGTCCTCTTTGAATAGCGCCCATCTTCTGAACCGCATGCTCAGGATGTTCGCTGTAGCGTTGCTCTGGGCAGCAGCGGCCCTCCTGTTCTGCAGTGCAGTGCGGCGCACTCTCTGCGCAATGGCACGCTCTGTGCGGGGCAGGCGTACGCGATGACGGAGGCCAGCCACCAGATGACGTCCAACCCGCTGCCGCACCGCGGCCCGCACAAGCCGGGCACCGTCGGGCGGGCGCAGGGCAGCGTGGAGGTACGCCGCATCCCGCAAAGGTCCATTAGAGGATGATTGATGATGAGTGGCATTACTTGTTCACGGCACTTTTCAGTTTTCAGGTGACCAAGCTGGTATGGCCTGCTAGAGCAGTTTCGGCCTCCATGTTGCTGTCAGGATGCACAAGCTCCATGCAGTTTCGGCATCAGCCATCCGCTGGCTCCCTTGCTGGCGCACTGGCCGCGCGCGCTGGGGCAAGGAGTGGGCGGAGGCCGCGCAGGTCGGCATCCTGGACCAGGAGAACCGCCTCGTGCCTGTCGGCAAGATCGGGGAGGTGTGCATCCGCGGGCCGAACGTGACCAAGGGCTACCTGAACAACCCGTCGGCCAACAAAGAAGCATACGCAGGTGAGCACTAGCCCCTGCGGCCCGTTGCAACTATGCTCACAACCCAGGTGAGGGTGTTTCAGAAGCCCTCACCACATAGCCTGGAAAGCACATGCCATTGGGGAGGCTCTACCGGGTTCGTCACATCTCCTACAGCCACATCACAGCACAGCAATTGGTGGTCGAATATCGAGCAATTGACTGCTTGGTAGTAAAGCTGTCCTTGGTTGTAGAGCAACCAGCTCGATTGTACAGCAGCCAGCTGCATATGATGGCTTTGCTGCTCAACATGCTGCAACCGACCTGCAGGGCACAAGCATTTTGCAGTGGATGTGCCTGTGGGTTGGCGCTGAGCAGGGTGTTGGGGGCGGGCAGGCGGCTGGTTCCACACAGGCGACCAGGGCTTCCTGGACGACGAGGGCTTTGTGACGCTGACCGGGCGCCTCAAGGAGCTCATCAACCGCGGCGGCGAGAAGATCTCGCCCATTGAGGCGCGGGGCCTCGCGCCGAGGGCTTCATGCGCAGCCTGCCTTGATGCCATTGAACAGAGAAGTGCAATTTGCTTTAATGTTGTCTTGGCAAGGCAAGGCGCGGGTGTGTAACGACATGTGCGCATACAGCGCGAGGCTGCAGGCTGGGCGGCCTTGAGTCGTGGGTGGTCATGGCCGAGCAGCCATCTGCCGCGACCACTGTCATGTATTGGAGTGTGACGTTTGCTTGCATGTCGTTTACAAAGAGCAGAGGTGAGTGTGGCGCTGCCAGGGCAGCAGACGGCCAGGTCTTGCCGCTCGGGAGGTTGAGCGCCTTGAGCGTTTGGCTCCGCATGCGCGCAGGTGGACAGCGCGCTGCTGGGGCACTCGCGCGTGGCTGAGGCGGTCGCGTTCGCGGCGCCCGACGAAAAGTACGGCGAGATTGTCGCCGCGGCGGTGGTGCTGACGCAGCCGGCCAGCGGCGATGCGGATGCGATCACAGCTGACATTCGGAAATACGCCGCCACCAAGCTTGCCAAGTTCAAGGTGACTCGCCGCGCCCCACGCACTATGCATGCATGGCGCTGCACACATGCTTGTGCAACTACTGCTGCCAGACACAGGCAGGCCCCGGCAATGCTTGTGGCGGCGCCAGCGCAGCCGCGTCAGCCTTCGTGGCCGTTGGGGGCGTTTAACTCACTGTGTCCAGGAGATGGGGTCAGGCTGCACTCTGCACAGCAACAGGCCCCGTCATTGTTACAGCCAAGGCTGAGGCAGGGCGTGCTTGGAGGGCACGCGCGTGCATGTGAGGCGGAGCGTGAATGAACAACTAAAGCGTTGCGTGCTCGGAAGCGCCGCGCCTGCAGTCAGTGCTGTGACACAAGGCATGGCTGTCTCGCTGCAGGTGCCCGAGCGCATCTTTGTCACCGACAAGCTGCCCAAGACGGCGACCGGCAAGATCCAGCGGCGCCACATGGTGAGCCACTTCATGGGCGCGGACAAGGGCGGCAAGGGCGGCGGCGGCGGCGACGGCGGCGTAAAGAAGAACCCAACAGCGGCGGCAGGCGCGCCGGCCATCCGAAGTAAGCTGTGACGGGCTGCACTGCGCGTCGTGGACGCGCCAGAGAGCGGACTTGTGACACGGTTCTACTGAGTTGCAGCTTCGCTGTTAACTCCTAGAGGCAATGCTTGAGGCGCCTCTGTGGGTACTATGCTTCTTCTTTGCTGCAAAAGAGCGTGAGCGAGCCCAGTGACACGAGTGAGAGCAGGGGTCTAGCGGCGGTGCTGGCACAGGAGCTCAGAGCCTTGTGGTCCATTTGAAATAAAGGCTTGTGCAGCGCAAACTCTGCGCGAAATGCATGAAGTTGCGAGAGTCAACGTTTCTCAGTCCTGTCCGGGGGCAAGCAATGGGGCAACACAGAATCATAGACTGCTGTTCAAGTAGAGACACACACCATGCTACGCTTATGCAGTCCTGTTCAAAGCAGTGCTGCAGTGTGCCAACATGGGGTTGTGACTGATTGGCATGGCATTGCATCCACTTGTAACCCCATCGTTTCTGCGACATCCACCACACATGGCATGCGGCCGTGCATTTACAGATGCTCTGAAAGTGAAGAAAAGGGGATGAGCGGCATTGCATAGTAGCAGCCAGCAGTACGTGTGGATGCAGCGTATGTGATGAGTATTGCTGCCATGCAGAGCTGTTCACGGGCTGACGCCACCTTCTACACAACATGCAGGCTCATAATACCGATTCGGCAGCAGTGCACACAGCGCATCAGGCACATGCAAGCGCGCAGGGAGCGCGCACGACGCCGCAATGAGCAATGGCTACGGAGTGGTCGCGCGCACGCTGGCGGCGCTGGGCATACGCCTCATGTACGGCGTCATCGGCATCCCTGTCACCGAGCTCGCCTCCGCCGCGCAGGCGCGCCCCAGCCCGCCTCACGTGCGGGCGGTCCCTTCGGCCGGCGCCCGGCTGCGAGTGTGCGCCTCTAGGCACTCACAGCCAGTTGTCAGTCGAGCCAGAAAAGGCAGCACATTGTGAATGTGCGGGTGACCCCTGGTCACCCTGCCTCATCCCTTGTCCTTGCGGCAGCCCCGCAAGTCGCGTCCTTGACCTTACGCGCTCGCGGCAGCCCCGCAAGTCGCGTCCTTGCCTGAGTGCTGGATCTGTGCGGAGCGCCCTCCGCGTATTATTAGGCGCCCCAGCAGTGCATGCCCAGCTCGCCTCCGGGCTGCGCCGCGCCCGCACTGCCCCCCGCGCCATACACGCGTGCTCACCGCCATACCCTACCCTAAATCATACCCTCAACCCTGACCGGGCGCGCAGGCGGCCGGCATCCGCTTCATCAGCTTCCGCAACGAGCAGGCGGCCGGCTACGCGGCGGCCGCGGCGGGGTTCCTGACGGGCGTGCCGGGCGTGCTGCTGACCGTGTCCGGGCCAGGCGCGGTGCACGGCATCGCCGGGCTCAGCCATGCGCAGGTCAACACGTGGCCGATGCTCATGATCTCCGGCTCGGCCGAGCAGGTGCGCGCCCTGCCTGCGCGCCCGAGTATGCCGCCGCGCATGCTGGGACAGCGGCTGACACACCACCCTGCTGTGGCACCCTAAGTTCCTGGCGCAGCTGATGAGAAAGCCAGTTATTGCGACGCCTCTGCAGAACACAGCACATGCGTACTCTTTCTCTCTACAATAATGATCAAGAATACCCACTGCACCCAAGGTGATACAGCAGTCTGTTCCAACTGCCAGATAGAGGGTGTGAGCCTCCCAGGCACGCTCGCAGTGTTCCCGGGCCATGTGATGCTGTCGCTCGCGTAAACCTTCGACGCCCGACGGGTCCCGCGCGGCGCAGAGCGAGCTGGGCAAAGGCAGCTTCCAGGAGCTGGACCAGCTGGCCGCGGTGCGGCCGTTCACCAAATTCGCAGGGCGCGCGCGGGCGCCCAGCGACATCGCGCCCACGCTCGCCGCCGCCGTGCGGGCGGCCGTCGGCGGGCGCCCCGGCGCCGCGTACGTGGACCTGCCGTCGGACGTGCTCATGGCGGCGGTGGCGCCCGGGGAGCTGCCGGCGGCTGCGGCCCTGGACCTGAGACCCGTGTGCCTGCCGCCTGTGGGCGCGCGCCAGCACGCGGCGGCCGAGGCCGTGCAGGCGGCCATGCGGTTGCTGCGCGGTGCGCAGAGGTGCGCCCGCCGGCCCACCCTCTGCACGCGCTGTGTGCCGCGGTGCCGCCCTTGCGTGCATGCCGGCCCAGGCTGCTGCCCGCCTGAGCAAGCGCGCCGCGCAGGGCGGCCAAAGCTTGCTGCACGCGGGCTGGTCCCCGTAGACCGCCAGATGCGCTTGTAATTTTTCAATGCCCAGGCGTCCTACACAGGACACATGTGGATCACGCGCAGACGGCCGCGATGCAGAGCGCGGCCGGCGGCCGCCAGCGCAGGGCCCGCATGCGCGCCGCGCTCATGAGCAGGCGCGTGCGCGTGCGCAGGCCGCTGCTGGTCGTGGGCAAGGGCGCGGCGTACGCGCAGGCGGACGCGCAGCTGCGCGCGCTGGCGGACGCGACGGGCGTGCTGGTGCTGGCCACCGCGATGGGCCGCGGCGTCGTGCCGGACAGCCACCCGGCCAGCGTGCAGGCCGCGCGCTCAGCCGCGCTGCGGGGCGCCGACGTCGCGCTTGTCTTTGGCGCCCGGCGCGGCCCCCACCACCCTCCTGTCTCCCCTCAAGCAGTGTGCCGAGCGCACATGCTGCGCGCCTAGTCTTAGCTTCTCACTCCTCCAACTCCTGGAATGTGGCAGCTCTTCGATTATGGGAAGGATGCTGACGTTGGCAGGCGGACTGCGGCACTGGCTGCGGACGCTGAGTAATTGGAGCCGGATTCGAAGGCTGCATCAATCCACACGGCGCGTGCAGCTCATAAAGCCAGAGGTCTCACGGCGTCGCGCTGCTTCTGCCGCAGGCTGAACTGGCAGCTGCACTTTGGCGAGCCGCCCAAGTGGGCGCCCGGCGCCCAGTTTGTGCTCG
>JAABUO010009562.1_pt1 | contig 10829 bp, 11 predicted proteins | sample 5559291 | NCBI WGS metagenome assembly JAABUO01 (sample SAMN10711878, study PRJNA513372) | rock metagenome | isolation source: Antarctica rocks | place: Antarctica: Victoria Land, Finger Mt sud
ATATTCACCTCAATGCAATGCCTGATGCTATGGCGCAGGTTTGGCAGAGCGCTCTTGATTCCGCGGCCTAGATTTTGCAAGGCAGGGAACAGCGCTGTCTCCCCTTCCTTCTCCGCCAGCCTGTCTGCCACTGTTGCTGCAACCTGTGATGCATCAAAGCATGTAGCGTTGGTGTGTCATGTAGTCTTTTCTGTAGCTGGTTATGCAGGCTGCAAGGCGCTGCCCAACACGACCATCATATCAGAAAAGGGCCTGTAAAAAAGCCTAGGAATTGCATATTGTGGGTGTATTTGGGTTGCAGAGGAGTGAGTTGTGCACATTCCAAGTGCACATTCCAAAAGCCTGAAAGACAACTTGCCTCTAGACTTGAGGCTACCCCATCCAAATGGACAGGGTGCAGTACACGGTTTCTGCTGGCAGCTTCAAGTAAGCCGCGCAGGTCATGGATGCCTTTCAGGGTAAGATCGGCCTGCTGAGCTTCTGCCGTTTCCTGCAGCAGCTGCTCTGCCTGCTTCTGAGATGATGCAATGGGCAACTTGGACCCTAGGGCTCTTTCTGCTGCCACAGCTGTGGACGTGAATGATGCCACCTAAGTCAGCAGGCAAGCGTTGATCAATGACTTGACAAGCAAGGAGCAAAGAGGGTCCTGCTGCACATGGGGTCACGATCCTTGAGTTGCATGTTGAATGAGCTAAAACAGATGCAGAGGGTGGTGTCTGCAGCATGTAAGGCTTTTGCTGGAAGCGATGCAAGCATGTTGAAATGCCTTTGTGTGCAGCAGCATGAAGTATAGAACAGCGTTGCACCGTCAGGACGGTTGAGGTTGAGGTTGAGGACCACAGCAGCTTAGTAAAGTGTTTCTGAGCAATCTGACAGCTTGCCTGACCTGTTGACAGACTTCTGGCCATTCTAGCAGTCTTAAGGACTCTGCTTGGCATGCATCACTATCAACGCTAGTACTGGAAGTTGTGTTTTGCTGCCTGTGTCTGTTGCCTTCAGACTGTGCATGCCCATTAGCTGAAACACTTGTTGCAGACTGTGCTGAGGAAGCCTGTTGCTTTTTTGTGTGAGATTCAGCACTTTGAGTAGCTGGGGCAGCTTGTGCTCTCAGCTGAACATGTGGGGCTTGACCCCATCTGCCAGTCGGTGGTCGAAACTGCAATGCGTGCAGGCGGGCGAGGTTACGAAGGGAGCTGAGCTCTGTAACAGGCTGAGCTGGGCTCCCTGGCTGAGTTGATCTTGCTGCTGTCGGATGCTGCAGCCGGTTGGATAGTAATGCGCTGCATTCCATGCGAAAGGCTGTTCGACGGCGTTTGCTGCGTCCCTCAGCCTGTGTGGTACAGACACACGCGAGTTTAGTCCACGCTGAGCAGTTGTCGAAAGTCCACATACTCTGCAATTTAAGCATTTATATCGGCTTGATCAAGACTACGACAGATCTAGCAATCACGCGAACAGCCTTGACAATAAAAGATCGAAAGCCGTGTTTGACTAGATCACAACACGAGACGGACGTGACTGTCGCTGTTTCGTACACACCTATTACACGCAGAACTTAAAGTCCTTTTCCTGACGCACCGACAAATCTGTCCGTATACAAAGTAGCGTCTCGTCGCCGCGCAGTGCGTGCGCCTGGTGATTGTTGTGGCTTGGCGTGGCAAATGTCCAAGAAGAAGATCACTGGAAGGCATATCTATTTTGATTAGTACGCGTCAAAAATCCCCCTGATTAGTAAGCTTTGCAGGGCGGTTTGAGTCTCCTTCCCTGCATGCACGGGGCGCTGCTGACTACACAAGACTCGTTTACAAATCTCAGCAGCGGCGACCAATAGACCTATCGTGATTGTGTCGTTCAATCAATCTTGATCTGCCGAGCCACTGCAGAACCTGTACTGTTGAGGTGCAAGTTTCATAGAGCGTTACCTTTGCACAGCCAACGTGCATGCACATACTTGGTGATTTCACCTAATTCGATGGGAGAGAAGATTCTCCTGCAACGTCGTGGAAACGCGGTGGTATGCTTGCTCGCCGGTACAGCCGCTGTGGCCTTGGCTGCGACGTATTACAATCGGAATAGGCTTTCGAAACGCCCTCACAACGACCAGCAGTCTGCAAAATTGCAGCAGCTGCTTGCAGAGGTGATGCACAATGACGGGTGCTATCCAGAACGCTAGTCGCTGGCATATGTATTTCACAAACGCGTTCAAGTATATGTCGGGTTCGAGGCCAAACTTGCTGAGCCACTTCAGCGGGCCCTAGCGGTGTGTGCGCAGCTGACAGGTCATTGTCATCGCAGTATCGAGAAGCTTTGCACATACCAGCAGATCTTCTTCGCAAAATTCGAGATGACATGGTGAAGCAGGTAGGCACCTGCTGTGTTCAAGTGGTCCCTGCACCCACATTATTTGCAAATTATGCTACTACAAGGTTCTTGTGCTTGCAGATGAATGCGACCCTGTCTGGCAAAGAACACTCGCCCCTACTGATGCTGCCAAGCATGGTAGATGAGCTACCAAATGGGTGTGTCTCGTGTATGATTCATGCTTACTAAACCTATGTCCAGAATATCTGGGTGCGCTATAGCACATTATCATCTCAAATGGTGAAAGTCATGGGGGCTGGTCTTGCAGATTTGAGTCTGGTGACCTCTTTGCATTGGATATGGGCGGCACCAACTTCAGAACAGTGTACGTCAAGCTATCAGACAAGCACGGAGAAATGGTAATGCTGCTGCTTATTGTTAACACTACTACTGCCTACTATTGTAACTGTTACTGACTACTGCTCATTACTGTCCTGCCAGGCACATGTGTGCAGGCTGCAAACACAAATGTGTCATCAGGCTCACCTGTTCATGTCTGCTTGTGCCCTTGATTACACGGGCTGTCTTCACATGGGTGTTCGTCATCAACATTTGGTGCATTGTCTGCAACAGCATTTCACCACAAACACTGTTGGGGCTTGATGCCAATGCATGTGACTCTGGCAACGTTGCAAAGCTGTTTGGTATGTCTTCAGGATGAGCTGAAGATGGATGAGTTCCCCATTGAAGACAGCATGCACCATGTTCCAGCTGATGAGCTATTTGACTTCATGGCAGGCAAGCTGGTAGCTTTTGCTGACCGAATAGGGAAGAAGTGAGTCTGCCCAGCTTAAAGCTGTGCTTTCTGGTATCACCTACTGTATCTTTGAGCGCATGTTCCACACTGCCTATGGTTTCAAGAGCAGCTGCTGGGCAAAAAAACAGCTGCTGAACCTGCAAGCAATACATGCTACAAATTTTACCCTTCCGTTGACCTTTATGTACACCATGGCATTATTATTATTGACTATCCTCCTACAATTCTCAACAAATTCTCCCAGTCAAGCACATGCTATGCCACTACATATGCCAGGCCACCAGCAGCATGATTCTTATGCACCAACAGATGCGTGCCCCCTCATGGCAAAAGCAAAGTGCAATGATGCAGGCCGAAGCCTGACAGCATGCCTGTGGTCGGGTTCTGCTTCAGCTTCCCTCTGCGACAGACCAGTGTGAACCACGGCACCTTGATCAAGTGGAACAAGGGCTTCACCAATGCAAATGCTGTGGATGAGGATCCGACCGAACTGCTGGAGGCAGCCCTAGCTCGGCAAGGCATGCAGGTCAGTGCATGCATGCCTCCCTGCAGCTCCTGCACTTCTTCCTCCTGCATGCTTCCTGTTTCCATGTCTGGCAGGTCTAACAGGTGGCCCACATGGGTCTTCTCGCCAATACCCACAAAGGCTGCAGTGTGGCATTGCAGTTGAGTAGACCAGCACCGTCACTTGTCTGGTCAAACAGCTGAGTGTTTTGCTGTTGATATGTGATTTTATTGGCATATTTAGCACAGCAAGTTCAGTTGTGACCAGCAGATGGCGTTCCAGACTTAGGTCAGGGGTTCAACTCTTGGTTACCCCAGCAGCGTGCATCTTAGCTTCATCTCGCTGGGAGCCGGCGCTGCTTCGCAGGCCATCTCCCAGTGAGGCAAGGCTAGGATACATGTCATACAACATTTTGGCTAATGCCGCTAGTGAAACAAGGTTGCAGTCTTGAGATTGCCTTCACATGCTGAAGCAAGTGTACCTAAAGCCAGGTGTGAGATCCTGTCATGCTGAATTGTTTGCATCGCTGCTATGCAGGCCAGAGTGATGTCATTGGTGAACGATACAGTTGCCACACTAGCGGCATGCCGATATCAGGATCAAGATACAATGCTGGGCGTCATATTAGGGACAGGCAGCAATGGCGCATATGTGGAATGCTCAGAGCGTGTGCATAATGCAAGCAAGAAGCTCCCTCCTGGCACGAACATGATCATCAATTGCGAGTGGGGCAACTTCACAACTGCTGCTCTGCCTATGATTGATGAGGATAAAGGCATAGACGCTGACTCTGTCAATCCAGCAAACCAGCACTTTGAGAAAATGACAGCAGGTAAGAGCTTGGCCAAGGTTGGTTTTAGAGTGATTCTCGATTGTTGTACCTGCAGCAATGCACCAGTACAACTTGTGAATGAATGATCTTGCTTTTTTTTGCTCAGCCCTTGAAACTGCACATGCACAGATCCTGTCTGACACAGCACAGCCATAGCCGTGTCAAAGCCTTTGCTATTGCAAAGCTATTTCAGGGTCTGTCATCTTCACTTTGTGTTATTTTACTGGCTTGCTTCACTCATATTGCCTGCAGGTCTGTACATGGGCGAGATTGCGCGACGGATCATTCTCAGACTAGCTGAGGAGGGGGGTCTCTTTGGGCGGCGCATCCCTACTGGCTTGCAAGCTCAGGGGTCCCTCACAACCCCCCAGATGAGCAAAATAGATCACGACACGTCCACAGACTTACTCAGAACTGCCGATGTCTTGCAAGAAGCATTTGGATTAGCTGTAGATCAGATCACATTAGAGTCAACCCAAGTGGTGAGACTCACGTAGCCTTGCCTCACTATTGTAGTCAAACACTGTCATCAAGGATGCACAACATATGTGTACTTCCAAAATGCATTTTGCTGTGCAACACATTACTGTGCTCAGGGCAGAAGTGAAGCTGGAAATGATGCATGGTGTCCAAACATAATGATTTGGCAATATATAGCAGCATATGTAACATGGGGTCAAGGAGCAGGCTCTTCATGCATAAGCTTGCCTGGAATTTAAAGCTGGCATGATGACACGTGACACGTGGTGGGTCTGTTGTCCAGGTACAAGAGATCTGCCATCTTGTGGGCTGGAGAGCAGGTCGCTTGAAGTCAACAGCAATCTCAGCTGTCATGCGACAGCTGGATAGAGATAATGGCACAAGAACTGTTGTGGGTGTAGATGGAGGGGTGTTTGAGCACTACGGCCACTATAGAGAAGCCATGAAGGAGGGTCTGAGTGAGGTCATGGGCAAGAAGGCTGCAGATTCTGTTGAGTTTAGACATGTCAATGATGGTTCATCTCTCGGTGCTGCTTATTTGGCAGCTGCAGCAGTCCGGGCAGATAGCCCCAGGGATGCAGAAGGGTCCCAAAATGACTGGGAAAAGGAGAATAGAGGACTGCAAGAAGGCCCAAGCACGCCAAACAAGACCGGTGGCAGGAAAAGTAAAAATGGCGGAAGTCCAAATGGTACTGATTAGGTCAAGCATTGTATAAGGCTGCAGATGGTAACTCTGCCTTGTCTTGATTAGCCGTAAGCAGTGTTTATGCTTTCCTTGATAGATTGGATCTCAGATACACGTTCCCAACGATACACTGTGTTTATGCTTTGCCAATCAGTAGTACATCAGCTGTAGGATAGGCATAGCTAGAGCTTGTGTGCCAATCAGATCTGAAGTTTTTGGGCAGTGTGATGGTAGTCATTAGAATTCTTCAATCCACTTGCATGGATTGTAGTCTGAGAGCAGACCTTACGCCGCGTCAGGTTTGCTCACGCCACTGCACAGGTGATAGAAAATTACAGCAAAGCTACAGCATTCGCTTTGGCAATCATGCGAGTTTCTACAGCAAGCAGTGTTGAGTTGTTGTTTTTGCTGGTGTTTACGCAGCAAAGGTAGCTTCTTTTGATGGAGATGCTGGCTTTTAGGTAAGCACAAAAAACATCTGCAAAACTTCTTATCGTTGGGACCTAAACAAGTTGTCCAAAAGAACTTACTATTACCTTTTTGTTTGACACACTATATGGATGTCCTCTGCCCTTTTCCCCTTTTTGCTACGACATTCCAAGCGTGAGGCAAGAGACTGCAAATGATCAGGCTCAGTCACAGCATTTTTGGTAATAACCAAATTATAATGAAAGCAGCTACTATAGTCTGAGCACCAATGGCACTGCATGGACTGTGTATGTCACGCCGCAGCTGAGAGAGAAAAGTCAGAGGCATGTGCGGTACTGTTACTTCTGATAGACGATAGAGTCCTAGTCAGCTGGCTTTGATGCCATGACTACTGCAGCCATGTGAGTCAGCCATTGTTTGACCACGCTATATGGGAAGTGTTTTCGGAGCATCTTCATGTTGACTTTCGCAAAAGCAGGTCGTGCGACCAAAGGCAAGGCTGCATTCCTGAGGCCTGGATGACAACGTCAATTAGTATCGCACATGTTTGTGACAGCACACTGCGCGCGTTGTGCTTGTCGTGATAGAGCAAGGACAGCGATCTGTTGCTGTGTACCTGACAGCGCATAGTTTGTGCGAGCCTGTCAGATCTCTCGGAACGGTCAGTGTCTGTTAGCATGAAAGTCAAACATTCTGCAGCTGGGGTCGCACCCCCTCTCGAGACGTTCCAACATACCCATATTGCAGTCTACTTATGTGGTTTTTCTGCTGTTGGGTGTATTTGCTATGATAGCATCCAGGTAGGTGGCAGGATTTGAGCCACTGCAAAGACAAACGCATGCACAAGGAGACTCTGGGTGTCATGTGATGATCCTGCTGATTGCTTGGAGTTGTCTGCAGGGAGTGATGCAAAAATATGCACTCAACCGCAAGTGGTTTTATCTATATGGTCAGTGAAGTGTCTGTTTGTGCTGCACCACATTCCTCACTACAGCTGCATGTGTTGCCAAGTCTTTGTCATTTGCAGGAGCTATCATATTGTTTGCTTACCTGTACATACGGCCTCTCATACGCAGACAGCTGGGTTCAGCTTCAGAGTAAGCTCAGCAATAGAGGACTTTTACATGCTGTCTGGCTGTGCATGTCATCACATTGCCCTTTGCTTCTTCTTTGCTGTATCCTATCCCCAACTTTCACCCTGCCCAGCTGCTGCAGAGGCTACATAAACTACTACTCTGTATACCTCTTCTGGCTGGGAAGCGCGGTGTTTGTGCACTTGCCAAGCTTTCAGTCTATGGGCATAGATGTGAAAGCTGACATCTCAATGCTGCTCACCATCTTCTTGTTGTCTTTGCTGGTGCGTTTCAACACCAGCGTTTGCCTCTCTGTCGAACATGTGAAACGTAAATTTGCCTCGAGCATGACCAGCAGTGTGACATACTCAATGGAAATCTGAATCTAGCCAAGCATAACATGCACAGTGGAGTCAGTTTCTGAGTTGACTTGCATCAGCTTGGCTACTGCGTACAACACAAGCTCTGCAATCTACATGACTCAGGCTTTTGCTTGCAAACCTGCTGTTCAAGCATGAAAGCCAAGCACAGCAAAGTGACCCTCATCTGTTTCTGCAGATATTGGGTGCATTGCACGCCATCCACGCAGTTGCTGTGTTCTTCAAAGTGATGCCTCCAGCCTTGTACAGCCCTGGTGTTGGCAGGAGAAACATGTACACACTAGTGATCCTCAATAGCCTGAACCTGGCAGTTGCATGCAGGTGAGACTGCTTCTGACACCTTGTTGGTTTCTCACCTTCCAATACAAATACTGACTCATATAGCAAGTATTGAGGCCACAGTCAATGCAATGTGCATCTTGAACCTGACAACAAAAGTCATTGTCTCGCAACAAATTCAGGTTGCAATCCAGGTCCCCATTGCAGTCCTGCCTACAGCATATAGGTCACAGTCTTCCGACATCCAGCAAGGTTCTGGGCATTCTGTCAGATGTGCTTTGACTGATGCCCATGCTGATGTGCAGCACATATTATAGCTTCTGTGGGAATGCTGGGTTGAAGCAGAAGGACGGCAGTGCAGGGGAGTTTAGAGCTGCCATTTGCAATAAGTGGCTGCACCCTGTGGCTATCAGAGACCACCCTGCCTTTGCCTCCTGGGTCTTGTATGGTATGCACACACACCTGACCTTTGTCATACTCAGTCAGAACCAACCCTACCCCAAAGATGCGCCTTCCTGTATCATCAGATTATGATCTGTATACTCATGCACATTGTGTCACTTGTGGACATTGCATTGCTGCATCCATCCCATATAAGAATGTTCCTGCTGTGTGGTGTCCATGCAATGCGCCAAAAGCAACATGTGCAGCAGCACAGCAGCAGCAGCAGCAGCAGTAGCAGCAGTATAGCCTCTTTGAGCTATGCGTAAAGTATGATGTGCAATATCAGCTGCACTGCATCTTTGATTTGTGTTAAAACCATTGCCTCTTTGTGCCTGAAGGTGAGGGGGCTGGCTTGGGCAGCAGTCAGCCAAAGGGTGCTCACATTCTGAACATTGATGTTCCCTTTGATGGTCTGGGGCTCATCAGCATCCCTGCATCTGAGACCATATCACCGGTCTTCACCATGTGGATTACCTTGGTTGCCATGTACACAAGTAAGTTTGCGCAAAAGCAGCAGTCTTATTACTCGCAGGCGGGGAATGTTCTAGAATTATCCTGCAAACATATACAAAGCTCGTTGACAATGCCTTGTTGAGCATGCATGAGCCGCACATGTACACATACTGTTATGACCGCAGTTTGCAGGTGCACCTGCTTCAGTCATGCAAAAAAATAGTTTTCTGCTTATGCAGTCCATTGTTGGGCTGACTATCAGGCAGCTGTGAACATGCGAGCAAGAAGTGCTTCGAGCTTAAGGCATCAGCTTGCCGGGAGCGGGCGATCAAGTCGAAGACAGCGGCGGTACAGCGCGGGCTACACTCCCTCCACGCAGCGGGCCGCCACTTTGTTTGAACCTTTGGGCGTGGACTTGCGTCGACGACTATCTATCGGCGGCATTGCCGAGTCCTTCGGCAGCACGTTCCTGAGCAGCATGTCCCGCAACCTAGATACGCTGCTCAGTCCAGGCCTGAGTGCTTCACTGGACCAGGCACCTGAGGTGAGGTCAAGCAGTGGTGTTCAGAAAGGCAGAGCCAAACAGATGAACCATCAAGGTGTCCAGGCTAAGGAGCATGATGAGCACAATGTGGGCAAGACAGGGGATCAAAGGTCTGCCCTGCTGCTGATCATTGACCTGTTGCCAGCCATTCATGGCTACACTGCCTGTTAACAGTCATTGCACACTGTCATGGCTGCACACTGCTTTGTGTCTGAAGTATCAATTATCCTGCTGCTGCAGAACACAGCAAGGGGAGGGTGGCGAAGAGCAACCTGAGTTCTTGCCAATGTTTCCTTGGTATAGCGGTGAGCTGCTGCAGAATGTGCCACAGCTTTGCATGCCAGGATTCACTGCTCTTGTCAAAGTACACAGCTGCTCAATCAAGTACAACACTTAAGCAGGAGTTGGCAGCTTGGACTGTTGTCATGTGTCACATATTGCACGGCCGTAGAGCAACAAAAGCTTTGTTGTGATGATGCAGGCACATCTGCTGACATGTACAGGACGGTGTTTGAGCTGTTGGTGTCAGTAAAGCTATTCTTGGGACGCTTTGACATGCGCACAATGCAGGTGAGCCATTTTTGCACACATTACTGTGCAAACTTTGCAACAAGTGCATCAGTCATTACCATTCAACCATGATATGTCGTCCTCATGCGGCATCTTGACTTTTGATAGCGTACCTTGACAGACTGGAGATTGGGGTCCAGTGTCTGAGTGTTAGTGTGCCCAATGCATGTCCCCACCAATGCATAGAGGGTGTATGTGTGACTTCAAACACCTCAGCAAAGAAGAGCACAACTAAGCACAGAGGCCACCAGCTAGGCCTTACTCAGATGCTGTACAACTGCAGGCTGCAACTGCCACAAATCCCCCCGGGAGTGCCAGTGACCCACCCAGGGCTGGGGATGGCTTCACCTTTGAGCACCTGGCAGACAGGCCACAGCTGTGGCTGGATTTCTGTGCTGATACTGGGGATGGCGGCGACCCCACCTATGCTGTTGCAAGAGCCATGGCAGCCCCTGGTTTGAAGGTCAGCACTGAAACTTCTTCAGCTATGTTCAAGAAACAAGCTCTTTGATTTTGCGCCTTGCTCTTTGACTATGCACCTAGCTTTTGCGCCTAGCTCTTTCACTATGCACCTAGCTTTTGCGCTTAGCTCTTTGACTACGCACCTAGCATCAGCTTCCTGTATGGCTGCTGTCAGTGATGAATGGCTGCTAGGCATGATCAGCCCAGCGTTTCCCAGTGTTTCCTTCTTGACATTGACTGGCAGTATGACTGTGCAGCCTTGCCTGTTATGAGTGGTGTTGCATCAGGGTGGCATGATACTGACCAGCTGTTTACCGGGAAGCATACGTATGATGACTGTTACTGGAAAGCTCTACATCCCTCACCCTCAGGCTGCTCCTTTACCATCACCACAAGCTGCAGTCCATGCTTTGTGTTCTTGCTGGTGATTGTCACTGACGCTGACTTGTAGTCATTGTGGCTGGTGCATAGGTTGCAGTACCAGCTGGTACGCACATTCCAGACATAGATCTCAGGCCAAGCCCCGGTGTCAAAGGCAAGTCAGCACCTGCTGCTTTTGGCGCCAGGCCAAAACT
>JAABUO010009563.1_pt1 | contig 10829 bp, 2 predicted proteins | sample 5559291 | NCBI WGS metagenome assembly JAABUO01 (sample SAMN10711878, study PRJNA513372) | rock metagenome | isolation source: Antarctica rocks | place: Antarctica: Victoria Land, Finger Mt sud
ACGAAGAAGTTTAAAAAGAACAGCATTACATGTTATATCGCGACATTATCGAGACACTTTAGTTCTTGTTAAGTTATTCATCATTTTAAAACGAGTTAATTTACGCATCAGTTTAACATTATAATGTTAATAATTATCGAGTTTACGACGAGATGCATACTGCTGATTAATGATAAGAGACGCAGAAAAAGCTTTCGAATAATGCTATTGTAATATTACTATTAATTTTCATTAATAAAATAATCTTAATTAAGCATTAAAGCGATTTATCTGCATGATTTATATATTTAACGATAGAGAATTTAAGTCGACGCACAAGACATGCTTAAAAACGGCTGAGACTAATTCTTCTGAGATTTCTTCTCATAGTTAATAATGACGGCGACGATATTAAGTTAAAGATTTAACACATGACGTTATTAATCATACTTAAGCGTACGTTAAACACGTATCATTATACATTAATACATTATCTTATACGAAACAGTCGTTAAAGCTACGATCAGAAACGACATTTCTGTTCTTTACGCGAATAATAAGATAAGACAATGTTATTTAATAATCGTCGAGTTTATAATGAATTACGAGAAACAAATATTAATTATAAACGTTAAGATGAATTAACATTACTTTATTTATTAAATGTCATTTCATGAACGCGAAAATTTAAACAAGACATGATTAATTCGAACGCATGCGTTTATTAGAAATTAATAAAAGTAATAAAGAAAGAACAGCTTAATCGAGAATGACTCTGCTTAAATACATTCAGTGAAAAACTTTGCATGATTACATATGTTTATTAATATTCACGAGATAATAATGATAAACGTGTTACATTAATTACTTAAGAGAATCGTCTCGTATTTAGTGTTATGACTCAGTTAAATCATTAACGAAAGCGTTTATACAAGTTAAAGAAGAAAAGAAAAGAAATTAATTTTAAACGATGCATCAGAAATAGCTCAGCTAAATTAAAGATTTCGCGTCATTTCGTCATTTAAAGACATGAAAAGATTTTTTAAGTACAGTACGATTAAGTAATGAACTGATGCAGATTAAAAGTTAATTATATGTTAATTTATTTTAATCATCGCATCGCTTCTGATTACGAGAACGTTTACAGCGATTCACTTCACTCGAGCAGTAATAAACTTCGTAATATTTACTCAGTATCATTCGCACGACGAAAAAATTCTTTAATATCTTAAAAATGCGCTTTTTCGATTAAATAAGATAAAGAACGTTTTTCGTCATTTGCGATCTGAGCGTTTAAATACAGACGTTAATCATTTTAACATTCTTAAATTACACGCTATGACACATTATGCAAGTTAGATTCGAAGATACGATAGTGTTAATAATTTTAATACAGAGTACAGTAAGACTGCATATAAGTATTTAATAAAGGCCTTTTCGATCGCATTAACAAACGAGACACGTTTTAAACGCAGTTATTACATCATAATACTTAACATTTAAATCTTTTTACGATGAAAGATGTTCTTCTTCATAAGAATATAAAACAAAGTAAGATTAACAAGCATGCATTAACTGCTATGATAACACGATTTAGTCGAGCCTTTAATCTTCGTAAAATTTAAGACGTACTCATTCGCGAATAATGTAATTAAATACAAGAAACAGAACTTAATTCAGAGTTATGATGTCACGCATTAATCTTAGTCAGAATTCTGAACATGAAAAAGCTTCTCAACGCGTTAACAGTCTTCGTGCGCGAGTATCGTAACATAGTTAATGAAAAAGTTATATTAAACAGAGAATTAAATTAAAAGAAGAAAGACTCGATCTGAGTTAAATCATATTACGTAAGCGTTCATGAATTACTTTAATGCTGAAAACGAGACGAAAAAGACGTTAACGACTTAAAGAATCTGATCAGCGATAAAATATACTGCTCATCGAACTAACAGAGAAAGAAGAGAGTTTAAAGACGTGATTATATCATGATTTAGAAGAGATTGAAAGAAGCGATTAAAGCATTAACTTTGCTAAACGATTAACTGTTTAATCAGTTACGACTTATTCTTTTCATTATAAATTCGTTACGACGAGACAACAAGAATAATAAGCTACGACACAATAACGTTCTCGTTAAACTACTTAAACTTCGTAATAAAAAAACTTAACATGCTGTGCATGAAATGATTAAGATAAAGCACTAGTTTAAAGATAACGTCAAAAATTCTCGTTCGCTTAAAGCTAGTCGATTTTTTCATCCGCACATAATTCCGAAAAGTGTGCATGTTGTATCAGTAAACGATAATCGTAGCGAGTTAAACAAAAACAAGTTCTTTTACATTAATAACTTTAACGACTGAGATTTATATAACTCGATCTACGATGAGAATTTCTTACATAAAGGAACAAGAATAGCAGAATACTACTTTAAACGCGAAAGCTGAAGATATTTAAAATTAATTTAATCTCATCGCAGATGAAAATTAAACAATGTATATGTATTACGTTTATGTCTCAGAGCATATACAAAATCATTAAAGTTAACGATGTTACACGATTAATAAACTAATAAATATAATCATTTCTTAACTTTACTTAATTAAATTTCTCTTAACGAATAGAAGTCTTAGCTACGAACTAATAAGAATTAAAGTCAAAGTTAATCTCACAAAAGCCGTGTTCGTATGAAATATACGTAGCAAATAAAGCTTTGCTCGTCGCAAGAGTATTATCAGCTATTAATTTAATATCATGAAGTCAGTCAATTAAAGTTAATCGTATTAATGAATTAATTTAAAAAATTAAATGAACTTAATAATCGCGAGCGATTATATTATAAAGAAATGTAAGCGACTTAGTAGTAAACTTTAAATAATTAATATATATTTCATAAATCTGATTAAGAGCTTAAGCAATAAGTAGATTATTAAAAGCTGACGTTAGTTATTACATGAATAAGATGTAACGAGTGTAACATTAATTAAATTCTGAAGTTATGAATCGTTAACGTTAAAGTTTTTTTATAATAAGCGCAGTCGTTAATCATCGACGCGAAAAGATTTAATAAACATTAAATCTTCTATTTAATATAATGAATGCATTATTAAAGATGTCATGCAAAGAGTATATACATTATAATTAATTAATAAACAGAGTGAAAAAAGAACTCGACATTAACGAGTCTGAATATACATAATTAAAGGCGCGAATACGAAATCAGATGAGATTTCTTCAGCTTATAAAACGAAAGCTAAATATAAATAAGTTAAAAAAGATTCTTAAATTAACATTCGAAATCGTATATCACGAGTTTCATATTATATTTAACGATGTCGTAAGATTAAGAAGTAATTTTATGTTAATATTCGTGACACAGCGATTAAATTACAATGTAAGAAAACGACTTAATGTTAAAAAGACACGACGAAATAATCTTAAGTACAATTCTTCATCATCGTTTTAACTAAAGAGACACACATACATCTTAAATTATGCCGCCTGCGACGAACGAGGCCGCAAGAAATCTTAATTAATATTAGTCAGATAGATTAAAAGTATCATAATATAAATCAGTCGCGATCTTAATCGTAACATATGTTATAAATTATAAGATTTGCTTAAACGTGAAATAATGAAGAATTTAATTCGCATTAATGACATGAAATACGACAGATTTATAAAGTTAATTAAGAACGAGCTGAATTACGACTGTGTCTCAGATATAATAATATACGATTAAACTGAATTCGCGAGAATATATATTAATAACGAGCGCGAATGAAAAACAGCACTGAAAGAAATGCATGCGAAAGAATTTATTCGCTTCCTTTTTATAATTAAGTCTGCTGCAAATAACGATTATAAATTTTAAATCTTTTATAATACTCGATTTAAGTAACTGATTACTGAAGAAATTATATAAAATGCTCGTAAAGAACATGTTCACGCTTAAGATTCTCAGTATAAGATGACATGACAAGATCATGTCATAATTAAGAAATCTTAAGACTCGATAATAAGACTTATGATTCGTTTAATCTCAGCAGAGATTTAATGAACTTTTATTAATGTTAAATGAATCATTCTTAATGCTCGAAATAAAGTAAATTCTTTTCTTATTTAAGAAAAAATTATCCGCAATCTAACATTCTTTTCTGTTCTTCTTCTTAATCGTTTATTACATAAATTTTCTCGACGATCATACATTATCGAGTTACATTAAACGATTTTCATCTTAAATGTAACATGAGAATACGTTAATCTTAATGATGATGAGTTTATTAAGATATTAAATGACATTATAAAAAAGACGTCGTTATATTAATAACTTTAAGACATCATCATCGTTAAAGCGCAGCGCAGTTAAACATACAAAAACTCACGATAACGACGAGATCGTAACAGACTTAAGCGACAGCGATTTTATAAGAAGAATCTTCAGCGAAGACAGACATGTCACTCTCGAAGTAAGAACTCGCTTAAAGATTTAAAAGAATAAATGATTAATTCGAAAATAGAAAGAATCGAACACTATTAGAGCATTTAATGAAAATATTCTTACGAAGTTATTACGACATTTTAAAGATTTAATGTATACAACATCGAATAGTTTAATTCTTTATAATTCATTAATAACAGACATACTAGAATTAATTCTAATGATAATGATGTTAAAAAAGCGAACTGAGAATTAATAACATCATATTTATGAGAAAAGACGTTACGTCGAATTAAATATTAATTCATCGTAAATCATGAGCCGATTATTAAAATTTGCACTCGTTATTTACTTGCGTGAATATTAAGCGATTATGTTAATAACAACAGTAGTTCATGATTAGACGTTAAAAAAGAATGACTTAGTAAGAAAATGAAAAAGAGGTGAAAGAAGATCGCAAATCGTTTAAATAAGAAGTTAAATCATAAACGTTCTGAAGTAAAAAACATTTCAACGAAGACAGAGGCTCGAAAGATAATACGCTTAAACCTTTCGTTGCGAATAAGACTCTTAATAAATAAATGTACGACATATTTAAGACGTGACGATTTAATGTATTAAGTCGAGTACGAATTATAATCGAAAACGAATACGATTAACAGAAACAACTTACGAGAAAAATGTAAAAGAAGTTAACTCAGAGTCTGTTAAATAATAACGACTTTGCGTGTAATTAAATATATATTAATCGAATATTATAACATTAACTAACATGAAAAGACTTTTTAAAACAGATTCTGCGCGAGAATCATAGCGAACGTATTAATTCAGAAGTTTTATTACAAAGCCAGAAATGAGATAGCATATTAAGCATACACGAAGATATTCTTTAATCCGCTTTTTACTAACGTCGTTCTTATCGCAGTGATAATGATCGCTCATTATATACGAGAATTTAAATCAGAAAAGCACAGATTAAACAAGTTTAAGAAATTAAACGTGAAGAATAAATGAACATTTGCATATATTAGTGTTAAAGTGATTAAAGCGGAGCTGAAATTTATAACACGTAGCGACATGAATGCGCGTTAACGCGACATGAAATTAATAAGCTCGCGATCGTAAAAAAGCAATATTAAAGATTTTATTATGCCGTATTAAGTAACAGATCGATAATGACGATATCGAAACGATTATTAATACTTAAACTGTATTTAATATATACGTTAATGACATTAACGATCTTTTATTATACGAGTTAAAAAATAACATGTAACTCGATTTAAACGCAAATCATAAGAAAATATTCTCGTACTCAGAAAGCATTTTCATATTTTAATCTTTAAAATTATCGTCGCTCGTCTCGAACGTAATGTTATCGAATAAAGCTGTAAATATTATAACTCGTAATTAAATCTTTTATCATTAACGCTATGTAAAAAAGATTAATCGAATTAAATACAGAGAGCGAATCGTTAACTGATAACGTTCGAGTTAATAAGAGATAAATTCTTAATTAAGAATCTTACTTAACATTATAAATTAAATATTAATCACGTATTACATTGCGAAGCGACGAATATGAGCTCGTAATAACGCGATAAAAAGATAACGAGTCGATAACGATTAAGACTAGCTAAGAATGAAAATTTAATAACTTGTAAAATGAATTAAACATGAAGAAAGACGAACATTTATAATATAAAGTAAATAAGATGAATAAGATTTTAAGCGATGAAACGAAATATGAGAGCTTCGTACGCAGAATGAGAAAGAAAAGCATTATAAACGTAACTCGCGAAAAGAAAGAAATTATAAAATAATAGAACTTAAGCACAGTAATTACGATATTCAGATGTTTCGAACACAGCGCATATTTTACTTCATACTGCGAAAGCGCTGATGTCGCATGTGCTTACATGAGAAAACATAATACTAATAATGATGCGAGCGCACTGATTAATTACAACGCATATTTTACTTCATGCTGCGAAAGCGCTCGTGTTAAATATGTTAACATAAGAAAACATAGTACTGATAATAATGCGAGCGCACTGATTAAACACAGCGCATATTTTACATAAGAATACGAGAGCACTAATGTCGCATGTGTTAACACGAGTGAACATAATGCCGAAAGTAACGCGAGTGCACAAGAAGAAAGAAGTGATAATGTTAAGAAGAATCACGAAGGCGCGTATAATGACATTAATTTTCAGAGAGAAGAAAGTGCAATGAGCATTTTAATTAATTTGCGTGACTTTAAAGCTATGTTCGTCGTAAATAATGATCGTGCTATTAATAATAAAATCGTATTTAATGAATTTAACGAAAAAAGAACATGCAGAGATGAAAATGAATTACGTACTTTAATAATAATATTTAACATTGCGATTATTAATGCTACAAGTATTAAACTCGAATTTATTAAATTAATAAATAAAAGTAAATGCTGCGCTCATAAATATTCTAGAAATGTTAACGCTTCGATGAATGTTAACGCTTTTATGAATGTTATAAATGTTAACGCATTTATGAATATGTCTTAACTTAATGCGACGAAAATCTGAAACATGAAATTTAACGAATATTTAAAATATTAATCGCATAAAGCGCTAAAATCTGTCCCTGTCACTCTTTACAAACTGTCGAAGTTATTAATAATTAACTACGACTTAATTAATAAATTAAACATTCTGCGATTTTAATTAATCTTAATAATAATGCATATAAATAATATATAATAATCTTCTTACACGATGATGATGTTAAAATGCTTTTTCTTTCTTTATAATGAACTTAATCATAATGAATAAATGTAATAAATAAATGTAAATCGTAAATATCGTTAAAGTTAAAATAAATATAAGATGTAAATAAAGTTAAAGTTAGCGCTGAATGTTAAAATTTATTCATTATTTTAAAGCTGTAAACATTACATTTATAATTTTAATACTGCAATTTACATAATTATCATCTTAGTATATATCGCATTAATTATCTTAATCGTCTTACTTTACATCGCATTAATTATTTTAGTTTACATTATATTAATTATCTCGATTATCTTATCTTACATCGCATTATACTTAAGTTTTTAAATCGTACTCAGTTAAGAAATTACTTTAATTTACATTATAACTCGTATTAAGTAAATCGATAATGCATTTAAATAATGCATTTCTTATTACGCATTATTAATAAACTTAATGTAATGCGAAAGTTAAACGAAGACGCATCGCGTAATGATTTAAAAAAATTAACTCGTAATAATAAACTTTCATTAAATTAAGTTAAGAAAGAATTAAAAAAAGATGTTAAGATCGTGTTAAAAAGTAAGATAAATAAAATTAAAAAGATAATGTAAATAAATAATGCATTAAGTAATTAACAGCTAATTTATTACGACAGACAAAGATAAAAAGAAAATAAAAATAAGAAATTATTACTCTTTAAGAGATTCGTCGCTATTAAAAAGATGCGAATTTATTAATATTTAAGGTTTGTTTTAAAAGAGTAGTACGCGAAATTTTAAAGAATCAGATTAATACGAATTAACTTAATTCGAAAATGAGCGATAAGAATTATAAATTTTTAACTTTAACTCTGCTTACTCTTTAGAAGATTACAGAAGCGTTTTTATATAAATTTCTTATCAGTAAGTGTTAAATATACGGCGAAGATTTAGTCGTATATGTATAGCAGCAATGATAAACGATGTCGCTAGCATACAGCGTGTGTATTATGTATCTAGTATGTAGCAACTAAAGTATGTAAAAAGTACAGTTTGTAACGTACGAAGATACGAAGAAAACTCTGCACTCAACACTAGTTTTAATAAAAGTAGCTAATTACGTCGTACGCTATACGTCGTACGATATATTAACTTTAATATTTAACACTTTCTCTGAGATAATATATCGTACGTTAAAACGTAGCATATCTTTCTCTAAATTTATAAACTCTTCAGTTCATATATTCTCTATTAATTAAGTGCATTCGATGATTTTTTCGTTAAAAACTTAGTGAAAAAAGAATAAAATTAATGCTTCGAATATTACTTAAAAACACTTTCTTTTCTTCGAATCTTTTATTCGTTTAAAATAAAATGCTTTCGCAGTTAATAATTTATACATAATCTTCGTACGATGTGCTTTAATTGCTTTAATGAATCTTATTTAAGGCTAAATGTTTAATGACAGTTAATTTAATATAATAAACAGAATACTTAGCTTTCTTCTGTGCTTCATAAAGATTATCTTAAATAAAGCTTTCGTGAAATCGTTTACTAGTTATTTCTTAATGAATATTCATTTCATTCGCACGTAACTGTTCAGTATTAGCTCTTTAACATAGTAATGTTAAACGTTAATGTGTTTAATTTTATTATAATATTTAACGTTCTTAACTAAATTTAAACTAGCTTAATTATTCTTTAGAATTCGTACGAGTAGAAGAATTTCATTTAAAAGTAACTCTGCGAGAAAACGACGAAGTCATACGACTTATTTAATAACATGATTTATAATAATGTACTCGACTTTCGTCGTGAAGATAAATATCGTACGTTGTTTCTTTAAGCTTTAACATATTATATTTCTTATCAGAAAGAAATAATAGCTCATAATGAACTTTCGTTTCATTATGTCTTCTGTAAAGTTACTATTCGAGTAATTTAAGATGATTAATAAATGCTTCGTGTCGTCGTACGAATTATTATAATGAATTTTCATGTTTATCGTTTCTTTAAGATATTATAAAATCTTTCTGACGACTTTGTCGTGATCGATGCGAAAGCTTAAGTATTATTATAAAAGATAATTAACCGCGAAGATTATATTTAATCGTGTTTCGCAGACGATGTATAAAAGCTTTTCGATTAAGCGTTAATATGAGATAATTTATATTAATTCGCTATCGTCGTTATTTTTTAACGAAATGTACGATTTAAAAATCATGAATACGAATATCGTGTTACATATTATTAACTCTTCATTTTACAGTACTTCGCGAATGTACGATGTTTAATTAAATGTTAATAATCTCTTAGTTTTATGACGTATGATTCGCATGTTAATGATCATTAAAGCCTTTTTTAAATCATGCATGTTAAATTTCTTACAGAGTCGCTGTTTTTGCTTTCTGTATTAACTTTATTAACGTTACTGTAATGAGTAAATCGTTCACGTAAATACTGATTATGACGAATTCTAACTCGTACGAAGCGTACATAATGCTTTCATCTGTTAGCATAAGCTTATATTCTTAATCTTTTTAAAAAGCGATTAACTTTTTGTTTCATAAGCGTGTTAATTATTTTAATTCATATAAACTCTTTACGATTCGTCATACTAACTTTGTACGATCTTGTCGTATGTTTACTTCTTCTGAAACTCGCATATAAACTTCTCATTCTTCTACTTTTAAATCATTAATCAGATATGCTGCTTTAGCATTCATTTAATGAAGCTTTAAATTTAATGCAGCAATTATAGCTAAGAAAATTCTTAATGATTTCTTTTGTACGATTAATACGAACGTTTTCTTATAATTAATATCTTCTTATTACGAGAATTCTTAAGTAACTAAACGAGCTTTGTACTTCATTATTCTTTCATTCTTATCGTATTTTAACTTAAACATTTACTTGTATTTAATGAGCTTTGTTTCTTCGAGCAGTTTATTTAACTTTCATACTTCGTATGCTTACAAACTTTTTAGTTCAGTCTGAATAACATTTCGTTAGTCTCTTTTATGAATAAAGTCTTTTAGTGTCTTTTCGTAAATCTTTAATTCTTTAGCTTTCTCGTACGAAGAACTTAATTTCATCTTTATAAGCTTAGCTTTCTTGTTTAATACATAAATCTTTTTATTAAACAGAACTTCTATATCCGTTAATCTTAATTAATCACGTAAAGCTTTCTTATGCTTTATTAATTTCATAAGATGCGTTACATTTAACATATCGCTCGTTTTTTAAAATCCGCTCATCGTTAATAACTTTTAAGTAGCTTTTAATTAATGCGCAGATGAGTTAACTGTTTCTCTTATGCGTAACGTCTTTTGCGTGTCATATTCTTTAGTATTTTAAGTAGCTCTCGATTAATGCGTAAACGAGTTAATTATTTCTTTTACATTTAGTTCGTACGAATCTCGTGTGACGCGCAAATTAACATTAAGATGATTATTTCTTACTGTTTTATGAACAAGTAATATCGAGTTAACGAGTTTTACTCGAGCATTTTCTTTTATTAATGCTGCAAGTTTTACTTCAGCATCTGACTTCGTTACTTCGATTATTAATATTTGATCATCTTTTTTAAAACGTTCTCTGTCTCGTTTAGAAACTTTTAAGCTTAAGAACTTATTCTGAGTACTTTCTTCGTCTCTTAAAATAAATGTAATAATC
>JAABUO010009564.1_pt1 | contig 10829 bp, 14 predicted proteins | sample 5559291 | NCBI WGS metagenome assembly JAABUO01 (sample SAMN10711878, study PRJNA513372) | rock metagenome | isolation source: Antarctica rocks | place: Antarctica: Victoria Land, Finger Mt sud
GAGTCTGATCACGGTTGTACCAAACGAGAACAGAGGCATGGGTCACACACATCATGCTGCACATAAACACATGGTTGTGCAGGACTCCCTGGCTTCCAAAGCGCGTGATGCTGTGCAATTTGACTCTGCAAGACTCATGAGTATGCCTGTTTCCTTGGTGCAGAAGTTTGCAGTAGATGAATGTGGACCAGTGCATATCATCATTGGCGATGGGGGCAACATAGAAGGCGTCTGTAAGCCTACTGCAAGCTGCCTTTGCCTATGTCACTCAAAGCTGCTTCTCAAACCTGAGATGTGTGCAGTTGATGCATGCATTTAGCATGGTGCAGTGTGCTGCCATTCACAACATGGCATGCTGTGCTGTGTACCAAAGATCTGCGCTTTCTCATCAGCAAACTGTAGCTGCCGATGGCCTCAGCCTGAAGCTGTGCAGAGGATCAGAGCAATGTGTTCTCAACAGTATGCTGTTGCCTTTGGCTGACCTAGCACAAGATGCTGTTGGTGCCCATTCACAGCATGAGTCTCAATCTGAGCATGGCAGCTTTGTTGCAGACAAAACCTATGCTGATGACCCTGGCAAATGCCCTACACCGTCTGTGCCTTCCTATCAGAAAGCAGGCGGCTTTTGCCCTGTTCATCCATACAATGGCAGCCTTTGTGCCAGCTCCCAGCCGGCCTGGTCAGCATTCAGGGAACCAACCTATGGTCACGGAATCATGACCTTCATGAATAGCACCACTGCCAGGTGGCAATGGAACCGCAACCTTGACAATGAGGCTGTTGTGGCTGACTCTGTGTACATCACTAGAAAACCATCCTGCTCAAGCAAGCAGTTGCATTTCAAAGACGATCCAACAACAGATGTATACCCAACCACTACCTTCAGCTAGACTACAAACGGTCAGATTCAAGACAGTGCATGAAGGAACTCTTGCTTTGCATGACTCTGATGTAGCCGCCTTATCTGTGTAACACGTCTCCATTACCGCATGTAATATGAGCATTATGGAGGGCCATGCCCAAAGCGCAAACATGAAGAGAACTGGCGTTTCACAGCTTCACAATGACGACCGTCAATACGTTGCTTGAATTTCCACCAAGTAGCCTGTGTGGAGTTGAAAAAGATACACAGCATTGCATGCAGCCAGCACAGGAGTGATTGACCAAGGAATAAACTTTGATTAATGTTGCATGCATGCAAAGCAAGCTAGAAACATGCGGCCAGCGTGGGTGCTCCGTACAGGATGATGAAGTATCAAGCAGTATTTCTGTAGGGCTACAAGCCAAGATCACACTCTAAACACAAACAATCTTGACAAACAAGATGGGTCTTGAAGCTGAACAGCCACTTTACTGAGGATTCACATAACGCATGTCACTGTTGCACAACAGGTTCAGTTAAACATCTCAGAAGGTCACAAGTTTGTCACTTTACGTAGTGCCTATATCAATCATTACCTGGCATGATCAGCTGCATAAGCCGTTACCACACAGCACAGCTGCTGAAAATGGTATGTCAATGGCCAACTACTGCATTTGTGTCCTCCTCTGAATTGCCTCCTTCACTTCCATCAGCCCTTTGCGACTCTGTTCCATGGCCTCCTGACCAGCCAACATAGCCTGTTTCTGAATCTCCTGTACCCTGCCCCAGTCAATTTCACCCCCTCCCACATGATCACCACCCTGGCGGCTAGTAATTGTGGTCACTGGGGGGAACCCCACGGAAGCTGAGGGGCCATCTGTCCCAAGGCTTGAGCCTGGGGAGGCATTATTCCCAGGGGATGAGGTAGGGACTGGTGTTGGGGGGGCTGGGCTCCTTGCGGCAGCAGATTCCTTGTATGCAGCGGCTGCATGGTGTGCCTATGTACATTGCGATACAGTTGATCATGGACCTTGTTCATCCAGGCAGGAGGGGCGCTAGCGCCCCCCTGCATGGGGCCTTGCATGGGCCCCAGCCCGCTGTCTATGAGATGCTGCAGCTGCGTCACAAGTCAGAGTGCCTGTCAGCTATGGTGTAGGAGATGGAGGGTGCAAGCATGTTGGCTGCAACACACCACAGACAACAGACGAGCCAAGCTGCACAGGCAGGAAATGGGTTATTTGCCCAAGCCAGATGACAAGTATGTAAGGCCCAAGGCTTGCTACAGCGACCTGATGCAAAACTTCTGCAACAGATGGCGCAACCCCAGATATGTCATGAGGCAGTGTCCCTGCATCATTCTGGTACCGATACGCTAAACATCAGAAGGCTCTGGATACAATGTGGCATGTGCTGCTTGGTGCAGGATGATGACTTAGCAGTGGGCAGTGAAGTACCTTCTGCTGCTGCTCCTGACCAGCAATGACGGCCGACTGAGACGCATCCTGGGCTCTAGACTGTACATCACTCACCAGGTCTTCTGCCTGCCCATCATCTGGAGCCTGCCCTGAGTCTCGGCTCTGACTGGGCGCCTCACTCACGCTCTGATGGTATGACTGGCCCTGACCACTGCTGTGGCTTGGGGTGTCAGATGGGAATGCTGGGCTGTCCCTGCCTATAGGCATACACCAGTCAGATGTCAGTGAGGCTGGTTGGGATTGTTGCAAAGTCAGGAGCAGCAGCAGGAAGGCGTGTGTAAGGGGCAGTGCAGGATGCATGTAGTCGTGGCTGTTGGGCAAGGGCTGAAAGCCATTTTTTGGCCTCTGCCCAGAAGCATCCTTTAGCGAACTCTGCATAGCAACTTGGCATGCACTGAGCCCTGCTCTATGCATTGTAGCTTTGGCATACACTGGTGGTGCAAAAACAAACAAAACCTAGCATGGCTTTCTGCAGTTTAATGTGTACAATGACAACAGATGCAACTTGACCTGGACAGACCTTACTGCATTCTTGATGAGCTAGTGACTTGACAGCAATTCTCAATCTGCAACTGAACTAACACCATCTATGACGTGCACAAACATGAGCTGATGGATCCTGAGTATTGGCTGCATTGCATTGTGTGGTATCAGAAGTCAACAAAAGCTGATGCCTGATACAAGCCTATCAGACTGTGATGAGCACCTGTACTATAGGTCGATCTAAGACTTCTCTCAGCTTGCAGCTCTGGATGGGCTGAGATCCCAGCCCTTCCCGCTTCCAGCGCCTGTGTGCCAACTGTAGACCTTCCAACATCTATTGAACTGCTGTCAACTGCCTGCCTGTTCTGTGACTCACGCTGGGGGCCGTCAGAACCTGCTGTGGCAGTTGCATACTGCTGAGGCTGAGTCACAGGCTGGGCGGTGAATGTGCCCTCTCCACCGAGAATGGGTTTGCTGCTCAGCTGTACGCCAGAGATGCTGTTACCTGTGATGGGCTGTGCACTAGAAGTCCCATGTCTACTTGTAGGGTGGACGCCAGTCATGCCATCGCCTGTCATACGCAATGCTGCATTTGTTGCTGTTGCTGGTGCTTGTGAGCTACTGGCAAAGCCAGTGTTGGCAGCGCCGTAACCTTGAGGCGAGTCTAGCAGGTCAGGTTCATGAAAGCCGGCAGCTCGGTGCTCTGCAGAGATGTCTGAGTCAGCAAAGCTGCTGCCTGCTAGAGCAGCTCGGCTGGCTCCTATGCTGTGAGAAGGGGAGTCAAGACTGATAGTCTCATCAGCCATTGCAGCATGGGGGTTGTGGGAGTAAGCACCCGTCGAGCCTGCTGTGCCATTGACATTGGCAGTATCCTGCAGCATCGGTGCAGAGGTGTACCCCCCCATTGGACCATTAGCCTGCAGCTGTGGTGCGGCGATCTGCACAGGTACCTGCAGCATTTTGTTCAACCAATCAGCACAAGACATGCCTGTGACTGATGAGGCAGGGTGCAAGCATAGATTTGCATGCAAGGAGGTGGTGCTATTTGCTGACCTGCAAGGTCTGGCCTGCGTAGCCAGTGACATCATCTTGCTTGAAACTGGCTTGTGCTGACAGGACAGCCTGCATGTTCAGTCAATTGCTTTAAGAACATCTGCCAGGATGCGTGAGATAGGTGCTTAGCTGGAGCTACTTGCCTCCTTGATCTCCTGCTCAGCTATTTCTAACGTCACGTTGATTTCTTGCTGGACTTGCAAAACCTCTCGCTCAAGCTGTTGAATGCGAAGCTGATTGTGTGCGTCTTCAGACACTGAAACAGGTGCCTCCTTCAACCTCTCGATCTCCTGCTGCATTCTCTCAAGCTCCTTCACTCGCGTTTGCACTTGCTCTCCTGCTTGTTGAACAGCGTCTTTCGCTTGCTCTGTAGCTCCAGCAACCGCCTCCTGCTGACACTCTACGTTCAGTCTAGCACAGGCGTTGGTGAATTTCGAAGTACCTCGAGCAGGATCATGACCGGGTACCTTCTGTTCCATGGTAGCACGTCGTGGTGACGGCGAAACCTGTGCGGGTGAAGGCGGCACTGGCGCTTGAGTTTGTAACTGCTGAGCGGGCGCATCCTTCGTCGCAGGTTTTGAAGAGCAAACCCCCATCAGGCTCGAGCTGTTTGACACCGCCTGATATAGGCTAAGGCTCAGCGGCTTAGGCTAGTTGCTGCGCATTTCAGTGACCACTGACTCCCTCAGTGTTACTCCAGCGCAACTGCACGATAGTCAAACTGCGGATTCGCCCGTTGCCGAAGTGAGTTGATGAGGAAGTTGTCTGAGTTTCAGGGTTTACATTCCAAACGCACAAGTGCAAAGCGTGTAGCAAGCTTTGTTTTGGACATGGCGTTGACTTGCCTCCGCTCATTACATATCCGGGGCCTCACTTGAGCAGAATCCACAAAGCAGCGCCGTGAAGGCTTGCTTAATACAGCGAATCGTATTGCAGAGAATCACACACCAAGCAAGAGCAAAGCCTGTATGTTTGACAACTATCAACAACAATCAAAAGTCACGTACTGCATGCAAGCCTATCATGACAATACGCCTTGTGATAGCAACTTGCAATGTCAGTGCTTGCATGCCATATCTCATCCATCTACACAAGGATGCATTCTAGTAGTGCCTCATTCCACTCCCATGCTGTACAGCCTAGCACACCGCATGATCCTTGGTGATGATACCCTGTCCTTGCAAGCACTGCTCCCATACACCAGAGCTGAGCTCATTCAGACCAGCCAACAGTCCCTGCCAGCCAGCATTGTATTCCATCACCACCCTGGTCATGTTCAGAGACCGAGTGTCTGACCAGGTGTCCACATCACCATTGTAAGCCTCCACCAATGCCCCGTACAGTACCCTTGGGTTGGAGTCGGGGTTTAGCAGCCCATTCACTGCTGTACAGGTGGCAGGGGCAGCAGGGCAGGAGGCTGCTTGGTTCTGGACATGGCTGGGGGGGTCTTTGCCAAATCCGGGGATGAAGCTATGGGTAGCATCTCCCAAAGCGTACCGTGCCTGTGGTTGCACTCCAGGTTTAACGCCTTGGCAGATGTGCATGTTCAGTATCATCAGCTTTGACAAGTGAAGCTGCACAGTTGTGAGTGCAACAGCAGGGTACAAACAGCTCTATAAGCAAGAGCAAATACGCAGCAAAGACTGCACAACATTCAAGTACACAGCTCCTGCAATGAGAGAACTGTTAAAATAATTACTGTTGCAAGACAGCAGGTGATGGCACCAAACACAGCAAATGACTATTGTGGTGCATACACAAATGCAGAGCATGACAGTGACATGCCTGCATCTCTGTACCCAGCAGCTGTATTAGTCGCCACAGTTTTTTCAACAATGTAACTACGCATGTTGTACACACGTCAAGGGAGTAACAGACCTGTGTTTGAGCCCAGCAGCTGTATCTCTTGGCCTTCTTGGCTTCAGAGCCACCGCCAGGTTTGATGTAGTTGGCATACACTTGGGCAAGGAAGGCCACATTCATGGTGCTTCCCAACGATGGACTATACTGATTCCAGGCCCGACCCCTGGGACTTGACAGAATGACCTGCAGCAGCAGCAGCAGTTTTACAGAATTCTGCACTGATGGCTGCGGCAGACCTGCTGCAAGCAATACAAGGGCAACTGCAAGAACCTGGCATGAGAGCTGTACCAATGGCTGGAGCATCACTGCAACAGCAATTGTGGATTGGACACTGGATGGGACCTATATGCTGAGTGTTTATTCATGTGAGAGGAAGGAATGAATGAACAAAAGGGTTGATGCATGTGTAGATGGATGCTGATTTGGCTTGGACACTGCAAACATCAGGTACTTCATAAATGGTATGCCACTTGATCTGTGATAGACAATCAGAGCAGGCAGAGTAGCGCCAGGCTCAGCTCACAGATCTAAATGCCTGCTAGCATGGCACAAAAGTCAGCAAAGACAGTTGACCCACCTCATCTGTTCCACAGACCCACATCTTGAGGAAACTCTGGGCTTGGGCGTGGAAGGTACCACCATCTGTGAGAGTGGCCAGCAGGATGTTGGCAGCCCAGTACTGGTCCATCCAGTCGTACCGGTACTCCCCACCCACAAAGTTGTCCTGTAAGACAGCTGCGGCTCAGATGCATGCTGAAGGAGAAGCATAGCATGCGCACATGTGACCGACATGTAAAGCATGACAGACAAGCATGACAGAGACAGGCATGCTAGCCACAAGCACAATATCAGTGTAATGTCCACAACATGAACACAGGTTGCAACTGCAACATATCACTGCAACTTGTATCCCAAAAAATTGCAGCAGATTTGGCTTGATCAAAGTGGAGGGAGGACGGGAGAGGGGGCGTAAGGGTTCTTACCGAGCTTGTGGAGGTTGTCCCATAGAGGTGCGCCACATACCAGGACTCAGCCTGAGACAGGTAGTCAGTGTCGCCTGTGGCTCTGTACAGCCAGGTAGCAGCAAAGGTCAGGTCATCGTAGTAGCTGGTGTCATTGTACAAGGCAATGGCACTGCCATTGAGATTGATGTCCTGCTCTGAGCACACCGTGACATTCTCACCGGCTGCGACCTCCGCCAGGTATGCAGCCGACAAGACATTGGGACAGTCTGGGACTTGCACCTGTGGCAGACATGCTTACTGAATCACCAAGAGCCAAGGATACAGCAGCAAGAAAGTAGATTGTGTAAGGTTGAAAGCAACAACTTGGCAGGATCAAATAACAAATGTGCAGACAGGTGTGTATAGCAGATGTTATGCTGTGCTGCATACAGAACTCATGGTACACCGACCATCAGGTCTGTCCTCCCAAAAAGAAACATGGTTAGTAGATCTGCAAAGCAAAAACAGCATGTATTCTTGAGGACCCAAGTGAAATGAAGTTGATCCTGTACCCATGGCAGTCACTGAACATGGTACCAATCAGAATGAGAGCTCACCCCATCTCCATAAGCCCCAAAAACTTTCGTGGCATAGGCATACAAGGAGGTGGCAGCCGTCATGAGCGTGGTGTAATACGCCGTATCAGAGGACTTCCAGACCAGAGCAGTTGCAGCCAGAGCAGAAGTCATGGTGGCTGCCAGATTGGTAGCCCCCACATCATCCCCTGCAATGTAGTAGGGCCGGTCCAAGGTGTAATCCTCAGGCCTGCCCCAGTAATCCTGGTCGGTGGTGTAGTTACCCACCTACATGCATTCATCCATACATTTAGCATGTGGGTTCCCCTAGACTGCAGTATGCACAAACCTGAGTAGCTTCCTGTTCTGACAGTCAACACACCAGCAGTGATGTGCACCTGCCTGACTCTGACAGATGGTCCTCAGGTCATGAGAGATGCAGTTCATCCAGTTACCGGCAAGTCATTTGTGTTGCAACAAGACACAGGTGTGCAAGGAGGGCAACGGATGCAGGCAAGGCTTAAGTAGCAAGCAGCAGCATGTTAGGGCTGATCAGCTAGCCAGCCTGCATGTGTCACAGCAAATACATAGCACCACTGACTAAGCAGAACAGCTTGAGTCACCATGGCAGGACCACTGACAACTGCATGCCTCTGACAGGCCACATGAGAAGCACATGCAATCCGCCCACGCCCTTTCCACAACCGCCCCACAAATTGCTTATGAGAATTAGAGAGGAGAGGCAACAGGTATACCTGGTAGATGATTTCCAGATAGTCGGCGTTGGTGCCAGAGCCAATCATCTTCATGAGGTAGTCCGCCCCCCACCGCACCTGGTACATGGTGTCCTGAGTTGCGTTGGCCTTCTCATAGCCCTGTAGTCAAGGCAAAAGGACTGTCAGTTTGCAGAAACAACTTCAAAGCATCTGCACAATAGTCAAGTTCTGACACAGGGAAGGTTGCAGGTCAGGTCAGATGTCATTGCTTCGGCTTGAGCAGCTTCCAAATCTGATGTAGCAGCGCTGTTTCATGTCTTGTGATGGTGCAGACTGCTACATCACACAGCCAGCAAGGGTAGGGATGAGATACGCCCGTCACGAGCCACAACAACGAAGCCCTGAAGCATGTGTGAGGGCAGACGCAGGCACAGGTGGGAAGCAAACTTACAGTAGGGAACTCAAGAAGGCCCCAGGCCAACAGAGCAATGCCGAAGGCGGTGGGGTGGGTCATTTTGAGGTTGCCTGCAGGCCCCCCCTGCAGGTAGCCCCCAGTGATGTCCCTGTCCAGAGGACCCAGCTCGTAGGTCATGGCATCTGACCTCCATGTGACTGGGTTGTCCACTGGTAGTGTGCCCACCTTCTGAGCATCCAGGAAGAAGTTGGAGTAGTTGAGAGCGTCCTGCATATATACACAGAACATTTAGATGACATTGCTCGAGATGACAGTTTAGGCTATTGGTCGAATGGTCATAGTTGGCCCCGAGCTTTATGACTCGAACAAATGAACGAATGACAGGAGTCACAAGTCGGTGCAGCTGACTTGACCTACAGCTACTGATTGGTGTTGTGTATGTGCAAGATGTTTTTTTGTCATGCTAGGTCTGACAGCTCTCGGGCAGGCTCAAGTGTCAAGCTTCATCACACAGCAGCTGCGATGCATACGGCAGAACACAGCGCAGAGCAGGTACTTGAGGTGTCACAGCAGTGCTGTGGCACACTTCAAAAAGCGGCCAATCCACTGCTTGCGGAAGACGCGTCAGTATATTGAGAGGTGTGCCTTGATGAGAAGGGCCGTACCTTGAAACTGTAGCTGCGAGGGTAGAGCCCCCAGATGAGGCCCACAGCAATGCTGCCACAGAAGAAGGAGAGCAGGATGCAGAAGCGGCAGAGGTACTGCAGGGAGATGCCCTTGCTGACCAGCACGTACCACAGCACCAGGAAGTGGGGCAGGGCGTTGTACACACACCACACCACTGAGATAGCCAATGGAGAGCTAACAGTGGAGCCTGCACAAGACACACAGACCATTAGTAACGGTGATGGGACCATGGGTCTAGAGTGGCAGGACAACAGACTATGCAGAGGAGCATGCACAGTAGAGCCTGCATGTATTTACAAACATGATTGACTAAAGAAGGGTGTTTCAGAAGATGGGGGCTACACCTGTATGCAGAGGCAAGAAAGGCAAAGATCACTGCACTAAGTGTGCCGTCATCTAGCAGTGATAGTACATAACAGACATCAAAGCAGGGAACATAAGACAGTGACAGCTCAGCAAGCCTTGACTGTGGAGAGCTCCACAGTCTGATGCTGGGCAGTTTTGATGCACACAGACAAGAGCCCTTTGTTGTTTGGAACGCATCAGCAAGACAGCAAATGCAGCAGTGAGCTTTGACATATGCATGACAGCCGTGCAGGTGTTGTGCCAGACCCAAGCATACCTGTAAACAGCTCAATCAGGCCAGCAATCATGGTGGCAAACAGCAGGAAGAAACATAGGCCTGGCACCCACAGATCCCTGAAGGCAGAGTTCATCAACATGGAGGCTCCCTTCAAGGTGGTCTTGAACTGGATCTTGTCTCCAAAGACTGAGTTCAGGGCACGCCAGAAAGCCTGCACCAGCACTCACATATCAGACATGCTGCACTTCAGAACAAACACAGCCAGATCCCAACTGATAGGCTGCACAACTGCAGAGAATGGTCTATGCATCACAGGTCATCACCAGAAGTGAAATCATTTGTGCCCAAAACAAGCATTCAGACTGTTGTGTTTCGTGGGAGCATGCAGACAGCACCTGAAAGATGATCTTCTCAGGAGCATTGATCAAACAGTGTGTTCAAGAAGTGCAACATACCTTGATGTATGTCCAGAAGAGCAGCTGGTTGGCGCAGTTGGCAAACCACAGAGCCTCAATGTGCTTGATGGACTTGACGTAGTACAGCACAGCATTGGTGGCAATGAAGTAGACAGTCAGGGCCAGCGCCGCCCACCAGGACACCACAATGGGGAACACTCCCAACCAGATGGTCACCTGTTATGCAAAGACAGAGCCATCAGACAAGGACAGCACCTTTGGGGCAACAACATGAGACTAAGAGGTGGCAAGGACAGGAGGTAGAGATCAGCACACGACAGCAAGGAACAATAGATCTAAGAATCAGATTTTATTGCTACAATGTTGGCATGCATGCTGTTGAGACACAGGAGGGCAGATCCATGCAGACAATGCAAGCATGCATCGCAGTTGAGTTGTAGCACATCCCTGGCACTGTAACACATTGACTTGTTGGGCAGGGAGGTGGGAGGAGGGGAGAGAGGAAGGGAGCAGGGAAGCAGGTTGGGAGGGCAGGGGGGTTGGAGGAGATGTTGGGGGTCAGGCTTACCAGAGGAATGATGATGAAGGTAGGAGTGGATGTGAGACCGACGATGTAGGACCACACACCAGACATGTACAGAATGCGCATGCCCCAGGACAGGCGCTTCTGCAGCAGTGGGCACCGCTCTCTGTTCAAGGCAATCTGGAAGTGACCCTGCAGCCAACAACACACCCCAATCAGCAAGTACTGCAGGGA
>JAABUO010009567.1_pt1 | contig 10827 bp, 2 predicted proteins | sample 5559291 | NCBI WGS metagenome assembly JAABUO01 (sample SAMN10711878, study PRJNA513372) | rock metagenome | isolation source: Antarctica rocks | place: Antarctica: Victoria Land, Finger Mt sud
AATTTCTTCATTATTGATTTATATTATTAAAGAATCTTATGTCTCGTGTTATTTATTATTCTGATCATTTTATTCATTCTGTTAATTTTATAATTACGTCTTATTCATAAAACGATCGCTTAAACTCGTAACGTTTAAAAGCAAAGTGTTAAGATTAACATGATGTAATTTATATTAACGATCTTTAATGTTATGTAAAGTTTTCTTGCTTTAATTAATAATTAAATGTATTAATTAATCGTAAAAGACATTTAATAATTAATAAAAAACATTTCATCGTCGTTAAGCCAAATCGTCGTTTATTAAATGAAACGTGCAACTGTCTTAAGCGATTATTTAACGTTCAGTAAACTGCGAGTAAAAACGAACGATTTTCTTATTCGTTAAATTAATGTCTTTATTTTTTAACAGTTAAAGCTGTTCGTTCAATTTAAGAACGAATATATCAGCTGTGTTATTAAACGAGCTTAAAACTTTAACTTTCTTACTTAACTTTAAGAATAACACTATGATAACGACATTCATCATTATCTTTTCTGTCTTAAAAAATCTTTTAATAAGATTAAAATCGTTAAAAAGTTTCTGAAAATATTACATAATCGACATCTGAGATTTATTCAGCTTAATATTTCACTCGATAAGAGTAATTAAAAGATTTAAGTCTTTAAAGAGAATTAATGTGAATTTAATACGAAGATTTTAACTCAGTATAATATTACGAAAGCGATCGTTATGTTCATATTTTTTCTCGTTAATATGAGTAAAATTAAAAATTCTGATTATCGCTAATTTAATTTTATCGAGTTTATTAAACATGATTAAACGAACTGAGATCATGATTAATTCGCTAAAAAGATAATACTGAAGTACATTTTTATCATCATTTTATCGATTACGCTAACGAAGATTGAACGTTAACTGTAACTTAATTAAGCTTTAATTTATTTTAATAATAAAACGATAAAGAGCTACGCTTACATTCGTCGTGTTAAAGAAAAGAAACGATTTAATAAGAATGATAATAATTCATTTATCATTATTAAACTTCATTTAAAAGTAATTCTTCGAATTAAATCGATAATCGAAGCGATCGAAAAGACGCAGTAAATTAACATATTTCTTATTTATTTTCGCGAATGTGATGAGTGTACGCAACTTATAAGATAATGCTCGAGCCTTCGTAATAAGTGCTTTTTATGCCTTCATTAACTGTAATCTGAAGAAATCTTTAATAAGCTAGTATTTCTTGTCATCGCGATAAGTACGTCGATACGATAAATAAATAATTAAATAATCATTCTTTAAAGTCACTTATTTTACTTAAATGATATGCTTATTAATTTTAAACAGACTGAATCACATGTTAAATGCTAAAAAGACTCGCTTTATGTTAATATTATTATTAAACTTTTAATATTAATTTATGAATGTATCTTATTCGATCGTTAAAATGAAAACATTTAATTTAATTATATAATCTTCTGATAAATCGAAGATATCTTTAAATGTGTTCTTTATATTTTAAAAAATTAATGAATCTTAACGATTCTTAAGTAAAATTAACTGAGTATGAGCTAAGATCGGTTTAAATGTAAATTTAAGAAGAATTATTCATTTTACTCGACGCAGATCGTTAATCTTTACATTCATAATATTATGTGTAAAATACATGCTTTCGAAGTATGAAGTGCGCGATTAAAACATAATTAAATAATTCATAACGAGAACGTCGCGAATGTTAAAATTTAAATGTAAGCGAAAGACTTAATTATGTAAGATGTTATAAATTAAAAGATAACTTTCGAATAACGATAATGTAACTTAATGTAATTTAATATCGAAGCGAATGCTGAATGCTTAATTCATGAAGATCTTCGTCATAATCTTATAAATAACGTAAAGATCATTATTCGAAGCATTAAACGAATTAATTACTAATTTAATTATTTCATTAATGTTAAAAATAATCTTAATTTAAAAGGTAACAAACTTAATGTTATAATATTTAATTATGCTTACTTTCTGCGTCTTTTTCTCATCGTCTGAAATGAGATTAATGAAATTATTATTCTTAAGCTTCATCGCTCGAGATATGTAATACACGACGTTAATCGCTGCATCTTTCTCTGTCGTTATCGCTTTAAACTTTTCTTTAAGCATCGTAATGAAATACTTATTAAAAGACGTAAAGTAACGACGTGAGATGACGTTAAGCTGTTAAATGTGAAGAAATAATAAGATGTAGTAAGATTATAAAATGTATAATGATAAGATGAAATAAGATTATAAAGTGTTAAATTTTAAACTAATGTGAGTTTAAATTAAACGATTAATCTTAATGATCGCAGCTCGAATTAAGATTATTATTTAATTATAATGAAAGATAAGAATGATTTTAATTAAGACGATTAAAAGATAAAAGTTTATGTAAGCGATTAATTACTGTAATGTCTTTAAAGTTAAGTTTTTAAAAAAGATATACACTTAAATAAAGTGAGTAAGATTTCGTTAATGAATTATTTAATCATAACATAATAAAGTTATTATTCATCTTTTAGTGAATCACGCTTATTTATCTTATATTCTTCATTATATTTAAGTTAACGATCTAGAAGAAATGATATAATAAATATCGTTTACATCTTTATCGCTTATCATGTTTCGCTTTAAGCATGAGTAAACAAGCTGCATCGTAAACATCTCAGTCATATCTTTAATTATTTATATATTCTTCACGTTAAGTCTTTTCGCGATGATCGTTTATTAACATTCGTGATTATATTAAAAACGTTCTTCAAGACGAAAAAGACGAATGTTAATTAAACTGTATTATCGATATCGTTAATAACGAGCTTACTCGCTGTATTCACGAGAATTTTCAGTAAAGAATATTTAACATCACTGTCTTTACTGATTCGAGTATTTATTAATAATATAAAATTCTTTATAACATCTGATTTAAATCGATCTGTTTTAATTAAATACACTCGTATTACGTGAACTTGAATCGTTTTTTATTTTAATAAAAAATATAATAATAATTATTAAGATTAAAGAACGTCGCTTTCGAGTTAATAAAGTGTTTTTTAATAATAAAACGACATTAAACATGAAAAGTCGTAATCTTTTCGTCGCGAGAATAATAATTCATTAAAAGAAAAAAGAGTATTAATTAACATACGTCGTTAATAATAATCTTTCACGTCTTTATCGTTAAGTCTCATGTATTCATATATTTATAACAGACGATGTAATTAAACAGAACGATAATTATCAATAAAGATATTTTTAATAACTTAATTCATAATAAAAATATGATATGTGTCTTCGTAATTCGATCAGAATCTGTTAAAATAATTAATCATTTATATTAAATCGAGATTTTCTTTACTTAAAAAGCATAATTAATCGTCTCTTAGCATTATGATGTCTGTTAATTAAATCAGTATCGTACTATAAGTTATAATGCTTTTAAACGAATCTATTTATCACTCTCACTGTTACGACTCGTAAGAATGTAATAATAAGCGTTTTCATAAAAGCGTCGCGAATCACGACGATTCATTTATTATTAATGAATAAATTAATCATGTGATTTAATTAAAACGTGTTACATTTATTTATTTAATGATTACATAACTTTCACATTATTATTAATCGCTTCTCGAATATAATCGCGAAGATAAGCTCTTTGTTCGAAGTTTTCATGAATAGCACGACTTTAACATCTTGTTATAAAGTTACATTTAAGCGTTTAACGATGCGAATCATAATTTACATAATTAAAAAACGAGATAACGATCGTCGTAAAGTTACTGAAATGTAATATTATTATTCATTCAGTAACAGAGAAAATTAAGAAATTTTATTTGAGCTAAAACGCTAAAGAACGACATTTTTAAGTTAAAATAGATTTAAAAAATCGTCATTTAAGTTCATTAAATCTTACACACTTTAATTTTTTAAACGTATTACATAATTTCACTTTCTTCTTAATCGCACTTTGCGTTACTTGTAATTTATTAAACATTAAATAACATTATCATGAAAATAATGTTAACTGAACGCATGCAAAACATCACGACTAGTGCTAAATAAGCTCTTATTACTCGACATGTTAAGAGAAAAAGAAATATTACTTTCGAACTTCATTCATTTTTCGAATTTATTAAAAAAGCAGTCGTAAAGAGAATATTAAATGTTTTAAAGCAAATAAATAAAACAGAGTCATGAAATAAAAAATCTAATTTAAAAAACATTAAGTATCTTCTTAAAGATATTATTTTATTTATTAATCTGAACTTACGAATTAAACGCGACACACAGCATTAATTCGAGATCGTTTTAAATGTTAACGATAATAATTAAAAGAACAGAGTTAATTTTAAAATATATAATAAAGAGAAAAACGAGAACGTGATTAAGAAGTTTATAAACTTTCAGAACGATGATTCAGATGTATGTAATTTATCTTACGTTGTGAATTAAATAATCGTATTTAATAATAAAGAGATTTTATACGACTTAAATATAAAAGTATTTAATTATGCGAGCGAGTTTAATTTCGAGCTTTAACGTAATCATTAATCTCGTTTAATCTCGAACTAATGTATTAGCTGAAACTACACGCATTTTTCGTTTTGTAATCAGATTATTATTCGTTACTTCGATTAAATAATCGAGATATTAAAAACATTAAAGAGACGCAACGACTGAAGAAATTTAAAGAATATATTATTTCATTTACAGAATAGCGATAAAAGAGATTTCGTCATTAAACTAATTAATTCATGAATTCGTAAAGATCTTAACGATTATATTACGAATAATGATATTTCTTTCGAGCTTAAAATATTAAGAAAAGACAGAAAGATACGAGTGTTAAGAAATGAAATCTTAATCATCATTTCGAGTTACTTCTTTTATGTATTAATTAATTAATTGCTTTCATTTAAATCAGCGACATCATTCGTGCGAAGCGCTTAAAGAATAAACGTAAGAAGCAGTTACAGAGAGACGAGTTATACATACTCGATCTTTTTACTCGTTAACGATATTATTACGAGCAATGTAAAAACTTTAATCGTATCTGTTATTATCGAGATATAAATTATCTTTATAAAACGATAAAATCGAAAGCGATACGATATTAAGTAATAATAATCGCGAGAGATAACGAAAAGATTAATTATAATAATTCTTCATTCGATTTAATCATTAATCGGCTTCATTCGTTCTTAAGAAATAAAGATTCATTTGTAAAATTAAAATCTTCGTTAAGCAGTTAATTCATCGCGAGCATTATTTATAATGCGACATTATTAAGTACGCTCTTATTAACGTTAACGTTTACAGTAATATATAATTTATTAATATGCGCATTATAATCGAACTCATGATTTAATTATTATTAATCATAATAAACGAGTTTAATCGAGACGTGTCGTTAAATATATTAAAATTTTTATTATCATTTAAACAAGCAGTTAACGTTACACGAAGAATCATTAAACGAGAAATTCTTCGAAATAAAACTACATTATTTTTAATGTTATCTCATCGTTAATAATCATCTTCGCTCGTTACTGTCGCTTATTTAGTTAATAAGCTCATCTTTACGTTTAATGATTAATTAATTTCTTCGTTTAAGTTCGAGTCTTTAATCTTTAATACTCGAATTCTCTTAGTCTTTATTATACATTAAATAACGATAAATATAAAATTCAAGCAGCTTCGCACTTATGATAAGCTCAGAAAAAGCGACGATGAGCTTAAGCGCAATTAATATAATATCAGAAAGTTTAAAAGAAAGATGAAGAAAATAAATGCATAATCATATATTTCTCGAGTTATTCATTAAGTCACGATAAAAGCGAAATAAATGACGACGATAAGATAAAGTTTAAAAACTCTGAAGATTACTTCGATTTAAGATATATAGCACTTTAATAATCGTTACTCTCATCTCATAAGAGATTTAAATGATCGCATTCTGAGCGATAATAATTAGTTCGTAAAAATAGCGATAATAATTATTCGAGTAATTATTTTTATTTCATTTACGATTTAGTTAAATATAGTTCATATGATTTATTACGTACATATTTATTAAGTTAAAATTAAAGTTAATAATTTTTAATGATTCATTAACATTGCGATTAACATTATTTAATTCATCTCGTTATTAACATTTTATACATAAATAAATAATTAAGCGTAAGAAATTTTAACAACTCGTCATTTTTTCGTACAAGTTATGTAATAACATTAATCGAAGATTTACAGATAATGCAGCGCGTTTATTCTTCGTGTAAGACGAAGATAAATAATATTAACGAGCTTAAACGTTATCTTTATCATTATTATATACGCTTACATGATCGATCGCGAAAGATTCTTTAATAAAAGTTATTATTATCATTAAAATCGTTATTATACGATTTAATATAACTCATTTAACGAAATCACGAGATTGCAAAATGAAGTTTAAACCCGAATGATTCTTATGATAAGAGCGTTCAGACGAACATTAAAGACGAGAATTAAGAATGCATGTTAATAAATGATTTCGCAGAGAAGCACATGAATATTAAAATGAATAGCGTTAATATAAATTAAAATGTAAAACGTATATCGTTAAGAATCGAGACGATATAACTTTAAATTAAACTTCTCTTTACATCATTAACGCTTCGAGTTAAAATCTTCGTTAAGATAACTGATCGTGATATCGAAATGACGATTAACGTGTTAAAGAAAATATTAAAGTCATTAAGCTTAAATTCTTAAACGATTAAGAACATAAATAATAATTAATATTATTTATTTCAGTGCGAAACAGATTACGCGTTCGCTTATTAACTTCATTAAACGAAGATTATTAAAGATAATGTTAAGCGGTTTTTTTAAGACTCGCGCTTACGAGTCTTACATTAACATGTTAGCCTTCACAACGCGAACGAGTAATAAACATTTCTATATCAGATTTCGTATGATGTTAGAAATAACGAATAACATTCTTAAACGTTCACAGTTAAATTCAGTTACGAAGAAGTTTAAGAAAAGCAGCATTATATGTTATATCGCGATATCATCGAGATACTTTAATTCTTATTAAGTTATTTATCATTTTAAGACGAGTTAATTTACGCGTCAGTTTAATATTATAATGTTAATAATTATCGAGTTTACGACGAGATGCATATTACTGATTAATAATGAAAGACGCAGAAAAAGCTTTTTAATGATGCTATTATGATATCACTGTTAATTTTCATTAATAAAATAATCTTAATTAAGCATTAAAACGATTTATCTGCATGATTTATATATTTAACGATAAAGAATTTAAGTCGACGTATAAGACATGCTTAAAAACGATCGAGACTGATTCTTTTGAGATTTCTTCTCATAATTAATAATGACGACGACGATATTAAGTTAAAGATTTAACACATAACGTTATTAATCATACTTAAGCGTACGTTAAACACGTATCATTATGCATTAATATATTATTTTATACGAAATAATCGTTAAAGCTACGATCAGAAACGACATTTCTGTTCTTTACGCGAATAATAGAATAAGATAATGTTATTTAATAATCGTCAAGTTCATAATAAATTACGAGAAATAAGTATTAATTACAGACGTTAAGATGAATTAACATTATTTTATTTATTAAGTGTTATCTCATGAACGCGAAAATTTAAACAAAACATGATTAATTCGAACGCATGCGTTTACTAGAAATTAATAAAAGTAATAAAAAAAGAACAGCTTAATCGAGAATGACTCTGCTTAAATACATTTAGTGAAAAACTTTACATGATCACATATGTTTATTAATATTCACGAAATAATGATAATAAACGTGTTACATTAATTATTTAAGAAAATCATCTCGTATTTAATGTTATAACTCAGTTAAATCATTAACGAGAGCGTTTATACAAGTTAAAGAAGAAAAGAAATTAAATTAACTTTAAACGATGCATCAGAAACAGCTTAGCTGAATTAAAAATTTCGCGTCATTTCGTCATTTAAAGACATGAAAAGATTTTTTAAATATAGTACGATTAAGCAATGAACTGATGCAGATTAAAAGTTAATTATATGTTAATTTATTTTAATCATCGCATCGCTTCTGATTACGAGAACGTTTACAGCGATTCACTTCGCTCGAGCAATAATAAACTTCGTAATACTTGTTTAATATTATTCGCACGACGAAGAAATTCTTTAATATCTTAAACATGCGCTTTTTTAATTAAACAAGCTAAAGAACGTTTTTCGTCATTTGCGATCTGAGCGTTTAAATATAAACGTTAATCATTTTAACATTTTCAAATTACACGCTATAATATATTATGTAAGTCAGATTCGAAGATACGATAATGTTAATAATTTTAATACAGAGCACAGTGAGACTGCACATAAGTATTTAATAAAGATCTTTTTCGATCGCATTAATAAACGAGACACGTTTTAAACGCAGTTATTACATTATAATACTCGACATCTGAATCTTCTTGCGATGAAAGATGTTCTTCTTTACAAGAATATAAGATAAAGTAAGATTAACAAGCATGCATTAACTGCTATAATAACACGATTTAGTCGAGTCTTTAATTTTCGTAAAATTTAAGACGCATTTATTCGCGAATAATATAATTAAATATAAGAAACAGAACTTAATTCAGAGTTATGATGTCACGCATTAATCTTAGTCAGAATTCTGAACATGAAGAAGCTTCTTAACGCGTTAATAATCTTCGTGCGCGAGTATCGTAACATAGTTAATAAAAAAGTTATATTAAACAGAGAATTAAATTAAAAGAAAAAAGACTTAATCTGAGTTAAATCATATTACGTAAGCGTTCATGAGTTACTTTAATGCTGAAAACGAGACGAAAAAGACGTTAATGACTTAAAGAATCTGATCAGCGATAGAGTATATTGCTCATTAAACTGACAGAAAAAGAAGAAAGTTTAAAGACATGATTATATCATGATTCAGAAGAGATCGAAAGAAACGATTAAAGCATTAACTTTACTAAACGATTAACTGTTTAATTAGTTACGACTTATTCTTTTTATTATAAATTCGTTGCGACGAGACAATAAGAATAATGAGCTACGACATAATGACGCTCTCGTCGAATTACTTAAATCTCGTAATAAAGAAACTTAACATGCTGTACATGAAATGATTAAGATAAAGCACTAATTTAAAGATAACGCTAAAAATTCTCGTTCGCTTAAAGCTAGTCGATTTTTTCATTCGCACATAATTTTAAAAAGTGTGCATGTTATATCAGTAAATGATAATCGTAGCGAGTTAAACAAAAACAAGTTCTTTTACATTAATAACTTTAACGATTAAGATTTATATAACTCGATTTACGAGAAGAATTTCTTACATAAAGAAACAAGAATAGCAGAATACTACTTTAAACGCGAAAGCTGAAGATATTTAAAATTAATTTAATCTCATTGCAGGCTAAAATTAAATAATGTATATGTATTACGCTTATGTCTTAAAGCATATACAGAATTATTAAAGTTAACGATGCTACACGATTAATTAACTAAGAAATATAATCATCTCTTAACTTTACTTAATTAAATTTCTTTTAACGAACAGAAATCTTAGCTACGAATTAATGAAAATTAAAGTTAAAGTTAATCTTATAAGAGCTGTGTTCGTATAAAATATACGTAGTAAATAAAGCTTTACTCGTCGCAAGAATATTATCAGTTACAAATTTAATATCATGAAGTCAGTCAGTTAAAGTTAATCGTATTAATGAATTAATTTAAAAAATTAAATAAACTTAATAATCGCGAGCGATTATATTGTAAAGAAATGTAAGCGACTTAGTAATAAACTTTAAATAATTAATATTTATTTCATAGATCTAATTAAGAGCTTAAGTAATAAGCAAATTATTAAGAGCTAACGTTAATTATTATATGAATAAGATGTAACGAGTATAACATTAATTAAATTCTAAAGTTATGAATCGCTAACGTTAAAGTTTTTTTATAATAAGCGCAGTCGTTAATCACCGGCGCGAAAAGATTTAATAAACATTAAATCTTCTGTTTAGTATAATGAATGCATTATTAAAAATGTCATGCAAAGAGTATATACATTATAAATGATTAATAAACAGAGTAAAAGAAGATCTCGACATTAACGAGTTTAAATATATACAATTAAAGACGCGAATACGAAATTAAATGAGATTTCTTCAGCTTATAAAACGAAAGCTAAATATAAACAAGTTAAAAGAGACTCTCAGATTAACATTCGAAGTCGTATATTACGAGTTTCATATTATATTTAACGATGTCGTAAGATTAAAAAGTGATTTTATATTAATGTTCGTGACACAGCGATTAAATTATAATGTAAAAAGACGACTCAGTGTTAAAAAAACACGACGAAATAATCTTAAATATAATTCTTCATTATCGTTTTAATTAAAGAAACGCATATACATCTTAAATTATGTCGTCTGCGACGAACGAGATCGTAAGAGATCTTAATTAATATTAATCAGATCGATTAAAAGTATCATAATATAAATTAATCGCGATCTTAATCGTAACACATGTTATAAATTATAAGATCTTCTTAAACGTGAAATAATGAAGAATTTAATTCGCATTAATGACATGAAATACGATAAATTTATAAAGTTAATTAAGAACGAGCTGAATTACGATTATGTTATAAATATAATAATATACGATTAAACTAAATTCGCGAAAATATATATTAATAACGAGCGCGAATGAAAAATAGCACTGAAAGAA
>JAABUO010009569.1_pt1 | contig 10824 bp, 12 predicted proteins | sample 5559291 | NCBI WGS metagenome assembly JAABUO01 (sample SAMN10711878, study PRJNA513372) | rock metagenome | isolation source: Antarctica rocks | place: Antarctica: Victoria Land, Finger Mt sud
TTGCAGACTTAAGGAAACGTGCAGCTAGCTGCTGTAACTGGAGCGACTGCCCTGAGCGGAACACCGTGGGACATAATAGATTTCAGCAAGATGTCGTTGCATCGGCATCACATCAGGCCTCCGCTCAATGCTCAATGTGTTTCCCGACTGATAAACATCTGATCGCTTCTTGGCTCCGGAACCAGGAACTGGCACTGCAACTTATAATACCTTCTGTCCTCTACTCGCAGTTCGAACGCTGCAGAAGCTGCAAAGGCTTCCGTGTGTCGCGCTTTGAAGGCAAAAATTGATCGGACCTTGCAGCCTATGTCTCTTTGACCATCAAAGTCCAACCGTTGGTCGCATTTTGATCCAGTCGCCGTCGTTGTGCGCTTCCTCAAAGCCCCACGGCATCTATCGTCGTTGACCAGCTGCAAACAGGTAAGCTCTTGTCGAGAAGGCTGCCGGATGCAGAAATGGATCCTGGACATTGTTTCGTTCATATGTGTTTTCCACATGTGCGCTGGACGCCGCCCGCTTTTACGCCCTGCATCTGGCGAAACTCTTACTGCTGTGAGCTTGCAACTGCACTGCTGCTCTCACACTGCTGCAGCAAGGGTGGCATAACAAAGCAATGTCGCCCAGCATGTACTTCAAAATGGCGCTACTGTGAAGGCTGCTCTGCTTGCGAACCCTGCCCTTGTTTGTGCAGGTCAATGGGGATTGACACTCAGCTACACGTCAAATCTAGAAATCAGGATGCAGCTCGCGTGGAGTTGTTGCAGCGCAAGCTTGTGCTTCTGGAGCACTCAGGCAAGTCACCAGGGGTCTGACCAATATAGCTATCCCTTTCTCTGTATCATTGTGTGCTCAATAACTGGTGCCACTCCCCTTAGAAAAAGACTGTAAACTGCTACAACTGCTTGCTGCAAACAGGTGCTGTTGGCAATGAGGCCCTGCAAGTGAGAGCTGAATTGGACAAAATGGAAGAGGACAGGGCTGCTCACAGCGATGAATACCCCATCTTTCAGCTCATTCCAAAGGAGATGATGATCAACAAGGGCAAGAACATGAAGCTTCTGCCCAATGACATGGGTCAGTGGCACACCAAAGTAAGCCTTGGCTCTGTGGGGAGCATCAAGAGCACATGATGCAGCTTCATGACTTGATGAAACCTTGTGGTCTCGTGGTGCATAGGATTCTGCACACCTGCCCTTCACTTTGTTTCTCTCTCACACATCTTGTGTGTACTGACCAGCAACGTGTCACTCTGGACCACGGCATGCGCATTTGCAACTTGAAAGCACAATGCCTTCATCCATGTCTGCCTACCCAATGTTCACCATCATTGCTTTTACATTGAGCTGATAGCCCACATGCTGACCCATGGTACTGCATCCATAAGCAGCCTAGCAGCAGCTAACAGATGCATCTTGGCATTTTCAACAGTCGGTGCACTGATGTGGCAGTGCGGGATGGACAAGCCACTGCCTCGCAAGGCCTGCCCAAGCTTATGTGGCCAACTGCTCATGGACAGAGGAATTGTAGCAATGTGACCTTGTTCTGTGCACTGTGTTCACAAAATAGGAGTTTGCTTGCCATGCACAACAAAACCTGCTGCAGAAATGGAAAATGTGCATCTGAAGGCTGGTTGAATGACTGCACAGGTGCCTCAGGACAACCCAGCCCAGGCTTTGGTGCTGGCCAAGCAAGTGACTGTGCTCGTGTATGATGGGGCTCGTAAGCTGTGTGGGGGCCTGTCCCCTGTTCTTGTACCCCCCAGGTAGACCCTCCCATGAAGCCTGCTGCTGATGGAGGGCCTCGAAGCCCTTGCATGCCAGATAGTCATCCAACACACTTCCCCAATCTTGGCATGTGCTTCTTGAAAGTCTCTCCTATCACCACATAGATGCCTTGGTGCGATGATTGTATTCAACAACAGTGTGTACCAACAATACCCATGCAAGAAGTCTAATAACCTTATCAGCTAGGATGCATACATGTCAGACATGCAGCACAGCTGCACTATATATAATCAACTGCAATCTTGCTTTTGTGTCAAGGACTCTGGGCTATGGTGGTGCAGCACAACAAACTGCAGTGCATACGCATCAGTGTCACTTGGTCATTGTCCAGAATCCTGATCAAGAAGCAAGAGACATAATGCAGGACCAAATGAGAAGGCATGAAGCAACATCCTTACGGCAACAGCTCAATTGTGGATGGTGTTTTGCAGAATCCTGATTGAGGACCCAGAGGTGCGAAACAAGGTGATGTGGCAGGACATTCAGCTGGTGGAGCCCTGGGGAGATGAAGAGGTCAGCGACGATATCTTCTCCTTCAACCCCACCTTCCTGCCCCGGGACAGGCTCAGCAGCACCCAGCAGGCGGTATGCTCTTCCTGCTTTAGCACGCCTGAATTTTGCAACACAGCTGCACCCTTCCCACCTTCAGTCTGAGTGTGTTGCTCAGCAGACAATAGCATGCCTTGTGCACACTCTTGTACCAAGCTCAAGCAGTTTGACTGCCTGCTCCCCAAAGATGACAACAGCATCCTTGCCATCACTTCCACCAGATGTCCTGGGGCTCATCATCACAGCAGGCAGCACAAGACATACCAATCAAGTTGCTCAGCTGTGATTGCTTTGCAGCCAGTACCAACCAGCCTACGTCCCAGCCAATGCCAGCCTAGCACCACCCAACTGGCAATTGGTCTCATGCCCAAAAGCTGCTGCATCAGTGTTGCAACAATCTGCCCCATTGCATCAGTCTAAGCCACAAGTACATTACACACCTGCACAGGCCTTTCCTGCGATGTTGCATGCTGAGGTATTGCTGCATCAGGGTGATGCTGAGTTTCATGTCACATTAGCTTCTGTCTGCGCAGGTGTGTGATGAGATGCAGAAGACTCTGGAGATGTGTGAGTTTGTATACTACTGGTCTCGTGAAGGCTGGTGCCTGGAGCTGCTGGAGGAGCTGCGCGGCGGCTTCTCTTGATGCTCTGTTTCCCACAATCCATACTGACATCAATGCCTGCTGTAACAAGCTGAGATACCTTGTTACAGCAGTATAGGGTTCAGCTGCAGCAATGAATGTATAGCTGTAGCCATGAGCGCTGACGCAATCTGCTGCTCCTTGTCTTTTAGTAGAAGATGCTATGCGTTGTGTATCAGAGTATGCTTGCTTGGCTGTGAAAGACGCTTGGAGCACTCATTATTGGGGCTGTGTCTGTAACAACAATTCCTTGTCGTGCTGTTTCTGTTTCATTGAATTGGCCTGAGCCGCTTTTGAGCATCAGCTGAGCCCCTGTGGAGAAGCATCAGCAGTGACTGTTTTGCATGGAAATGATGTCAGCAGAAGCCATCAATAAACTTTGGCCCACAATGTGATCATCGCCAGCTCCAATTTTCGTTACAACGGGTATGTCAGATGTCTATATAAACATTCTTCTGTGCCCTTTCTCATAAGTTCATATATATCTCTAAGATGTCAGTGCAGCTGCATGCTGTATCAGCAATCAGCTAGTGGGACTTGATCACACACTATGCAGCAGATGGTGCAAAGCACAGTCATACACATGTACATTTGCCAGGAGCCCATGCCTGCCAGGACCCCGCAAGCTGTCGCTAGCTCTGGTTTGCTTCAACTACATTGGAAGTTTACAAGCCTAGCACCTCCCTCAAGTGCCCCTGTGCCATGTGGCAAAGCCTGCTGGTTTATGGTGTCAGAGCAGCACTCAAAGCCAATAATGCGCTTGATCTTTGCCATTGATCGTGCCAAGTACAAGGGATGAGCAACAAGCTGGAGATGCAATGCGCACCCGTGTAGGACATGCAAGAGATCAGACTGGCCCAGGTGTTGCAGCATCACCAAATAACCACAACTTTTGAGTGCTGTAACATGCTTGTTTACTGATTGACCAGAAGCTTGATGTGCACATCATCCCTTAGGAGCAAGAACTTCAAGTCATTCAATGTGCTAGCGCTATTAATGCCATGACACATTGCAAGGCCTAGGCAAACCGTGAACACCAGCACAACGTCCAGACAGTATGGTAAAACAAAGGAGACCTCATCAGTTGCTTGCTCAAGACAATCCTAGTACTGCCATGTAAGTAAACACAGAATTGGGATTTCTCTAAACATCAGTGTTGTGCTAGTCCAGTCAGGTCTTTTCCAGTGTTGTTCTCATGATCAGCCAGATGCTGCAGCGGCTGCAGCGCTAGCTTCTGGTGAGAATAAGCCATCATAGCATCCACCTGCATGCCATCAAACGCCTGTTTGACTAGCATTGAGCTTAGTCTATTCCACAATACCATGCAAATGACTGCAGACCTTGACAGATAGACAACAGCTAGGCATGGGGCACAACTGTGCACAGTGACACTTGCTTTACCTGATGATGCGGCTGCTGCTGCAGCCGAGGCATCGCCGCCAGAAGCAGAAGCAGCAGCTGCTGCAGCATGTGAGTTGCAGTACTTGTGGTACTCACAGTCCTCACAGTGGTGGCTCCCTAGCAAGTGGCGACCTACAACAACAATATTTTTTGATGGCTAGGGTTTGGCTGAAGCAATTGCAGCAATACAAGCGCCATGCAAGTCTGCAGTACATGACAATTTGAGATGATATGCAGCAGTGTGCGTCACCTGAACTTGCTGCAGCAGCAGCAGCTACAGCATGAGGAGGGAAGTAGCCTTCATAGCAGCCACCTGCACATCAGGTGTTGTGAGAGCTTTCAAAATGGCAAGCAACAGCTTGATACTGTGAGCAGCCTAGCAATATTACCATACCTGAGGATGCAGCAGCTGCAGCAGCAGATGCATCACCACCAGAAGAAGCAGCAGCAGCTGCTGCAGCATGTGAGCTGCAGTACTTGTGGTATTCACAGCCTTCACAGTGGTGGCTCTCCAGCAAGTGGCGACCTGTGCAGGCTGCAAACTTAGCAGGGCTCTTGCTTAGCTGCTGCAGCAGATGCTGGTGCTAAGCTTACAGGTCAAGCTTGGCAGGTTACGTTGCAGCATGACTTTAGGTAGTGCCTGCTTAGCAGCAAATCAAAGTGCTAAGCTTGCAAGTCAAGCTTGAGCACTGCAAAGATTGCACAGTGAGCTTGACTACTGCCTGCAAGCTGGACAAGTCAGTGAAGCCTCACCTGAGCTTGCAGAGGCAGCAGCAGCTGCAGCCTCATGAGAGAAGTATCCCTCATAGCAACTATCTGCAACCACAGCACACGGGATCTTAGATCCTGTGAGGCCTCAAGCCGGTAAGGCAACGATTAATCAGTGCAGCAGAGGCTGCAGGATCGTACCGGAAGAAGCAGCAGAAGCAGCAGCAGAGGCGTCCCCATTTGAAGCAGCAGCAGCAGCTGCTGCAGCTCTCGGGTTGCAGTACTTGTGGTACTCACAATCTTCGCAGTGGTGACCGTACAGTAGGCTGCGTCCTGAGTACAAGCTCAGCGATTCAAGGTGGGGCCAGCACATAAACGCCAACCTGATAGATCAGTCGTCGTTGTGCTCACCCTCCCTGAGGTCTCTCGCTGCAACGGCAGTGACAGCCAGCACCACTAGCAGGAAGCGTACAGCAGCGGCTACTCCCATGATCATCGCGAAAGCGTGACGGCAAAGGGAGCACCTGCAAATCAGGACTGCAGATGAAAGCGGGAAAATAATTGCAACTGGTCGACAACGCAGACACCGTCGCATGCCACTGCTGGCGCTTCACCCAGGCTCATGCACTGACATGGGCGGCATCACAGCCCAAGCCTGGCACCCAGGCACAAGCGCGCGCGCGTGTTTGCCGTTTTGCACATCTTTTGTGAGCAGTGGGAAGGTCAGCCGTAGCCTACCTGATGATGCGTGGCAATTATCAAGGTCCGAGCCTTAAGACTTAAACCACAAAGTGTGGTATGCAAAGTGTGCAGGCTGGACTTGCGGGTTGCCTGTGCGAGCTGCGAGTGCAAACTTTAAATAATTTGTTGCATAGTAGAGAGATGTAAGTCATCACGTAAAGCGGAAGCTACATACAACGAATTTGAACACTGTGTCAGTCATGACCATTCATTTGACAAGATACTCTGCCACGCGTGTGGTTTGTAAGCCACTAGAAGGGGAGGTCAAGTGCTGTCAAACAAAGAATTCTCAAATTATGCCGCCATTTCTATTCCAGCATGATGCATCCACCAAGTGTGTACCAGCTATGAGGCTCACGTCATGGCCTGCCATATGCATGACCAGACGCAGCAATATTTTGGCTAGATGTGTTCTGAAAGCTGATGTCCACTGGAGACAGGCTTGCTTTAGCAATGCCGATCTAGACCCTAACTGATGCGAATAAGCAATGGGGCTGTCTCTGCCAGCTGCTCACATAGCAGGGCAGAGGGTCAAAAACCTGACTGAGCAACACTCTTCACAACATAGTTGATTGCACACTGTTGATGACCACAAAATCCTTCCTGAGCCTTACGGTCAATGTGTGTGCTTTGCATGCAGGAAGTGCTATTGATTGCATGGCTGGAGGCAGTTGGAGGTATATGTTATCAAATAGCAGTAGCAGCTCTGTCGACGACCATCTCATCAGATTAAACTGTACTTGCTTTGTTCATACAGTGCCAAAAGGCCTGTTTTCCCAACATTTTGGTCTACTCTTCACAAGGACCCAGCTGACCTTGTCCGTATGAGCTGCTCCAACTGGCAAAGTTGGTGCAATACGCTCTGACATCACATGCAAATCTGAGAACCAACATCTGAAATTCACGTCTGGGGTTTCCGAGCCCAGCGCTGTTCTCCTACCAGGTACACTGCCCCCTCGTGGTCGGCTGTCATGTCCTCATCAGTCTCATTGTTCATGACAAGAATCTTTGCATCAATCGGTTTCGCATTAGGCCCGAGCAGGGCCTGCCAGGTATCACTGGTTACCACGCCGCTTTCTGGCAGATTGGCAGTTGCCTACACATGAGTACATCAACTGATGAGCCCTGGTTGGCAACAGCAGAGACAACAGTGCTGCAAGCGAATGAAATGCAGCTGTAGGACGCACATTCTACATCTGCAATTGACTGCAGTTGACTCACGACCATTCACTTTTGAAAAGTGCAGCATGGTGTCCAAGCTTTACGATGTCACCTGCACCATGTTGGTGAGTGCACATGTTGCTGTTTGGCCTGTCAAGTATAAGAGCAGGCATGATGTGGCCTGTCAAGTATAAGAGCAGGCATGATGTCAGGCACTGTGGGGTCAAACATGCTGCAAACACGCAAAAGAGCTTGCTGCTGACAGTCAAGATTTGCACAGCAAAAACCTGCTTGCAGCAGCCTTTTGCCATATAAGATGTTCACTCGGAACATCCCAGTGATGGCAAGACAAGATGTCATTGGTGGTGTAATCCCAACAGCCTGAAGCGCACCTGGAAAGTCTGTACAGCAGAGCAGGTGTCGCTGCCAAACTGCCACCACAGCATGTCATCCTCCCCAGGCCAGAAGCCCTGATGCACCAGGGCTGTTTGGAGCTCATGCACATGCCGGCCCCCATCCCCCTCCCTTAGCACTGTCCATTTGCTGTAGTCTTTGTCCTCATCCACATAGGCTTCCCATTGTACTGTATGCAAGACGCCATACTGTCAATGCATCCAATGCTGCTATGCATGTGCACAGATTGCATCCAAGTCTTCATCACAAGCTGCATGATGACCATTGACAATGTCTGATTGCAACGCAGACAACCCCCTAACTATGACAGTTGGCTTTGGGATGGGCATGCATGACATGTGCATGCCTATCCATGTATGCCTATCTGTGCACAAGACGTGGCAAAGCTTGGTTGCCTGGCAATGCTGCATGGGACATTACATGTGACATCTTGCTGGTTCAAATAGCAGCTACAAATGCTAAGACAGCATCAGTGCATATGAGTGGCAACACCACACAAGCAGATCTTGCAGCAACAGGATCAAGGCATCATTGCACATGCCCACAAGCATGTGAGACTACCTGATGGACTTCCGGCAGAAGGATCAGCTGGCCTGTTTTCAGCATCCCCAAGGGCTGCAGCTTGCTCATTTGGCAAACCAGAGCTGCTGCTGCCTGAGGCAGTGCTGCTGCTCAGACTGCTGTCTGAGTCAAACTCAGAGTCACTTTCCTGTGAGGACAGCAGATCACCCCAGCTGGCTTCCCATGGGTGGGGGTCCTTGGCATCTGCATTGCGCTTGGGGGTCGTGGGGGCGGCAGGATGTGGAGAAGGTTCAGAGGCTGGCAGATCAGGGGTTTCCACCAAAGCTGATTCCTGTGAGGTGACATAATTGTTTGCAAGCATGCCTTGTTTGAAATGCAATCTGCCTGGTGCTGCGTTTCATTGTCAGTGGCACTGCACTTGAGGCATGCTCAGGCTGAGAGCAGCCAGCAATTCATGGACTGATGAGTAGTCTCGGCACATCTGCGCTGAAAATAATTGCACATGGGTGGCAATCGCATTCATGTTTATGACAACAACACTGCTTGGCAATATCCAGCTGCATGTCCAGCTGCAGACATGTGTGTAAACACATAGCAGGCTCTGCTCCTTCAGAGAGCATGAAGCCGCTGGACTGGATTGCACATGGGCTGAGGCTGTCGGCTTTTGTGTAACTAGTATCATGCAGGATACTATGTGCTTCCACCCAATACTGCAAGATATAAAGCACCGCACGTGAACTGCTTGCAGCTCACACACATCACAGATGCAGCAGCATCAGTCAGCTGCATAAGCAGGACTTACATCTACAGGGGGTGCGACAGGCTGCATTTTGTCCCCCAGCAGAGCCCGCCAAGTGGCCTCATCAGCCACTCCATTCTCCTCAATGCCAGAGCAAGCCTGCAAAGCATGAGCACAGTGCAGATAAAGCCTCAACGCCCTTGCTGTTATACATGAGTGCATTGCAGCAGCAGATGGACTGCGACTGCTTAGCATCCAGCAAGCACTTTGGCAGAGATGCAAACTCCAACAAGAAAACGGACTGACAACAGACCAACATTTGTGTACTGCATCTGATGGCTGATTCGTCATCTTGCTTGCAGTCAGCATATGGTCTGGCAACTATGCCAATGCAGGATTTCCTGGGATAATTCTGGCATGAAATTACCTGGAACGCAAGCACCGCACTCTGTGTGCCTTCTGCAAATATAAAATCTTCCATCTCTTCCTCCCCACAGTAGTAGCCCTGGTCCATGAGCCCTGACTGAAGCTGATGCACCCAGTAAATGTTGTCGCTACCCAAGCACAGGGGTGGCGGTGGGCCCTGAGGGGTCTCCATCTGAGCTGCTGTACCATCAGCTTCTTCTGTACCTGCTGCTGGCTGAGGCGCAATGCCTGGTGACTGAGCTATATCAGGTGGAGCAGAAGCCTCAAATGATGGTGTGTACTCAAGCTGAAGTGGAGTTGAGCTTGATGATGCTGTGGCAGCAACATCAGACTGTTGCTGCAGATCGTTGTGTATCCCTTGTGCTGACTGGGTTGATGGGGATGCAGGAGGGGCTACAGTAGGGTTCTGAATCTGGCGTGTGGATACTGCAGTGAGGTGGGAGTGAAGCTCTTGTATGTGAGCTAAAAGGGCTGCTTCCCGCTGTGCCCATGTGGTGCGTTCATGCTGCCAGTGAGCTAGTTGCTGCTGCCACCAGGCTTCTTGCCGCTGCCATAATTGCTCTTCTCTTTGTGCTAGGATGTCTGCTTTGTTGTTGCTCCTGCGCAATACCCAGAGTAAGGTGCATTGTTGTCAGCATGACTGACATGCCATTATGCACATGTTCAGACAGACAGAAATGTCTCTACAAATACTAGGTCACTGCACACAGCCAACTTACTGCTGCACATGAAGGAACGAGGGGCTTGACGTGTCCAATTCGTTGTTTTGTAGCTCCTGCAGCAGACAAACGTTCGTCATTTCGGTCGCTCCTTTACATTTCAGCTGTGCATGCATGCAGCGGTGCCTATACGTAAGTGCACAGGAGTACGCACAGGTACAGTACTTATTGCACTCAGACAGCACCTGGAAGTTGTTGTTGGATGCATGCTCGTCCCTGTGCTGGGCAAATTCAGCTTGTATGGTCACGACCCTTCTAGTCTGAACAAACCGCGTGGGAGGAGCTCGTGTTCGTGCTCGACGAGAATGCACAAGGAGGGAAGACACACTGCCTGTGCAAGATGACATGGAGTGTCGCCAATGTACAGCAGCAATTGGCTGATGTCCGCAGTTGGTCAACGATCAGCTGCGCGGAAGAGATAGGAGGACTTTCATATGCAAAATGCTTGCTGGTTTTGCCTAAGCCTCTTCTTCTCGGAATGGGCAACAAATTTCCAATAGGGCAACAACTGCCATCGCGCAACGACCGTGTCCTAAAGTGCCCATTTGCACTCAGCAACGCATCAAGTCCTTGCAGCTCCTGGCACGCAGACCGCATTTTGATCTTTTGCCGTGCAGGCGAGCAGACAGCGTTCGTTTGCATGCGGTGACCATCGCACAACAAGCATCAGAAAATGTACTGGCTGTGCGCACTCCCGTTGCTGGACAGCAAGGACAGAACATGGAACTTGCTGCAACAGAAGACCACATACGATACCGACATGAGCATCAACTACCGATTCGAGCTGCCAGAATTACGCATAGGCACTCTTGATTCACTCATGGTCCTCAGTGATGACCTGGTCAAAGTCAATGGTCTGATGGAAGCTGTCGTCAACAAGATACGGCGCCAGTTGTTCGAGATGCAGACACTAACAGCTAATGAGGACAAGGACCCCCAGGAGGTGCTAGTGGAAGGCATGCCACCAGACAATTATTTGGAGAGGTTCAGTTGGGATGAGGCCAAGTACCCACCCAGAA
>JAABUO010009570.1_pt1 | contig 10824 bp, 10 predicted proteins | sample 5559291 | NCBI WGS metagenome assembly JAABUO01 (sample SAMN10711878, study PRJNA513372) | rock metagenome | isolation source: Antarctica rocks | place: Antarctica: Victoria Land, Finger Mt sud
CGCGGGCCACGCTTTCCGCTGCCAGCGCGGAGGTGTTCGCGTGTACCCGTCGCCTGAGCAGACGGTCGTAGACGTGCCACGCCCCCGTGTGTGTATGGTAATAGATGAAGCGCGGCGGCGGCATGTGCGCGCCCCTTTACCAGCCCCTAACGAGCATCCTCAGCCACCAGGGCAGGCGTTGGCGTGCCGAATCGGGTACCGTCGAAGAGATCGACCAGTTTGTAGCTGCCGGAAAACCAGCAATGCTGTACTTCTCTAGCCGTCCTATCGACCCGAATAGGATCGACATGAGGCAGCACAGACGGCTTAAGACGTTCCAAGAAGCGACTTATAGGAGTGCGTTAGTAGGAAACTTCACCACGGTTGATGAACTACGGCAAACACTCCTCCACCATTTAATGGAGCAAGTTCGGAGACTGAAAGCGGGTAGGCTATCAAGCCGTCGTGGAGGAAAGTTACGCGAAGCATTTGAGATCACTGAATTGATACGTGTGCAGCGTGAGAACAACATTTCGCCTGAAGATTATAAGACGTACCGCGATGTTTTGGGGTTGCAGCCGCGTCCTAAGACCTTGACGACAGACCCCGTGGAGCCGGGAGCGGTTGGGCCAAATGGCTATAGAATCGGATATACCGAGAACGGCGATAAGGTCGAGTGGATACCCGATGACGACAACCCAGGGCAAGAGTGGCCAATGGTGCTACGGCGAGGCGACAAGGAACTCCTCGCTGTTCATAGTGAGTTGTGGGACAAGCGGTGGTGGAACCATCATCAAATGTGGCTCTACCGCATCGAGACCGGGGAAGAGCCTTTGACCGAGGAACAGAAACCACTCTTGGAGAAGGCCAAGCGAGCAGCTCGGCGGATCGAGCGGAAGTACGGCAAGCGTAATCTTGGCTGGGATGACTTCGAGTGGGGTCTACTGAGCGGTAAGGCATCAGCACTCTCCTGGGTGTTGGGGAGCGAGTGGGAAGGATCGCTAGACACCTAACTCGTGCCCAACCAGAAAACTAGTCCGTCGTCGCCCCGACGGTCGTAGCTCGTCTCACGGGGGTACCGCTAGCAATCGCTTCCCTGGTTGGAAAAGAGGGCGCTGGAGTTACTCCACCACACGCGCCCGACGCGACGCGGGGAAGTGGAGTAAATCAACGGCCTGACGCTTGGTTGCCTCACCACGCCGGTCGTACCGCTGCGTCGTGGTCACGCTCGCATGTCCCGCGAGCTGCTGCACGGTGCTGATATCGGCCCCCTTGTCGAGCAGGGTGCTGACAAAGGTCCGGCGCAGGTCATGGGGCGAGAGGTGATCGACGCCCGCCTCGCGCGCCCGCTTAATCAGCATGTTGTTCACGGCCTGGGCGGTGATGCTCCCGCCGATGATCCGGCCACCATGGGAGAGGGGCAGGAAGAGCCCCCCAGGGGCGTCGCCGCGCAGGGCGAGCCACGCCGTAAGGGGAGCGTGTGCGCTGGTCGGTAGCGGTACCTCGCGCTGCTTGCGGCCCTTCCCCTGCACACGCAGGGTCGGCGGGTCGGGCGTGTAGTCGGCGCGGGTGAGCCCGGCCACCTCGGAGCGCCGCAGTCCTCCGGTGTAGAGCACGGCCAGCATCGCGGCGTCGCGGACGCCGGCGGCGCCGCGATCGCGGTCGCACGCCTCCACCAGCGCCGCGAGCTCGCCGCCCGTTGTGGCGCGGCCAGCCGGTAAGCGTGTGCCTCCATCGGGCTTAATCTCGGTGATGCGCCGGTACTCCTCGTCGCTCATCATGCTGGCGTTGCGCGCTGCCCGCGCCACACCCCGGAGCGCGGCAAGGGTCAGGTTGACCGTCGCCGGCGCGGCCCCGCTCTGCATGAGCCGCTGCCGGATAAAGGCCACGTCGTAGTCGCGGAGCTGACCCCAGGGGAGCGCGGTATAGGACGCCACGCCCGCCAGCCGCGCGACAGCACGTAGGCGCTTACGCACGGCCTCCTGACTCGCGGGGGCGAGCCCGGCCAGGTAGGCATCGACCGGCTCGCGGAGCGGTCGCTGTGCCGGCGTGAGCGGGGCGCCACGGAAGATCGTCGGCGCGGTCTCACTGGCGTCGTGCTGCTCTGCCATCGCACCCCCTTTTTTACCCCTTTTAGGCCCCGTTGAAGCTAAAGGTAATGGACCTTACCGCTCGCGTCAAGCGGGGCTATAACTGGTTGGAAAAGATGGCCGTAGCTCTGCTATGCCTCGTCCGCCTCGCAAGACTCAGACATCTCATCAAGAATGTCTGCTTTGAGATATCTGATAAAGGGCGCGGCACGTTCTAGGTAATCCCGTAGGGTTGTGAACGGGATAAACCGGCACATATCAGCCATCGGCGGCGACAGACGGGCGAAAGTCGCGCGATTGATCTCGCTCACCACTTTCTCTCTGCGCTCGTCTGGCGCAACGATATATAAGGCAATGTTGAGGTTCGGCTGCATAACAATTAAGTCGGACATGCGCAGCAACCCCGAGTATATCGACGTGGTGCGCTCAATCTCGAACGCAGCGACGATAGCGTTACCTTGAAGCCACAGCACATCTATAAGCTCGATCGTCTTCGTCGTCCCTTCATCGAATTGGCGCGGTAGCTGCGAAACGAGATTTGGCAAGTCAGTGAAATGATGCCCCTTCACGTCGCGGTTGCGATCATTGCGAGCAACCCATACTTTGAGGCCCATATCGTTACCGAGCTTTAGGAGAAGCCATTGTATCTCTGCGTGCGCCGAGGCGTCTTGACTGGGCGGGGCGTCCTGGGGTGGCGCTATCACTTGCTTTTGACCTATCGACCGCGTGTTACCTATATTCTCGCCACCTGTCGCTGTAGGAGCATCGTCAGTCTCGGGGATAGTAACCGGACCAATCTTACTAGCTATCGCCTTCGGGCGACGTTTTAGCTGCGCGGTGTCAACAGGGCGGATGACTGGATTTTGTTTGGCAACCTCGATGGCCTTTAGGATTGCTTCACCATCGCCTGAGTCCCACTTAGCTGGCGATCCCCTCACATGACCCGACCACGCATTAGGACGGTCCTTGTTGCCAAAGATGGCTAGCTCATCTCGCAAGCTGGTAATGGGAATACCCGTTTCAGGTGTAAGGCTAAAGACGGAACGCACTTTCACGCGGCAGGGGAATACCTCATTTTGCCAAATGGGACTTTTGTCCTTATACGGAGGTGATGTGACCTCTAAGACACCGATAAACCGAGATAGGCCGACCAAATAGCAGAGCAAGTAATCTCCTGGCTTTATACGCTGGACCGCCGCCCAACGATTTTCTCGGAACCCTGATACCTCGCCGCCAGCGTCTAGAAACTCTTGCCACGTGCCACCTGTAAACAAATCAAGCCAATAGGTACGGGTGCTCACTGTTCCCTAGTCCTCCTTCTGTGACCGGCGCGGGCAGTAGCCGCCGCGCTTGCCGAGGTAGTCACGGCGGTACGCCTCGATGGCCGCGCGAGTGACCATACTCCGGTCAGGGCTGACGCGCACGACGGCGAGGCGGCCACGCTGGATCGCGCCCTTCACGCGGGGGAGCGTGAGCTCCAAAAGCGTGGCGGCCTGCGCGGTGGTATAGGGGTCTCAACATTTAAGCCGGGATAATCCCCGGTAACGAGCGTCATTTCCGTCAAAGTGAGTACTAACAAACGCTGGAAGCATCAACTCGTCGCAGAGCTTACCCCCGCTCGCCGTCGCCGTCGCCGTCGTCCTCGTCACGGCGCAGCGGCGGGTCGTCTTTTCTCCGATGTCGGCCCGTTGAGATGTCGCGGGGCGGCTGTGGAGCCCCCGCCCGGCGCTCGTACTCCTCGCGCACGCGCTCCTCAGCGATGCGCTGGATCTCCACCTGATGCTCCAGGATCGCCAGCATGTGCGTCCACTGCTCCTGGTTGAACTGGCCGGTCGTCACCGCGACCTCGCGCACCAGCGGGTTTTCCAGGGCCTTGCGCAGCACATCGTCGTGCGCCGTCGTGTCGTCGGGCAGCGTTACGCGCTCGCTGCCCATGAAGTAGGCCATATCCACGCCGAAGAAGCGGGCCAGCGCCTCGATCTTGTCGGCCCCCGGCCGCGTCGTCCGGCCCCGCCGCAAATTGCTCACATAGGACGCCGACACGCCGGATTGCTCGGCTACCTGACGCACGGAGTACGGCTTCCCCTCGGGGTCGCGGCGGGTCTCGAACAGATGATTGAGCCGGAGCGTGAAGACCTGATCTGTTTCCCCTGGCTCGCGTGGCGTCCTCGGCATATGGGCTGTCACCAGAAATAGAAGGGGCATACGACTCATTGACGGCATGCGCTTGACACCCTCTCGTGTGTGCTATACCCGGGACCAAGCGTGCATTACTGAAATATATTTCAGTAATGCACGCTTGGTCCCGGGTGAGCGCCGGCCTGTCCGCTGCCCGTAACCGTAACACGTCGGAGGGGCCGCGTGCAAGGGCCGGCGAGGGCGCCGGGCGCGCGGGGACGCCCACGGGATGCGCGGGGAGGTGACGACACACAGCGAGAGACCGCTCACGATCGACGAGGCAGTAGGGAGCGACACGAGGGGAGATACGGACGACATGGACCAGCTCATCACGCTCATCAACGATTACGGCCTGCAATTCGTCCTCGGGGCCGTGGGCCTGGGGATCATCGGCACCGGCATGGGCACCACCGCCGGCGTCATCGGCTACAAGCACGGCGGCGACATCACGCGCGGCGCCTGGATCGGCATGATCCTGCTCCTGGTGATCCGCGTCTTCGCCGCCGCGCTCGCCGGCAAGACCGGCGCGCACATCGGCTAGCGCCCGACCGTCGGCTGTCAGCGGCGGTGGACCCGGCTGTTCAATGCGGCCAACGTCCACCGCCGCTTTTCTTATGGAGATCGCCCATGGAGACCATGCACACTCAGCGCAACCGGCGCAGCCCACGCGTGCCCAACCAGCCCTGGCGCGGGCCGGGCAACCTCACCATCCCGCAGATCGTGGCGCTGTTCTGCGCGTTTGTGGTCGCCGTCGCCCTGTGGTGGGTCAGCGGCTACCTGCCCGGCTCCGCGTCGTTCGGCGTCCTCGCCGGGCGCATGATCCTGACCGGGTTCGTCGGTGGGATCGCGGCCGTCCTGTGCTACGCCGCCGCCGATCCCAGCCGCGAGCCCGTCGTGCGCCAGCAGATGCTCTACCCGTTCCATCGCCACGTCTACCGCAAGGAGCCCGCCCATGGCACCCACACCGCCCCCATCCCCTCCGCGTCCCGGCGCCCCGGCGCCCCGCGTGCCCGGTTCGCTGGCCCGCCTGTGCGCGTTGCGCGCGCCGATCGCGCCCGCGTCGCCGCCGCGCTCCAGGCCGTCGTCGCCGCCCTCCCCGGACGGCACGCCAACCACGGAGCATAACAACGTCAAGCGGGGTCGCGCGGCTACCGAGAAGACCACAGCCGCGCGATTGGGTCGCCTGCGCACGCCCCTTCCACTGCCGTCCGGCCCCGGCCAGTTCACGGTCGAGCCGGACGGCGCCATCGTCTTCGCGGATGGGACGTGCCGGGCCGTCGTGCGGATCGACGCCTTCCTCAACCTCTCGGCCCTCGGCCCCTACGACCAGGACCGCGTCTGCCGCGAGTTCGCCGCCCTCGTCCACGGCCTGGCCCACGCCCAACCGTTGCAGGCGGTCATCGAGAGCACCCCGACCGCCCCGGACGATGCCATCGCCGGTATGCGCGCCCTGGTCACGACGAACGACCCCGAACTGGCCGGCGTCGCCGGCGACACACTGGCGTGGGTCAAGGGGGAAGTGGCCCGCACGCACGTCCCCGACCTCTCCGGCTACGCCGTCGTCGCCCCAGCCCCCGAGCGCAAGGGCGGACTCGCCGGCCTCGTCGAGGAGTTCCGTGACCAGATGGGCGTCCGGCGCCGCGGCCCCGAGATCGTGGACCGGCGCGGCCTGGACGCCGCCGTGGACGACACGCTCGCCCAGCTCAAGTCCTCCGACCTGCCCGCGCGCCGCCTGCGCCGCGCCGACACGCTGGCCTTCCTCTGGCGCGCGGCCAACCCCGGCACGCCTCAGCCCGAGGGCCTGGCCGCCGCCTGCGACGCCGAGGGCGAGTTGGCCGAGGCGCTGACGCCGGCGTACTGGCGCGAGCGCCGCCGCCACGTCGAGCACGGCGTGACCGAGGACGGGACGCCGGCGATGTACTCGCGCACGCTCTACCTGCTCCACGCCAAGGAGCTGACCAACCCCGGCACGTTCGCCGACCTCATCGCCATCGAGTGCAACGCGCGCCTCTCCTGGCACCTGCGCGGCCTGGACAACCTGCGCGAGCGCGGCCGCGTCCTGCGCAAGCGCAAAGCCTTCGCCACCTCCGTCCGCCGCGCCTACGAGAAGAAGAAGCTGCCCTCGCTCGACGACGAGGACAACAAGGCCGAGGCCGAGAATCTGGCTCAGGAGCTACACAGCGCCGAGGAGGGCCTGGCCCTCTCCACCGTCGTCCTGACCCTGCACGCCCGCACGCTGGAGGAACTGGACACGGCCACGCGCCGCGCCCTCTCGCTCATTGGCACGCGCCTGGGCATCCAACCCGGCAAGGGGCGCGGCTACCAAAAGCCGCTCTGGCAAGCCTCGCTGCCCCTGGGTCAGAACGCGGCGCGGCGGCGCGCCAAGCGGTGGCACACCGCCGTCGTCGGCAACGGGCTGCCCTACCTGGCCCACAACCCCGGCACGCCAATCGGCTTCCCGGTGGGCTTCACCACGCGCGGCCACGAGTTGGTGCTGCTCGACCCCATCCACGACACACTCTCGACGAGCGTGATGATTGTCACGGGCAGTCAGGGTCAAGGCAAGACCTTCCTCTTGTTGCGCTGCGCGCTGTGGGCGCGCTATCGGGGTCAGCGCGTAACCCTGATCGCCCGCGCCGACCACTTCCAGCCGTTCGTCGCGCTGTGTGGGGGGACCTACATCGCGCCCGGCAAGGACGACGCCCCGCCCATCATCAACCTGTGGGACCTGCCGGCCGGGATGCGCCTGCACCGCAAGATCGACGTCCTGGTCGCCGCCCACGAGGTCATGCTGTGCAATCCGGGGCAGGACCTCGACGACGAGGTGCGCGGCCTCCTCGACCGCGCCATCACGGCCGTCTACGCCCGTCACGGCGTCGTCGCCGGGGAGGAGCGGCCGCTGCTGGGAGAGGACGCGCCGCGCGAGCGCGAGCTCGTCGCCCACATCGAGGGGCTGTCACGGGAGGAGAGCCTGACGGCGCGCAAGCAAGAGCTGCTGGAGAAGCTGCACGCCACGCTCTTGCAGTACGTGACCGACCCGGTGTACGGCACGGGCCGCTACGCCCATCTGGTAGACCGGCACACCGGCGTCAACATCGACGAGGATGTGTTGTGCTGGAACCTCGACGAGTTGGCCCCGCGCCTCTACGCCCTGACCCTGTTCACCATCACGGCCACCATGGCGCACCGCGCCAAGAGCACCTTCGACGCGACACGCGGCACGAGCGGGGCGGGCACCAGCGCCGAATTCCTGGCGATCGACGAGGGCTGGTTCCTCTCCGAGTTCATGAAGGCCGGCGCCGAGCTGACCAACTGGGCCAAGCGCTCGCGCCACATCGGGCTGATCCTCGCCTTCGCCTCCCAGCAGGTGAGCGAGTTGATTAAGCCGGCCACCAAGCCGATCTTCGACGCGGCCTCACTGCGCTGCGTCTTCCGCTTGGCCGACGTGCGCGAGACCGAGGACACGGCGGCGTGGGCCGCGCGCACGCTGCAATGCTCCGTCGAGGAGGCGCACACCCTGACCGGCTTGCACGAGGGGCAGATGATGCTGTTCCGCCAGGCCAAGGACGGCTCGCGCCGGCGCGGCCTGGTGGGCGTCATGGCCCCGCCGCTCGAATACTGGGCCTTCACCACCGAGACCTGGACCGACGTGCCCAAACGCAACGCCGCCGTCGCCCGCCTCGGCGGCGTGGCGGCCGCGATCCGCTATCTCGCCGGCAAGGAGAGCTACCCATGAACCGCCCGTCTATCTCCGCCATCCCCGTCGTCCCCGTCGTCCCCGTCGTCCCCGTCGTCCCCGTCGTCCGGGCCGCGTTGCTCGGCGTCGTCCTGGCCCTGCTCCCGCTCGGCTCAGTCACGCCGGCCGCGGCCGCCACCCCGACCCACACGCCCGCCCCGACCGCTACGGCCACGCCGGTCCCGACGCAGACCCCGTTACCGACCGACACCCCCTACCCGTCGCCCACGGCCACGCACCGCCCGGCGCTGGCGCTCTCCGCAACCTCGGGCACGACCACCACGGCCATCGTCGCGGCCGGCTCCGACTTCCCGCCCAACACCACCGTCACCCTGTACTGGGACGGCGCGACGCACGACCTGGGATCGGCCGACACCGACGACTCCGGTCACGTTCGCCTTGACGTGACGATCCCGGCTGACGCCACGACGGGCGGCCACGAGATCAGGGCCGTGGGCGCTAACCATATGGGCGCCGTCGCCCTGTTCACCGTCGTCGCGGGCCAGGGCTACCAGGGTAGCGGGAACAACGCGCACTACTGCCTGGGCGGCCTCGTCCAGTGGTGCCCCGACCTCGGCGGCCTTGCCGGCGCGGCCTTCGGCGCTATCGGCGGCGCCCTGGGCGGCCTGGTCGTGGCGCTCTTCTCGCCCATCGAGCACATATTTAGCGATCAATTCACCGCGCTGGTCAAGCCCTTTCAGGACAACTTGACCAAGACACCCAATATCCCCGCGCAAGACTCCTGGGCCGGATTCCGCAACTTCCAGACGGCGTTGCAGGTGCTCGCCGGCACGCTGTTCTTCGGGTTCATCGTCGTGGGCATGTTCGCCCGCTACCTCGAACAACTGGGCGTGGGCGACTTCGCCAAACTCACCAGCCCGCTGCGCCGCGCCGTGGTGGTGACAGGCCTCCTCATGGGCTACCCGAAGCTCATGGGCTTCGGCTTCACCGCCCTCAACACAGCGGCCGACACGATCAACGCGATCCCGCTCGCTGCCCATGAGAGCGCCTGGGAGGCGGTGCGCGGCGCGATCTTCGCCGTCCAGAACGCCTTGTCGTTCCAGGGTGTGCTCGACGTGATCGTGATGATGATCGCCTTCGTCTTCGTGATCCTGAGCGTCGTGGTGCGCGACTTCGGCCTGGGCGTCCTGGGCGGTCTCTACATCGTGGGGCCGCTCTGCCTCGCCACGTACGTCTCGCCGTACTTCGACTTCATCGCTACGTGGTGGGCCAAGACCTTCATCGCCCTGGCCCTGTGGCCGATCGGCTACGCCGTGGGCCTCAAGCTCATCGCCCTCATGTTCGCGGGCGGCGGCCCCATGAGCGAGATGGGCGGCTTCTCGGCCGCGCTCGGCGCGCTCGGCCTGGTGCTCATGCTCTACAAGATGCCCGCGATCGTGGGCTCGACCGTGGGCGCGAGCGGAGCGATCATCGGCGCCGTCGCGTCCAGTGCCGCAGACGCGGGCCTCGGCACGGCCATGGGCGCAGCGCGTCGCTATACCCTCGGCCGCTTCCTCCCTACGGGTAAGTCTTAGCCAAAGGAGCTACATGATGAAACGATCGGCCGCCCGCGCGCGCATCCAGTGGCATACGTGGATGCCCTGGTACGAGTTCTCCCGCCTGATTGGGGAGGCGCAAGACCTCGACGACCGAGCCGTTGGCCTGCTGCCGCTGGCCGGGGGAGTCATCATCATGACCCTGGCGGCCGCGCTCCTGTTCCCCGCGCTCCTCGTCCCGTGCGCCGTTGCGGGCGGCCTCCTGACCGTGGGCACGCTGACCTACGCCAGCCGCGACGGCCGGCGCCTCGTCGCGGGCGTGCGCGCGGCCGGCCTGCCCTCGACGCGCGCCCTCCTGCGGCTCGGCATGCGGCTCGCCGCCGACGACATGAAGCTCCTGTGGTCCGGGCGGGCATCCGATGGTCCTATCCTAGAGGGGAGACTGTTGGAAGCACCCGAGCCCCGGATACGGGCGCTCGTTGTCGCTCATGACCCCAAAGGAGGAGAGGATGACACACACACAACGGCCGGCGAGCGCACCGCACGCGCCCGCTGAGGCGTGGGAGTACAACGTCCAACGCATTGAGTACGACACATCGCACGTCGAAGTAGACGTACTCAACCAAATGGGCGCCGACGGCTGGGAACTGGTGAGCGCCATACCCTTCTCGCGAGGCGGCACCTTTCGCTACGTCGGTGGCATGACCACGCAGGTTGAGATGATCTTCAAGCGGCGGGTGCATCGCGGACCATAAAGGACACTACCATGTATCGCATCCAGCAGTCTCCCCTTTTTTTCCAAGTAGTCCCTCATGGGCGTGCCGCCCACCCCCGCCCATGAAAAACGGGGCGCACCGCGCTATGCTGAGGGTGGATGATCGCGACGTGGAGGTCGAGCTTCGCTTGGCGCCGCGAGCCCGTCAAGTAGTCTGACCCGCGTGTCCCGAGGCACCCCCGTCTGTTGCCCGCCTTGTGCGGAGCACGCACCCCAGTTTCTTTGAGGAGGGGACACGCCGCGCGACATTCGGAGGAGGAGAGCGCGATGGACGTCCTGTATGAGCGATGCTGCGGCATCGACGTGCATAAGAAGACCGTGGTGGCGTGCCTGATCACGCCCGGCGCGAGCGGCGCGCCGACGAAGGAAACGCGGACCTACGGCACGATGACGGCGGACCTGCTGGAGATGCTGGACTGGCTGCTCGACGCGGGTTGCACGCATGTGGCGATGGAGTCGACGGGCGTGTTCTGGAAGGCGCCGTACAACCTGCTGGAGGGTGCGCTGGAGGTGTACGTCGTCAACGCGGCGCACATCAAGACCGTCCCCGGCCGGAAAACCGACGTGAAG
>JAABUO010009573.1_pt1 | contig 10823 bp, 16 predicted proteins | sample 5559291 | NCBI WGS metagenome assembly JAABUO01 (sample SAMN10711878, study PRJNA513372) | rock metagenome | isolation source: Antarctica rocks | place: Antarctica: Victoria Land, Finger Mt sud
CTCATGTGTCTGAGAACGCAACAGCCTGGGTCTATAAATAGCCATTTGTTCTGAAAGGGGGGGGGGAGGGGGGGGCGGGCAGGCGGGCGGGCTGAAGGGGAACTAGAGGGGGTATGGGAGGGAGTCGATGGGCATGAGGCGGGGCAAAGCAGTGGAACAGCGAAAACACAGGAGAGATACTCAACAGACAGTTCAGACTGTCAGCATTTGTGACAGGAAGCAGACACCCACCATGTTTGCAGGCCCGGCTGGTGTAGCCCCGGGGGTCTGCACAATGTTGGCTCCCCTAGACAGCTCCTGGGTCACACGCGCCAGATCCTGCACAAACAGATGTTGTCAGCCTTGAGAGACCTACCACAATGTTTTACAATTCAAAACCAACTAGCGCAGTTTGATACCACTTGTGCTCAGCATGCAAAAGTCAATCAAGCAGACTTGCTGGCATCATTGCGTTTCCATTGATCTCATGTTGAGTACATGAAAAACTTCGACAGGCTTCAAAATAGTATGCATCAGACATGTACTGACAGACGACATTTGATGCATGGCCATAGTCTTACAAGCACCAGAAGGTGCAGCGACACAACTGACCTCCATCAGACAGTCAAGAACATCTGAGTTATGACTGGCCACAGATGAAGAAATCATGGGTGAGTTTGGGGCGGAGAGGCTGGCAACACCAAATGTGGGGCTCTCTGCAGAGGGGGTTGAGGGCGTGCCACCAATGCTCAAAGATCTTGCCTGCAGACATGGCACCACCAAATCAGCATTCAATACACATGGTGATGCTGCAAGGGGACGGCTTTGAAGTGTAGTTGAGTGCACTTTGCAAAAGATGCACTGCAGTGTTGCAATGCATGCGCCTTTGGGCCTTGTTAGGACAAAAAATGGGACTGCAACAATGCAAAAGCAGCACTCACATTTATTTGCGTGAACCTGCATTGCATGACATCAAGAGCTGCTGCAATGCTAATCAGGGAGTCTAAAGGGTTGCTTGTAGCAACAGCCTAGGCCTAGCTACTTATTGACTACCACTTGGGCATTTGAGTAATTGCGTCATGGCTGCAATTAGGGTTGGGAAAAGGGGCTAGCAGGAAATTGGGGAGGGGCAAAGGGGCATGGGAAGGGGGGAATTCAGTGGAACAACACAGACATGCAAGTGTCCTAGGCAATGCAATGGTTGGCAAGGACACACTAGACAATGCAATGCTTGGCAAGGACTTAGCATTTGGAGCAGAGAGTGACCTGTGGGATCAGCTCCTTGGCCAGGGTAAGGCTCTGTGACCTGAGGACCAGGGGGGTACCCTTGGGGCTGTCAGGGGCGGGGCCCATGGTGACCTGCGCCTCCACGTCAGCCCTGGCAGATGGCGACTCGCTGAAGAAAGCAGAGTGTAAGGTACTGACAGGGGAGACCGAGGGAGAGGGGCTGTTGGAGGTGCTGGCAGCTGCATCAGCATCCAGCTCAGCAGGTGATGACTCAACCTCCAAGGGTGAGGAGGGGTGTTGGTTGTGGACAGGGAGACCTCTGACAGTAACCTTCAGGGGGTTGTCAGGGCAGGGGCTCGATTGCAGGCCCTGCCTGTGAGCACGTGAGGCAGCCAGGAAGCGCCGTCGCCATGACGCACGCCGCCTGAGGGTCACCTTGCGAGGGTTGCTGGCATGCAGCTGCACATATGGAGTGCCTGCCTCTGGGTCAAACACCTGCAGTGCAACAGCAGCGGATGGTTTCAGAACAGGACACGAGCTGTGCATCACAATTGATGTTGTTGGTGAACATGCTTTAGCCTATAACAGTTTGCGCTGCCAACTACAAAGGTTGAACGAGAGCAGCCAGGCAAATCTGTGTTGCATCAAGCTACCTTGGCATGTTATTGCTGTGCATGCAAACCAACAAATCAGCCAGTAGAGCAAGTGCAAAGCAGAGCATGCTAGACTGGTCTACAGGCTTTCATTGCAAGCACGCATAGCAAGACTGTCACAGAAAGATCGGACTGCATGCGTGCAAGTTATGGGATAAGCCAGATAGGTTCCTACCCTGTGGTTGGAGCGAGCTGCACGCCGCCTCAAGGTCACCCTGCGAGGGTTGCTGCCATGCACCCGCACATGCCAACCGCCTGCCTCTGGCTCAAACACCTGCAGTGCAACAGCCTCTCAGAGACAACTGATGCTTTTTGCCATCATGCTTGAGCCAAATACAACTTGCTGGTACATTGCAATGGCTGATCAATAGCACCCAGGCGAATCCCTGTTGCATTGTGCTACCTGGTCATGTCATTGCTGTACATGCGCACTGAACATGGAACAAGACAGCCACTGTAGCGAGCGAAAAGCAGAGCATGATGGAAGGGCGGATGCTTTTATTGCAAGCCTGCTCAGCAAAACGTCCATTGCACATTCAACGAGCAAGCATGCAAGCCATTGCAGCAAGCAGACAGGCCTAGGTTCTTACCCTGTGAACGACAATTTGCCCACTTTGGTAAACTGGGAGGGGGTGGGGGGTGGTCAACATGGCCCTCTGCTGGGAGGATGGGCTTGAGCCAAAGGGAAGGCTGGCCTGCAGTCACAGCACCATCAGGATTAGCTTTCAATGGGAATACATGATGCTGCAATGCAGATGCAACTGCAGTGACAGTGCATAAAATTGCAGTGCTGCTGCAAACCAGCCAGTCCACGTGCCACAGGATGGAAATGCAAGAGTGGCAGCTTGCCTACAACACCCGGCATACATAGGCAGCACAACAGATGGCGTTTGCATGCAAAACATGACATCAAGAGCTGCCACACCACTGATCAAAGTCTTTTGAGCATTGTTTGTAGCATGATTGGGCTTGTATTCAAGTCAAGACACAAAATTGACCAGATGCAATGCCGCAACATCTCATGTGTCTGAGAATGCAACAGCCTGGGTCTATACCTAGCCATTTGTTCTATAAGGGAGGGGCTGAAGGGGAACCTAGAGGGGGTATGGGAGGGAGTTGAGGGGCATGGGGAGGAGAAAAGGGACAAGAAGAGGGGCAAAACAGTGGAACAATAGCAAAAACACAGGAGAAGACTTCAGACTTTCAGCAGTTGGCAGTTGCAACAGGAAGCAGACACCCACCATGTTTGCAGGCCCGGCTGGGGTAGCCCCAGGGGTCTGCACAGTGTTGGCTCCCCTAGACAGCTCCTGGGTCACACGCGCCAGATCCTGCACAAACAGATGTTGTCAGGTTTTGAAAGACCTTCTACAACGTCCTACAAATCACCGGGAACTACATAGTGTACATCACTTGGGGTCAGCATGCAAAAGTCAACGAAGCAGATCTGCTGGCATCAATGCTTGTTCACTGATGACAAAAGGAGGGCAAGATAGACTCAAAAGGCTTTTCAAAATGGTATGCAGTCTGACTTCTACTAACAGACGACATCTGATGCATGGCCATGGCATAGCCTACAAGCACCAGAAGTTGCAGCAACACAACTGACCTCCATCAGACAACTAAACACTTCTGACTTGTGACTGGCCACAGATGATGAACTGATGGGTGATCCAGCGCCAGAGAGGCTGGCAACACCACATGTAAGGCTTTCTGCAAAGGGGGACGAGGGAGTGCCACCGATGCCTAACCCCAAGGAAGATCTCACCTGCAGACACAACACCGAATCAGCATTCAAAGATGTGGTGGGGCTGCAAGGGCATGATTTGAGGTGTAGTTGAGCAAAAGCTGCACTGCAGTGTTGGGTGTTGCTGCAAGACACCCAACACATGCGCCTTGTTATCACCAAAAATGGAACTGCAGCTTGCCTGCAGCACCAAAAATGCACAAGCAACACACCGGTTTGCATGCACCTGCGATGCATGACAAGAGCGGCTGCAATACTCATCACGGACTCCAAAGTAGCAAGGCAACAGGTCGGGTCTGTCGCCTGACACTTATTGAGTACCACCTGGGAGTTTGATCAATTGTGTCATGGCTGCAATCAGGGTCAGAAAAAGGGGCATGGGGAGGGGGGAAACCGATGGAACAATACAGGCACGGGAGCGAAGGTACACAACCAACAGTCTTCAGGCTTTGACAGCTGGCAGTTGTGACAAGAAGCAGACCCCCACCATGTTTCCAGGACCGGTTGGTGTAGCCTGACTGCTCTGGACAATGTCAAGTTGGCGGCGCAGCCTTGACACCTCATTGGTCAAAGCCGCCTTGTCCTGTAGAAAAAGGTTTTGTTAGTTTTCAAGAGACCTAGCGCAGTGTCCTACACATCTGCACAAATCAGCATAGTGGTAGCACTTTGTGGTGCTCAGCATAATCAACTTGATGACCCAAACTCGCTTGCGGTAGGCGTACAAGACTGTGAAACACGTGCTGTCATGTGAGCATAGATTCTGTATTGCAAGCCTCAGTGCATGTTCAGTGATGGCAAAGTGTGGACAGGACAAAACAGAAAGGCTGACAGAATGATGTGCAACCTGGCACTCATAGGCAGATGACTAATGGCCATGGTACAGATCTACAAGCTCTAGAAGTGCAGCATCACAACTGACCTCCATCAGATAGTCGTTCTCCTTGCGGAGCTCTGCAACAAAGCCCTGTTGCTCGTGCAGCTGTTCTTTGTAGCCCTGCTGCATCTTGGACCTTAGCATGTCTGCGGCCTCAATCTCCTGCAGCACTAAGAAATGATTGTTGATACAGGCACCAAAGTGCTATTAATGATTGGCCAGCAGTACTGCAGATTCTGGAGCTGTGCAATAGGTACGAGGCAGTCACTTGAGTAGAGCAGGGGCTTGCTGGACAGATATCATGTTTTGCTATAAAAACATCATAATTTGCTTACATTTACTGCTGAAACTATGAGCCATGAAGATTGCTGACCTGTCTCAGCTGAGTTTCTATGTTGCACGATGACCCTTCCACGCTGGCATAAGCACGCACAAACTCCTTATGTTCTTTATTCAGAGCCTCGAGCTCCTGCAACATAAGCAGAGTCAATTTGCTATTGAAGTAAGGGTCTTGCACAAGCTAAAACAGCTTGGTGTTGTTTCATTTATTTTTGGGACAGCCCAGGAACTGGTTACCTTCTCAAGAACACGAAGTTTTCGCGCACTATGCTGCAGCTCCGACTGCAGCTCTGCGTGAGCGGTAGAAACCTGCAACCACGAGTCAGAAGTTCGTGAGCGGATGGAAGCGAGGAAACCGGCATCAACTAGAGACACAAGAAACGCTCTGGTAGCTCACCTGTGTACATAGTCTACGGCTGTCTACCAGAGCTTCCCAATGACGAGCCGCAATGTATCTGGCGTTGGCGAGCTGGGCTCGCGTTTCAGCCACGTCCTGCACACAGCCCAGAAGCTTAACATCAGTTTTAGACCCTCAGGTCTGCCGAAGCAAGGCCACCGGCGACCAAACGTCGGTGAATGACCGCAGACCCATATCATGGGGTACCTCTATGTCTTCAGGCTGTCGAACCACTGCTATGACTGACAACGGTCTAGAAGCCATGTGTCTTGACCGCGAGACACCCTGAGCCAACACGCCTCAAGAAACTTCTCAAACGCTCTGTCACTAATGTGTACTTCTGCTAAGGTGACAATATAGCAGGAGGATGATTGTGCTAGGCCAGTTGAGCCTAGGCCCTGGCCTAGATGTGTCAGGGTTGACCTTGGACCAAGTGGCCTGAGCGTAAAGGAGGCCTGCCAGGGGCTTTGTATGACCTGCTCGTCAATGAGCGCTTAGCAGACCCTGTATTGCAGTTGCACAGGACATTTTGCGAAAAGACGTGTACACAGCAGCTCACAAAAACTGTTGGCTGTCTCTGCAAAGGTTTGAGCATCCGCAACCCGACGTTTTCCGTTTTGTCAACGGAGTGGCTTCCGTAACCGCCTCCGTGACCACCACATCACTTCTCGCACAGTTGCGCTGCTGTCAGTCCTGAACAATCATGGGCAAGTCAAGGCCTTACATCGACAGGAAACAAGCAGCTTCATACAGCCTCGTGTACAGGAATGCTGAAGCGGGCCAGGAAACAGCTGACAGGCAATGGATCGAAAGCAGCAAGGGAGTCGGCGTCGGTCGACCCGACGCAGAGGCGGTCCTGCAGCAGGCTGACACAGCTCCACGAGCTCCATATATTCCTCGCTGGTTCCAGGATGAGGTCGACGATATCAGTGAAGACCGTCGCAAAGAGCTGATAGAACTCGGTTTTCCTAACGACGGATATGACTATCTGAAACATATGCGAGTACTCGGCAAGGGTCAAGCTAGTCTTGAAGGCGCGGCGGCTCACGCTGATGCAGAAGTTGGTGCGTATCGCAACACAACCCGGAAGTCTAAGCCCTGTGTGTGTGAAGCACCCATATTTGTCGCTGTACGTGCAGGCCCCTCTACTTTCGTTTCTGCTTTGAATACCGAAAAACCTGTTGAAGACCGGAAGGCTTTCGACGCTCGACAGCTGGTCCTCCATCAGGCAGCACAAGATGTGGTACAGCTTTGCTTCACGCATTTATCAACAGGAGATGTGTCCACAGCAGCCTCGCACCTACTCCTCATGATATTAGTCTCAACATCTGATGTTGTCCGTACAGGTTGAGGCTGCGCGAAGTGCAGGCGGCGTTAGTGCTTTCTCCAAGGAGTTGACAAAGTTGCACAAGCCCAGTGAGCAGTAAACTTGAATATTCCATCCTGCATCATGCTGCTGTGTTTATGCGACCCTGCAGATTTCGTCATCTACTTTGTCTGCCTTCAGCATAACATCTGCCTTGACAACATCTGCTTGCAGAAGTTCATCAGGCTCATGTGCATACACTTGCCGACATGCATGTGGGCCCCCCCTGCAACATGTCTGGCTGTTGATAATGCCTCTTATTGTTGCCAGGCAAGGCAACCAGTTGCTGGCAGCTGATGTGGTTCTGGTGATGTGCAGCACAAGCAGAGATTGATGAGCTTGAGCGTCTTGTATCTCATTATCAGGAGGTTGAGGACAATGGGGAAGGGCAAGGGGACCTTCTGGACGACTTTGTGCTGTCTGCTACCCTGGTACGCCTCTGCTTTCCTATCTCAGCGCACCTCAGATGACTACTATTTCAAGGCGAACCAGAGCCAATCAGTTCACCATCTACTGTACGCCCATGTGTTTTCAGCTGGTCATCAAAAGCAGCAGGCGATAAAAATAAGCCTGCTGTATGGCCCTCAGAATCAGGGTGATGCATACATGAAACCTACCTGGCCAATGCAAGAGCAAAGGCTGGCACAGCTTCAAATCATCATTGACAACAGCAGCGGTAGCCTGCAATGGTTCTTGGCGATTTGCAGTGCAAGTCACTCCCTCAGCATTCGTCACGCAGCATGTTGTTAGCTGCACAATCACTGCCTGTTCACTGCCTGTTCAGGCTCCTTCAGTGGTGCCAGGCAGCACTCAGGCAGAGCTCAGAGGTCAGGACGTCGCCGCCTCAGAGTCAGATGCTGACTCAGCAGCTGACGAGTCAGACGTTGACTCATATGCGTCCAGTAGTGAAGCTGTGTCAGAGGACGTAATCAGTAGGCTGGGTAGCCATGCTGGGGCCGGCCCTAGGAAGCTTGGCTCCATTGCATCAACATATTGGAGGCCTGAGCGGCAAGACAGAAAGGAGAACCTGTCAGTCATAGATGAAAGGTAAATGGGTCGATGTTCTCCTCATACTGCATACAGCACAACGTCATGAAGTCAGCATCATCAGCAAAAGAATTGGAAAAAAAGAAACCTTGCTTGCTTGGGTTTGCCCCTTGCATGCATGTAGCATGATCACGCAAAACTCCCAAGCGGATGTTGGTGGCTGCTAAATCATGTGATACATAGAGTGTCCTAGTGTGTAATAGCTGGAAGCAGGCAAGCATCATGAATGAGGATTGCAAACCTTGCAGGTTTGAAGCCATGGCAATAGAGTACGACTCTGATGACATTGGCGAGCTAGACGACGAAGAAGGCAATGGAGTAGCGACAGTGGATCAGTTTGACAACCTGCTGGATGAATTTTTGGCACAGCATCCCACCCAGGACCATAACCATGAGGCAGGATATGCATATAACACAGCAGGACGCAAATCTGCAGGAGATGCAGAGCCCCTTGACAGAGCTGCCGTAATTAAGGTATGATTGTGCTTTGTATCATGATACAATTTACACAGGGCATGTTGGGATATGTTGTCACAGCAATTGCACCTGCAGCATACAGTTATACCAGATTTCACACAATGACAGGCCATGTTTGCGTAATGAGCCGGCTCAAAACTTGTCATATACATTGCAATGCAGACAAAAGAGCTGTTGAGGATAGCAGAAGAGGAAGAAGAGGCTCCAGCAAAGCCCAGCACATCAGGCACACGCATCATTGATGATGCTCCTGAACAAAGATGGGATTGTGAGAGCGTTCTGTCGCTGCGTTCAAACCTGGACAACCATCCTGGAGTCATTTCAGAGCAGTCTAACAGACGATACAGGTCTGCAGGCGGCAAGATTAGGCTGGCAGCAAAGACAGGTCAGCATCAGCGCTGTGTGCTTGTGAAGTGCAACTCACCTGGGCCTGCAAGTAACAGGGAATCTGATCATGGACAGACGTGTGGATGTTGCATGGCATTGTTGACTTGCATGTGTGCTTGGGCCTTTTGGGGGTGGCACAGGCACTTGGCGCATCCTGTCTGCTGCGGTGTGTGCTGTGATGCTGCAATGCATTTTGCACCTATGTTTTACACAAATGTGCTGCTGAGGCAGCAGAAAGGCTGCCAGGCATCATCTTTGAAAAGATTGTATGATTGGAGTCACATATCTTGCGTCCATGCAAATGCCTCGCAACATCTGAATGATGGTGCCATGTGTGTGCAGGTTTGCCGATCAGCAGCGCTGAGGATGACAGGTCGTTGAATTTTGAGACTTACAGCCGAACCACCTCAGCATCAGCTGCACAACCCAGGCTTAAAGATGAATCCTCAGAGGAGAAGAAGCAAAGGAAGGGTGCAGTCAAAGAAGCGAAGGTATGAGCCTCGCAGGCCTATCTTCTGCACAGCCTTGTTTGTTGATCTGACACCAAAAGTATTTGCTAAACATGTACATGTGTACCTTGGGACTCAAGTCGCTTCATCAGAATTTTGGGTTTTGTGCCGATGATAAATGGATTGTTTGCATGGGTCTTTTGACACAGCATTGTGCATTCAGTTTTGATATGCAAGCTGTGCTTGGCAGTTGTGATTTGGTGGTTGTGATTCGTGATGGCGTGGCACTGCAGAGAGAGGCACGGTCTGCAAAGAAGGAGCTGAAGACCATGTTCAAGGAAGAGGCTGTGAAGCAGCATAAGCGCATGGCTGCGCCCCCATCATCGATTGTACCCTTATCATAACTAGTACGTCGATGGGTGGAGTATAGGGCTCTGATTGACACCGGATTGCCTCTGTACAAAACGGTCTATTCGGCTGCACAGACAATGTTATGTTTGGACTTACACAGCCTGCAGAGAACAGTTGATTTGAGGCTGTTGCTTTGCTGCAAGGAGGCATGCTATTTTACGCCCTTTGTTGTGTATGAGGCACGGGCGGGTGAATGCCTCTGGAGAGGAAGCTGACTCCATTCAAAACAAGCTAAAGTGCGCAGACCCATTTTGAAAGTTTCCAGCTTCTGCTGCTGCTTCACTCGTGGTCAGCAGGAGCGGAGTTCCACGTAATTCACCCAAGGGTTGGCAATCTGCACGAGCAATTAGCAAGGGTTCGACATGCCACGAAGGCTCTAGTGATCGTCGTCGCATCAACAGGACTCGCGACACCGCTGACCTGAGCGTTGCACCACCCGCAAGGAACAAAGGGCTGCCGGCAGGCGATGGTGGCTGGCTTTCAAAATAACGTGCTGCGACAGGTACAGCATGCCACAGTGACCCTCTGCGCAAAGAGTAGTGTATCGCGTGCAGCAGGTGATCCTGTGTTGTTGAAGTGTGTGCTTGTTAACAGGTGTTTGCTGACGTGGCAAAGCGCTACTTGCACGAGGTCGCCGCTGTCAGGCAGCAAGGATCAACAAAAACTTCTGGCTCTTTGGCCAAACGCGTGAACCAAGTTCAGAAGAGGTCATCTGGATTTTTGCGTGAGGAGCTACCGCAAGACCCTGCCGGACAGGTAGACTGTGCTGGCAAAGTAGTCAGTCTGCTAGGCAAACCGGATGCTGTGACAACACATGTCATGTACTGTGCAGGCCAGCTATCTTCGGCAGCTTAATCAGAGAGGAGAACCTGAGGCTGTCATAAGACAATACGAAGGTGGTCGTGTGATCAGCAGCGAGGCAACTCTTGGGGAGTATGTCAAGGCTTTGGTGAAAGTTGACCGTTTAGACTCTTCGGCTCTTGTTCAGACGCTGCAGGTGCTAAGCCCCGCTCTGACATACCAGCAGTTGCACGTTCCTTTCCCTGTTGTAATGTATCATGTCTGCTAGTTCACTCTCCTCTCCAAAGTCAGAACTAGTGCATGGTAGGTACTTCTGGGATCGGGCCTCATTTTCTGACCTGCTTCCATCTGGTGTGTAGAGAGGAGCAGCACAGGCTCGGCAAGGTGGTGCCAGCACCAGCTATGCAGCTCCCAACGCCTTTGGCTCATTTGCCAGCCAAGCAAGCCAGGAAGCGCCTGCATCCCAAAGCAGTGGTCTGTACAGAATGTTTGGAGGTGAGTAATAGGATTCATGCCCACTGCAAGGCTGCCGTGAAATACCACTCACAAGTTTTTGTTTGGACGATGTGTCTTATGTGAAGTCATCTGGAAGGTTGTACCAACAGTCTCTCTTCAACATCTTTGACTTTGTTTGGCTTGTCACTGCATGTGCTTCCTTTCCAAGTCAATGCA
>JAABUO010009574.1_pt1 | contig 10822 bp, 8 predicted proteins | sample 5559291 | NCBI WGS metagenome assembly JAABUO01 (sample SAMN10711878, study PRJNA513372) | rock metagenome | isolation source: Antarctica rocks | place: Antarctica: Victoria Land, Finger Mt sud
ATCGCGTGGTCCACGCGCACGAAGGTACGCTTGCTCGACACATGCCGGTGGTAGGCCGCCCAGCCCCGGATCAACGGGTTGAGGTGGACGATCAGATGTCCGGTGGTGGCTTGCTCGTTCGCCTTAATGAGGGCGCGGACCTTCGTCAGGAACGTCGCCACGTTCTTACGGGACGGTTTCACGAGGATGACGCCGTGATAGGCGCGCACTTGCTGCCCGAGGAAGTCGAAACCGTCCTCGATGGGCGTGATGACGGTCTTCTCCGGGGAGAGTTCCAGCCCCCGTTCCCGCAGGACGTGTTCGATCAGCGGCTTTACCTCATGTTCCAGGAGGTCTCGCGACGCCCCTGTCACGCAGAAGTCGTCCGCGTAGCGTATCAGGTTAACCTTTGCCCTCCGGCTAAGAACTGTTGCTTTAGGATACTTGTCCCGGAGCGCCTGCTCTAAACCATCGAGTGTCAGATTCGCCAGCACGGGTGAGCAAATCCCGCCTTGGGGTGCCCCTTCCTCAGTGGGATACAGAACGTGCTTGTCCATGAACCCGGCTTTCAGCCACTTGTGGAGGATCGCTTTGTCCATGGGGATGTGGGCCTCCAGCCACGTAGGGCTGATCCGATTGAAGCAGGAGCGGATGTCGCCCTCCAAGATCCATCGCGCGCCGCCCTTCCGGGCCAACACCGTATGGCATTGGTCGATGGCGTCGGCGGTGGACCGCTCTTTCCTGAACCCGTAGGAGTTCGGGTCGGCGGTCGTTTCCGCGATGGGGTCGAGCGCGAGCAGGTAAAGCGCCTGCATCGCGCGGTCGGCCAGCACGGGAATGTCGAGGGGGCGGGTCCGGGTGCGATCCCCTGCCTTCGGGATGTACACGCGCCGGAGCGGTTGAGGGTGGTAGCCCCGTTGGCGCAGCGTGTGTAGCGCCGTCGCTTTCTGTTCGGGGGTCGACCACGTTACGCCGTCGACCCCCGGTGTCCGTTTGCCGTGGTTCTCTGTCACCCGTTTGACGGCCAACGCTTTGCCGCTGAACGAGTGGGTCAGGAGGCGTTGCAGGGCCTTGACCTTGCCCCACCGCCCGTCCTGCGTCGCCTTCACGATACGTGCCTGGAGTCGGCGCACGGTCTTGGTCGCGTGATACCAGTCAATCTGGTGCCAGTCTCCCGTTCCGTGCGAGGGCGCACCAGTGTCCGTGTCGCTCGCTGCCACTGCGACAGAAGCAATCATCTCCACCGCCATCTGCTTTCCCTCCTGTGCCTGTTTGCCACGCTCTCTCGTGATGAAAGACCAGATGGACGTCAGCGCGCTTGCGCGCGGGGGGACTGTTGACCCATCAGGGCCGCACCCTCTATCCGCCCGATTACGGGGCGACCTTCGCTTCCTCCATCCTCCTGTACCCACCATCCCATCGGCGCTGCCTTGCGGCCCGCCTACCCAAGGGGAGGATGATGGGCTTACCACGTTCCATGTCTGTACCAACGGATGGGGTAGGTCCTGCCTGTTCGCCGGTGGCCGTGTCTGTCTGCGCTGGGCGAAGGGGAAACGCCCAGGCCGGGCCACGTGCCTTTTGGCTCAAGCCTGTCAGCATCTTTGGCTTGCTGGTTCTCACGGCGTTTATCAGCAGTTCACCTATGTTGACCATGCCATCCCACCCTAGCTCCCGACCGCGTTGATGCTCGCAGTCATCGCTTCCCCTCACGGCTCGGCGATCATCCAATCGGATGAGGCTACATTGTCCCGAGAGCTTCGCACCGTCGGATTGCTCCGACCGCACGTCTCGGTAGGGTACCGGCGGCAGAACGCCGGGTTACGTCACCTCCTTACGTCGGCGTGTAACACATACGGACATGACTTCGTGTCGCAACCCCCTCAGAACCGGACGTGCGACTTTGACCGCATCCGGCTCAAGCAAACCACTTGCGCAACCACGTGCGCGTCGGTTCATGGGTAGCGCCCTCGATGGTTTCGGGAGTGCTGCCGTGTATCTGCTGATGGCAATACAGGTGTACCATTTCGAGGTTGTCGTAGCGATCTTCGCCCCCCTCGGCCCTCGGGGTGATGTGATGCTTGTGAATGTCCTCTCCGTTGAAGAGGGTTTCGCCGCATCGTCGGCAGACATGGCCTTGATTCCTGGCGATCCGCTGTAAACTGGGCCGCAGGTCTTTGGCTCGCGCCGCTTTCCGTCGCTCCCAGTAGTCTCGCAGACGGGGGTCATCCGGCGAGGAGGTGCCCGCCACAAGGACATGTCGCTCGATCTTAAACCATCGAAAGAGCAGGAGGTGCGAACCCGTCTGTTCGCTCCCGAACACCCAGGTATCGCCTTTCTGCGGGTTGTGCTTGCCCCAGTACCTGGCCTTGCGCCAGGCGTATGACTTGGTGGGATGCATCCGCTTCGCGTAGCGGAGTTCCCGCGTCGTCATGTAGTGGTCAAGCTCGTGGAAGGTCGCGCTCGCCACCTGCGTCCGATAGTAGTTGGCCCAGCCCCGGATGAGGGGGTTGAGCCGGCGCGCTATCGCCTCGACGCTATGGCCCGCCAGGGCGCGCCATTCCTCGCGCAACCGCGCCCGCAGCTTCTTGACCGACGCGTCGCTCGGCTTGATAAGCAGCGTGTACCCCGTTTTGGCGCGAGGGTTCCTGTAGCGCCGGACGTTAAACCCGAGGAAGTCGAATCCGTCCGTTAGGTGGACGATGCGGGTCTTCTCCTCGGAGAGGGTCAACCCCCGCACGGCCAGCCAGTCCCTCAGGATGCCGACAACTGTTTCGGCGTCCTCCCTGCTCTCGCAGAACACTGTTGGGTAAGCGAGAGCAGTTGCCTGCTCCCGCTCCCCTACAAAACCGGACGTGCGCCTTTGAGCGCATCCGGCTCCTCAGCTACCTGGCTCGATTGTCACGAGCACCTCGACCGGCGTACGATCCGTCGCCCGCCGTTTTGCCGTCGTGGCAGTGACCGTGCAGGAGTTGGCGGTTAAAAGGCCCCTCTTCCCCGCCGATGGCGACGGGGCGGATATGGTCTTTCTCTCGTATGTCCTCGCTGCGGAAGAACAGCCCACACCTGGCGCATCTCCCCTGTTGCCTCTTGAGGAGCTTCGCCACCTCTGTCGGCAGTGCGGGGTGTCGGCCAAGTCGTGCGGCCCAGTAGACCCACTCTCCATTGAAGGGGCTCTTCGTCCCTTCGACCTTCGTGTGCCGCCGGATCGGTTTGTCGCTGTGCTTTGCCAGCGTGTACCCGTCCGTGGTTCCGAAGGTCCAGCGCCCTTGGTCGAACTGCCCGTATTTCCTGGCGACCCACAGGCCGCTCTTGCCGGAATGGCGGTGGCGCGCCCAGCTTCGGAGTTGCGCATACGTGATCGCGTCCAATTTGGAGAAGACCCTCTTGGACAAGACGGTCGCGTAGTAGTTCACCCAGCCCCGGATGACCGGATTTAGGGGCCCGATCAAGGCCGCCTGGTTGGCGCCCTTGTGCGCCCGGATCACGCTGCTCATTGCGTGCGTGTGCCGCTGGACGGCTTCGTTGCTGGGCGTGATGATGGTCTTGTAGCCGAGCGGTTCCCCGATGGTGTTCTTCCCCGAGTGGGTCTTGCCAACGGGATGTTGGCGGACCGTGAATCCCAGGAAATCAAAGCCCACGTTGCCCCCGGTTTCCCAGAGGGTATGCGTGATGCGGGTCTTGCTGGGCTTGAGTTCCAGCCCCATGTCCGCCAGCCACGCCGTCGCGATCTGCCGGCATCTCTCGATCACCGTGCGGTCCTCGTGGAGCACGAGGAAATCATCGGCATACCGAATGACGATAGGCTGCCACGGGCAGACCCTCCGACCGTTGACCATGGCGGTCACGGGGAAGGCATCCTTGATAGCCGTCTCCAATCCGTGCAGCGCGATGTTCGCGAGGAGCGGCGACGCCACCCCGCCCTGCGGTGTCCCCTTTTCGGTCGGGAACAACGCACCGTCGTCCACGACCCCCGCTTTGAGCCACCCGCGGATGGCCCGTCGCAGACGGGTCGTGGTACGAAGCTTGTCCAACAGCGCGCGGTGGTCGATGCAGTCGAAGCATTTCGCGATGTCTGCGTCGAGCACATACTTGGGCTTGAAGCGGATACCGTTGAAGATCGCCTCGACCGCGTCATGGGCGGATCGTCCAGGGCGGAAGCCGTCGCTGTTCGCCTCGAAGCGCGCTTCCCATGCGGGTTCGAGCACGAGCTTGGCGAGCGCCTGCTCGGCCCGCGTGCGCATCACCGGAATGCCCAAAGGCCGCTTCTCCTTGCCCCCCGGTTTGGGTATCCAAACGCGGCGCGCTGGTTGTGCCCTGGGGCGCAGTGTCAGGGTCGCGGCGAGGGCTGACCGGCGCTCAGGGGAGAGGCTTTTTACCCCGTCGACCCCTGCGGTCTTCTTGCCGCGATTGTCCTGCGTCACCTTCCGGACGGCGAGACGTTTGGCCGCCCTGGACGCCATCAACAATCTCTGTAGTCTGTGGACTGTCCGTACGTCGCCACGCTCGGAGGCTCGATAGATTCTCGTTTGCAGCTTGAACACCTGCCGCTCGACGTGCGTCTAGGGCAAGGCGCTCCATTCATACATCGGTTCCTCGACCGTCGTTAGTCCGTCGGTCTTCGGGGCCGTGTCCATGACGTGTTCACTCCTACTTGAGACCCTATCATCCCTGTAGCCGTGCCTACGTCGGCCTATCCCGGACGTTACTCCGGGCCTTCGCTTCTTAGGCAATCCCACCAGCCCCCGCGCGTGCGGTTGACACCTGCTACGCCCGTGGCGTGGGCGCAGAGCGTGGGGGTGGTTATCTCGTTCCTGGTGTTCGTTTTGCGCGACCGTAGGGCTGCACTATCCACCAGGGGTCAGGGGATGGACGCCGGTCGGTTTCATACCCGCCGGACCCCTACCCGTGTCCATTTTGGACCAAGCCTGTCGATCCGCGTGGGCTTGTTGCGACGTCACGATGGTTCGGCCGTGCATTCGCTTACGCTGCCCATAGCCGCCCGCTAGCGGTGCCTCCCAGTCGGATTCTGGTTGGCGCCGCGTCGCCCCGCTTTACCGATTGATGGTCAGTCGCTACGGTAGGGGCGCTGCATTTCCCGCGTCCACTCGGGGTTGGGAATCTCGCCCAACGTCGAACGCCAAGTTGTCTAGAAGGGTTCTCCTCCTATCCCCTCATCTCCCGCGCGGTTCACGCCACGCCGTTTCGAGGGAACGAGTCGCACCTGAAGTCATCCGCGTATCGCACCATCGCACGGTCCCCCCGGACGTGGCCCTGAGAGTTGCGTTTCACCCCCAGGGCCGTTTCCAGCCCATGCAGCGCGACGTATGCCAGTAGGGGGCTGACGACAGCGCCTTGCCCGGTCCCGGTGTCGGTCTCGTGGAAGACGCCCCTATCCACGTACCCCGCCTTGAGCCATTGTGCGATCAGTTCCCTGGCCGGGAACGGACCGATGGCCGCGAGGACATGGCCGTGGGATATGTTGTCGAAGGCCCCTGTGATGTCGGCATCCACCACCCACTCTTTGCGCCCGTTGGCATGCGCCAGGGAGTAGACCTTCTGGATGGCATCGTGGCAGCCCCGACCCGGCCGGAACCCGTGTAGCTGGTGGCCTCGAAGCGGGCTTCCCAGCACGGTTCCAAGGCGTTCTTGACCCGTGCCTGGAGGCAGCGGTCGATCACGGTTGGTATCCCGAGCGGTCGGAGCGTGCCGTTGGCTTTCGGTATGTACACCCCCTTGGCCGGCTTGGCTGTCCAGGGCTGATAGGTGGCAAGGTGGTCCACCAATCGCCCCCTGGCTTCTGGTGTCTTGACGACCAGTTTGTCGACGCCGGCTGTGCCCTTGCCGTGATTCACCTGCGTCACCCGTCGCACACTCAGCAGGGTGTTCGCGTAGCTCCGCAGCATGAGCCGTTGCAGCGCCTGGACCTTATCCCAGTCGCCGTCCGTGGTTGCCCGGAAGATCCGCTGTCGCAGGTTGCGCACGCGCCGATTGGCCGCGCGCCACTCGACGCGCTGTCAGTCGGTTCGACCCTCGGTTCTGTTTGCAAGGCTTGCGTCTCGCATCTAACTTCTCCCTCGGTGTGCAATCTGTGCCGCGTCCACCGGGCGGTTCACCCGGCCTACGTCAGCCGCCTTGCGGCGTGGGTATTGCCCTATCCACCCGGTTATGGCTTCCCGTCGCCTTTCGGCGTGGTGGCATTCGCTTCTTAGGCCATCCTGTCCCGCCGGGGAGTTCCGCCGCCCTTACGGTTGGCGTACTGGCCTGCCGGGCTTCGCCCAGTCCCACGACCAGACCCCGACGGGGTTTCCACGTTCCGCACCGCTGAGATACGACTGGGGTAGGTGCCCTCTATACTCCGGGGCCGTGGTGTCCTCCCAGGACGGCGGATTGCCCGCCCTGGCTTGCATGGGATCGCGTAGCATCCCATGCCATGGCCCATCACTCGCCGCCAAAACCATCGCTTTCGGCGATCCAGGGTTACGAAGCCTCGTCGAGGGTTCACTCGCGTTCACCATGCCAGTCTTCCCCTAGCCCGGTCCGGGTGGATGGTTCACCCGCCCCTTAGGCGTTACCCCGAGCTTCGCACCCCGCCGTTGCCGGCGACGCGCGTCGGGATTGGGGACAGGCTCGGACACTAGCCTGATGGCGGCCTTTCCTCCGCCATACTCAAACGGTGCGACCTCGTGTCGCACAACCCGTGCCCTGATGCGTTACGCCCACCCCGAATCGTCATTACGCGGCCGTGAGGAGCGTCCTGTCGATGCGCGTCGCCTCCCCACCGAGGATCGGACAGGTGTGCGGTGGGTTGAGGCGGACGCGGAGGAGGCTACACCCGCGCGCCGGTCGAGAGATCGACGTACTTCAGCTTGCCGACCTCCGCCAACGTTCAATTCAGGGCTCACAAATGAAGCTGGCGAGCCGATGCTACTCGCTACCCAGGCTTCGCTCGCTCAATAGACTCATTGCAGAATAAAATCTCTCTTACGCTGCTACCGGTAGGGAGATTCGGTGCTGGTCGGCCAAGCGTTGAGCGGCCACGCGCCGGTCGGCGCGGCGCGTGACGAGGCCGGCGATGGACACGAAGATGCTGTCATAGAGGGCGAGCGGGTGGCGGAAGACGTCGGCAAGGATGCGGACGTGTTTCATCTCGGCCAGTGTGTTCTTGACGACGATGCGGATGCGGGAGAGCAGGGCATTATGCAGCTTCTGCTCCGGTGTGAGCGGATGGGCCTTGCTCCCCTTGTAGAGCAGGGCGACGCTGCGCTCCGGCGCGTCGTTCTGCAGCCCTTGGAAGCCGCTGTCGGCTATGAGCAAGAGGTCGGGGGGGATCGCCTCCCGGGTCCCGCACTGGCGCAGCAGGGTCAGGTCGTGGGTCGAGCCCGGCGCCGAGGGGCTGACGTAGCGCAGCCGCCCGCGCTCGTTGACGACGACGAGCGTCTTGCGCGTGTGCGTCTTCTTCTTGCCCGAGTAGTGCGCCCGCTGCGTGGCGTCGTCGCGCGCCCGCTCCACCCGCTGCTCGGTGGCGTCGACGATCGCCACGCTGTCCGCCTCGCCCGCCTCGCCCGCGCCGCCCGCGCCGCCCGCGCCGTCGGCCGTGTCCAGCAACGCCCGCGCCTCCTCCGGCCAGCCTAGCGTGTCCTGCCCCCGGTCGCGCAAGAGCCCCAGCAACGGCCGCGTGGTACGCGAGACCGTGCTCTTATCCACCCCGAAGAGGACGCCCACCGCGTCCCCGGTCAGGTACAGGCGCAGCCACACCAGCGTCATGAGCAACTGCCCCCGCAGGTCGTGGCGCCGCTTGGCCCCGCCCCCCGGGGCGCGCACGCGCGGCGACGCCGCGCGCTCCTCCCGGCGCGCGGCCTCATGGCGCGGCCGCAGGTCCGCCAGCATCTCCTCGAACTCGTCGACGGTCACTCCGGTCATCGATTTGAAGGCGCTCGGTTTGCGCGCCAATGTATCATAGGTGAGCATACCCCTACTCTACGACGCCTCACCCTATTCTGCAACGAGTCTAATGCGCCGGGTGGGTGATGGCGTGGCTGCCGGCGAAGTCCCAGATGGCGCGCAGGAGTTGGTCGGGTGTTTCGATCTGGGGGAGGTGGCCGGTGGCGGTCAGCAGCTGGAACCGCGCGCCGGGGATGGCGGCGGCGTAGGCGCGGCCGTAGTCAGGGTCGACGATGCGGTCGCTGTCCCCCCAGAGCACCAGGGTGGGCACGGTGATGCCGGCGAGGCGGTCGCGCAGGGTGGGATCGGTCATGGCCGTCCCGCCGTAGACGGCCAGGGCGGCGCGGTTGCTGGCCATGGCCGCCTGCGCGGCCGCGGGCAAAGTAGCAGGGTCGACGCGGAAGGGGGCCGGGTTGTGGAAGCTGCGCTGCATGACCTGGTCCATGGTAAGAGAAAAGAAGTCGGCGACCGGGTGGCCCGGGACCTCGATGCCGGCCGCGTCGACGAGGACGACGCCGCTCATACGGGTGCTGCCGCGCAGGGCCAGCTCGGCGGCGATCCAGCCGCCGAGCGAGTTGCCGACGATCGTGACATTGACCAGACCGAGCTCGTCGAGCAGCGCGGCGTAGGTCGCGGCGAGCCCGGCGATGCTGTCCAGGGCGGTGGGGCGAGGGCTGCCGCCGAAGCCGGGGTGGGTGGGTGTGATGACGCGCGCGGGCTCCGTGCTGCTGAGCAGGTCGGCGAAGCCGGCGACCGTTTGGGGTCCGCCGCCGCCGTGCAGCAGCAGGAAGGGACGCCCCGCGCCGCGGTCGTCGAGCGTGACGTCGACCGGGCCGCTGCCGGCGACGGTCAGGGTGTGCGTGGTGGTACTCATCAAGGTGTCTCCGTCCTTAACGTAATAGTGAGTAGGTAGGTTGGTCGCACGGTTCGGGAGCGTCGGGGCGGCGTCGGGTGCGCCACCCGAATAGCAACACGGCGGCGGCGAGTGTGACCGCGGGGGGGGGCAGAGCGACCAGGGCGGTAACGTCCCCATCCGTGCACGCATCCGCCACGGGGGATCATGCGGTCGCGGGCGGAGCGACGTCAGTCACGGGCACGGTCGCGTAGCGGGCCATCACCTCGACGACCGCGGCATTGGTTAGCGACTGCCCCGAGGCGATCAGGTCGCGCAGATCCCGGAAGTACTCCACATACAGGTCGGGCGTGAAGGTGTTGAGCAGCACGGCTGGCTCCTCGCCCGGATTGGCGAAGGTGTGCGGCGCCCCCGGCGGGATCATCACGAACGCGCCGGCGCCCACGTCATAGGTCTCCTCGCCAACGGTGAAGCGCGCCGTACCCGCGACGACGTAGAACCCCTCGTCGTGCTGGGCATGCCGGTGCTGCGGCGGGCCGTCGGTGTGCGGGGCAATCGTAATCTCGCCCACCCCAAGCCGATGCTGGGTGGTGCGGCCGTCCTCCAGGATACGCATCTGGGTTGGTCCCCTTAGGACCACCTCGCCGTCGCCCGGGCGGACTATCGATACCTTGGTCATCTGGCCCTCCCCTCCGTGAGACTCGTGAGAGTTGACTCTCACTAGTGAGTATACACGCCGGTCCTCTTTCGTGCAAGTGCGGTATCATGTTGAGGGGCTGATTTCACCAATGGCGGATAGACCGCGAGGATAGACAGATGACCACACGGGTCCGCACCGGCCGCGCGAACCAAAAGGAACGCACGCGCACGGCCATCGTCGAGGCCACACGGGACCTCATCCGCACGGGTAGCGAGATCACGATGCCCGTCGTCGCGACGGCGGCGCTGGTCTCCGAGGCCACCGCCTACCGCTACTTCCCCGACCTTATCTCGCTGCTGCGCGAAGCCGATGTCGGCATATGGCCGAGCCCGGCCGACGCCCTGGCGCCGGTCGCCCACTCCGGCGATCCCGTCGCGCGTGTCGCCTATGCCGCCGAGGTCCTGCTGCGCGGCGCGCTCGCGTACCAGGGCGCGGTGCGCGCCATGATCTCCGCCTCCATCACCCGGCCCGACGTGACCGCTACCCGGCCTGGCCATCGGTTCGGGCTGATCGACTATGCGCTCGCCCCGCTGAACGACACGCTCGCGACGACCAACCCCGACGCGCTGGCCCAACTCAAGCGCGACCTCGCCGTGATCGTCAGCGCCGAAGCGCTGTTCATCCTCACCGATCTGTGCCATCTCTCCCCTGACGAGGCGGTCGTCAGCGCCGTGCGCACCGCGCGCACCGTCACGCAGGCAGCGACCCAATCCCGCGCGTAGCGTGCAACCGTGACGGTCTACCCCGGCGGCAACAAAGGGTGGGCCACGCTATGCTAACCACTTAGTGGGGTTCCGCTATCATTGGAACAGATTTGTACGGTACTGATTCATCCGGCGGCTGGTCGGAGCTTGACACGGGGACGGGGGCGTGCTACGCTTTAGTTGATGAGTTTAAGCACATCTTCAAAAGAGGCGGACACGTCCACGCATCGCGTCGCTGGCAGTGATTTGGCGGATAGCAAGGACATCACGCGATTCCTGACCGCCATTGGTGAGCCCATACGCCTGCAACTGCTGTACCTCTTGGGGGACCAGGGACGCCGCAACGTGGGCGACATCGCCCGCCAGTTCCGCTTGAGTCGCCCGGCCATCTCCCACCATCTCAAGGTGCTCAAGGACGCCGGCGTCCTCGACAGCGAGAAGGTGGGGCAGGAGGTGTACTACTGGTTGGAGCGCGAGCGCATCGTCGCCACCCTGCGGGCCTTGGCGGACGCTGCGGCCACTTTCCGCTGCGGCGAGTGAGCCCTTTTTTTCTACGGCGGCAAACTCTTGAGGAGGAGGTCTTCGAGGGTGGAGAGGTAGGCCGCAGGGTCGCGCTGGAAGCGCCGTTGGGCGCGATGGATGGTG
>JAABUO010009575.1_pt1 | contig 10822 bp, 14 predicted proteins | sample 5559291 | NCBI WGS metagenome assembly JAABUO01 (sample SAMN10711878, study PRJNA513372) | rock metagenome | isolation source: Antarctica rocks | place: Antarctica: Victoria Land, Finger Mt sud
TTTGATTTCAACATTTATAACAAGCTGTCATTTTCTTTGAAAAAATTCTAATTTCGTGCCATTCGGTGCGGCTAACTTGGAGCCCCTATCAGCATGCGCAATGGTTGCTTAACGGCATGATAATTGCTGCAGAGCAGTGTGTGCACCAGCAGTCCAGCCGTCGCCCATCCAGCTAATTGTATGCCAGGAAGACATCCGCTGTACAGCGCAACACCTGCACAATAAAACGCAACACTGCAGCAGGATAGCCACAAGTACAGTTGAGTGATGACGTGCAAGCTGCATCCAATGGTACTTGAAGTTTTTTGCCAATGCCGATGTCAAAAATACTGCAATGTGACCCAGGTGCTGGATGGTCAGCAGTTGCTGCGTGAGGCGCATGCACCCTTCAATCTGCAGACACAGGCAACTGGGTTCTCTAGAACACAGTTGCCATGGACAAATCAGCATTGGCTTCTGCCCACAGGAGCTAACAAAGTACCTGCTGCTGTACAAGCGAGCGAAGTTCCAGTGAGTGTATGGTTTTGTGTTGCTTCCCAGAGCACGCTGCGCTGTCAGCATCTGGTGCTGCGCTGCTCTGGGGTGAAGAAGGCCGTGACAGCCATAAGCTTGATTCACGTCATCAATGGCCTGATGTGCTGTTGCTGCTGTAAATGACATGACCCGCAGCTGAATTTCTGTCCAGCTGCCCTCTTTCGACCGGCTGCCTTCCTGCTGTGCTGTTCTGTGATGTGCTGTGCTGTGCTGAGCTGTGCTGTGTTGCACAGCGTTGTGCTTTTTGTATGCTCAAGCACAGAGTGGCTCAGCGCAACAAACCAAGTGTGGTGGACCTGTATGGTGGAGCTTTTGGAAGTGCATGCAGAGCTGTGAGTACCAGACACAGCTTTGCCAGCACACTTGTGGTGTGGACAGCCCCCCACTGCCTCAGGATCAGTCAGCCTCACAGCATTTCAACTATTCGTAACTTGGCACTTCGGCTGCGAGGGTTCATCCGCAACTCTTCTTCACCTGCATTGTGGACAACAACTGTCACACAGTGACTGCATACATGCACGCTCAAGACATGAACTTTATTCTGCGTGGCACTGAAGTTTCCCAAATAGGCAGTACAATCTATAAGAACCAGGGGGGTCCTGCAGGCTCTTACAACTGTGTCAGAGCTGCTAGAGAGAGGGTTTAGGGTTTCAGGGGTCAACCATAAATCCTATGTTCAACCTTAAACCCTCAATACAGCAGCTGGCGTTATGAGCTCACTCTGAGGTGAGTTTATATACAAAACACCTAAGGGCATCTTAGCCCACCAGTACACCCACAGACACTACCCATAAAGCACGGTAAGCTCGTGTACAACCGTGTAAGCCTGTTTAGGTCCAGGGCCAAATTGTGTGGTGCCAACAGCCTGAAATGCAAGCCTGGTGTCCATACACTTCTTACATGACAAGCTTGACTGCAGTTTTGCCTGTTTCCCCTCACAGATGCGATTGCAGCCCATATACATCATCAGCAAGCATCAACACACAGACATAGATCGAGACTGAGCAGCAACCACACATGGTACGGTAGGCTTTTTGTGAAAGCCTGATCGGTACAGTTGCCTGGTCCTCACGCAGAGGCAAGAAGGGGTTGATACACATTGCGCAGGCAGGAACGCAGACACACAAGACTGAGGATGAGAAGATCCACCTGGTCTGATAGGCTTTTTGTGTACAAACTTGACCACTGCTGTTGCCTGTTCCTCCAGCAGGTGCAGGTACGGACCATACACATCCCCAGCAGGCCGTGTCTTGCCAGCAGCTTTGAGGAAAGCCCTCTTGACAATGCGGTCCTCCAAGCTGTGGAAGCTGATGACGGCTAGCCTGCCTTGTGGGGCAAGGCAGTCAATGGCTGCTGGCAGACCTTGCTCTAGCATCTGAAGCTCCTGATTCACAGCTATCCGCAAAGCCTGCAACACAGCCAAGGCAAAACACCAAATTTGACGAATGACTGCCGTTCTGCTTTGAGGTACAAGGCTGTTGATTGCTGCTGGGAGTACTTGCTCTAGCATTTGAAGCTCTTGCTTGACAGCTATGCACAGTGACTTTAGACGAGGCAATCATGAGTCTTGCACCAGTGGCATGACAGCTCTGCAGGTGACTGTGCGAGGGAACTAAGCTGATGACAGATGATGGCATAACTCTTAACTTCCCTTGTGGCGTCAGCAAACGCCAGCAGCAGCAGAAAGGCGCACAAAATAACAGTAGATTGTCACACCAGCAAAGTTTGGAGCATGACAGCAAGACAATTCACAGGACAGTTCAAGGGGCGCTGCTTGCCAACAAAAAAATGGATTTCAAGCAAAGATGACAGTCCACAGCGCATGAACTGCTTTGACCCCTTTTGTTAACCATTGTCGTCAGCTTCAAGTAAGCTGTGCACACAGCAACACTGCAGGCAGATACTACCTGGAAAACTCTGGTGGCAGGATGGATCTGTTTGCCTGCGCCCTGCTTGCTCTTCCTGGACCCTCCGATAAGTGAGACAAGCTGAGAGGTGGTCCTAATGGAGGTTGTCTGCCTGGCCTCCACCACCCTGCAAGGCACCAGCCATCTTTTGTTGTTTACTTTTTTTGTCAGGCACACCATCATGGCTGCCTCAGCTACTGTAAAGCACAGAACTAGCTGGTAGACACAGATTGCAGGCACTACTGCAATAAGCCTTACAGCAAAGCATGGATACCAGCTGCAGAAGAATCATGAAATGCAGCTGATGAAAGTCAGGGGGTTGTGTGCATGCACCTGCTAGCAATGCCTTTCCAGTGTCTCTCTTCACCATGTTCCCTGAAAATCTGCCCAAGGTCGGCCTCAGACCAGGTGTTCAGGATCTGCTCTGCACTCACCTCTGCACTTGGGCCCATGCGCATATCCAAGGGCGTATCTTTAGAGAAGCTGAATCCTCTGTGCGCTTGATCAACCTGTAAAGTGAGTTTGAAGGCTAAGTCGTTAGGCAGACTTTCCGTGTGGACTGTTGGGGTTGACGTAATGCTTGTGTTTGACATTAAGTACATGTGCTGGGGCTGTGTGCAAGTCTCAGGGGGCATTTGTACATGTTTTGTGCACGTTAGGAAACCTGGCAGAGACAACTATTGTCATGGCACGATACATGTCGGTATGATGCTCACCTGCATAGAGGAAATGCCTAGATCCAACAATATGCCATTTACACCACCCTGCTGCATATTCCCTGGCACCTGCTGCAGCAGCTGCTGCATACTCCTGCATTGACAGCATGAAAGCAAGCTGAACAGCGCACAACGGAGATTTTCTGGTTCTGAAGCAGTGACAGCTTGGCCTGTAATGGAAGTGATGTCAGTATGATTTAGGTTGCTATTATTAGTGACAGCTTGAACAAAATATTACCCGAAGTTGCCTTGCAAGAGGCTGATCTGCATATTGGGTGACTGCACTTGCTTGAGATGTTCAGCAGCCAGTACATGTGCTGTGGGGTCAACATCAATGCCAACAAAGTGCTCACACTCCTGTACAAGCATTGTTTGTTCAGCAGAATCCAACCGCATAAGCTAACTTGGCACTGATATAGGTAAAGTATTGCGTACAGGATGTTCTTGCAGCAGTGCTTGAGCATGACCAGCTGCACCCAATGTGCCGTCCAGATACGTCTGCAGAGCAAAATGGGCAACCATCACAGCAGGTCACGACAAGCAACACCCAGTAAGTCAGGGAGAGTGAAAGCAGTGAGCTTGGTCCTCTGTTCCTATGTTACACCTTCAAATGCACTGGCTGAAACGCTTCGAGGATCTCGGAAAGCAGCACGGGAATGTGCAGAGCCGCGCCGTGCTCTTGCTGAGCCTGACTGTCTGCAGCTGGTGTGGACAGATCACTTGCCCCAGAAGTGTGCAAAGACCCCGGCGGGTGGCGTAAGCGACATGTACTCCTGCCTACACTCCAATGATGACAGGAGAAACAAGGGCCTGCCGGATGCTGCATCCTTGCACCGACCACGCAGCGACCTAGTCTTAGCATTCTGCCTGTGCATGCCATGTTGGCCAGCTCTGGCCGGACAGCAAGCTAAGTGTAACTGCAAGTTCCGTCTTGGGAACATTCACAGACGACCAGAGAGGGTCACGACAGTCAAGGCTAATGACGCTTGCAATAGCAAGAACAATTCCTGAAGCTCTTCTCGCCGTTTCATCTTAGGGGGCTGCAGGTGCCAGCCGGCACTGGAAGCCTTGCACGATTACCAGATGTGCAACCATTATTTTCAACGTCAAAGGTACATGCAACAACAGAACGTATCGATGTCATGCGTGTGTGAGAGATCAGGACATGTGGTCATAGTCGATGGGAGTCGTGTACGTCAAAACACACACACCACATTACTGACAGGTCACCTGGCAACCAATGAGGCAAGCCAAAAGAGCAAATTGTCAAAGCTAGACTTAGTCAGCGTATTGCACACTTGCTACAGCAGCACATGTAGCATTCAAACATGACATGCACTGCCACTTTAACTGAATTCAGTGCACATCATGTAAGCACGCCACATATGCCCAATATCCCTGATCAATGGGCGCACAATGTTCCAAACCCTTCAGGCTAAGCAATACACATCACTTATCAACACACACATCCACATGGGATTGAGGGGGTCTTAAGTGCAGTCCAAGCAACTTGCACTGTCTCATTACTTCTTCACTAGGTTTCTTTGTGGGTTTGGAAGGATAGGGTTGTTAGTGTCTAATCTCAAACCCATACTTGATGTCAGATTGCAGAGCTCAAATTCCAATACCTTCACATCTTGCTATCCAGCAATGCATCACAGCGAGGTTATTACTGCGACGTACTTGTCTTTCGCCTTTTACTAAAGATAACCGAACGATATCCTCACTAAGCTGTTTCTACCCAACTTTTGCAGGCGCTTTGCGCCATCACATGAATCCTCATTTTGTTACATTGACCTAAAAGCAATTCATATATTTGCACCAATGCCACACATGCAGCAGCTGATATTCCAATCTGATCATTTTCCATGCCACATGCATGTTTGTACCTGCATTGTCCACTTACAGAACTATCGAATTACTGGTATGTTGGGGAGACACTGCATAAAGCATGCTGCTGCAGCAGTGTAAACCACCCCACTAGCATCTGTACCACATCGATTATTGCCAGTTTGCCAGTCCACTGCCTTCAGACAGATGACAGCCAAGCTTTGCTGACAAATATACTCACTCCCCGTTATTGTCAACATGTCGGATCATACAAAGAGCTGACAACAACCCTGCTGCACACCCTTGATGCATCTTCACTGCAGCCCCACAGTCTGATGGAGGGCTGGCTGTTATTGCTCATCTCTCTTCCTGCTAGCTTGCAAACTCTCCTTTATAGCTCGAGTCGGGCCTCACAAACAACTGAGAATTGCTGCTGGTTATCTTGACCCCCATCTGGGGCAAAAAGGTAATGCACACAGTTTTTCTCCCCGGCTGCTGCACACCTCCCTTTTGCATCACTAAAACGTGGTCAGACAGCACTAGAAGATCATGTTTATCTTTACTTTGTAATACGCAATCTGCGCCAGGTGGGGATTGAACCCCAAACTAAAGCGTGTCAGCATGTTCAGTATGCTGTTTAATATCTGATTGAGTAAGCTGATTGATTGACTGCTGAGAAATCTGTTGCATGCAACTATTTGCACCATGCTGATGAATTGCGATGACCACATGAGCTTCCTCTTCCCTGCTACTCAAGACGCTGCTCAGCAGGCGCTTGCCAGCAGCTTTGCAGCACCTCCTTGCTTCTCGCTTTGCTTGTGTCCTGCACTGTCCAAATGGCATGTTGTCACTCTGTGTCTCATTTTCCTCGCAACCAAAAGACAGCCACTGGGGATTGGGCTATAGATAGGCTGTCATCACATTTGCTAAGTGACAATAGGTGTTGCTAGACAGCCCCAAGCCTGTCAGTGCAGCCTTGAACAGTGCAAGCTGTTTTACCATAGTCACAACAGGAAGGCAGAAATGAAAGCAACGTTTCTGTATTTGACACACAAGCTGTGCTTCGCAAACAACATCTTTGGCTGCCCTGGTAAGCATGCTCCCATAGTGCTTAGTGATAGTTGCACACTGATCTGACTGCAGTAGGCAGGGGCATCAGCTGCACATGCTGGAGTGTTCGAAGACAATGTTGTTTGGAGGCAAATGTATTTGTCTGCGAACACCCGCGTAGGCCCTGCAGCCATTCTCAAGGCTACCTACTGACAGCAGCTCACTGCACGCACAAAGAGCCAACATGTGCATTGTACCTGTGTTATTCCACAATGCATGCATGTACCTGATTAGAGCTATGTACATGCTGTCCTGATCGGGAATGGTGGTCAGATGTGTGTCGTTTGGATAGGTAGACCAATTGCGGTGACAAAAGATGGTACACTGTATTGGTATGACAAGCCTGACCTGCAACGAAGTCACAGCAGCCAGTCCAGTCCCATGCCACATCAGACGTATCAAATCCCACTCCAATGGGTACAATGAATGCTGTGTATGTGGCATCTGTCAGCAGTACATAGAAGCACCAACAACTGTAAGCTGAGTCATATGGATTGATGACAGGCACCCCCTTCGCCACCACCAAGACCTGCAGATTGATTGTGATTCCTTTATGTCATCCTTTGTTCATTCATTTGTGCATGTGTTCATGAAACATGCAATAGGCACACGCTTTTGAGTATGCCCTTGTGTATGATCCTGGGGACGTGAGGGGTCTTTGCAAACAAGACCACGCACCTCTGTACAAAGCATCTATGATTTTGGTCCACAGGATGCCAAGCACTTTTTGGAGTGCTTGTGCAAAGCAGCCCACTCCTCATGGTCGACTTCGACACTCCGAATCACGACATCCGACAATACATTGTTTTCTGCATTTAAGAAAGCATATGCTCGGCGGGTGCTCCACGGAGCTTTGCCGTTCGGGCTCATGCTGCTGGAGTGTTCCATGTTCGGTATGAGCAAAAGTCGAACCAGTAAGGGGTCAAAGCAGGCAAGATCGGCTTCGTCAAGGTTTCAAGGTAGAAAAGTGCCGAAGAAAACACATATGCACCATCGTCGTCTCAGTGTGTCCTGCGCGCCAGGCACGACCTCAATTGTCATGATTGCTGCTCCGCATGCATGTTGACTGCGCTCTGCAGTAGCCATCTGGCGCAATTTGGATGGCGACATAATTACGCTCAAAAAGTCTGCAAAATGCAAATGGTAGCAATCTTCATGCCCCGAAAGATTGACAGCGTAGTACCAGACTACGTGCTGATAGCAGACGGAATGTGCATGTGAGAAGGCTGCACTTCAAGCATGCTTCAGAGCGCAGCCACAAGCTGCTTGCAAATCACAGCTAAGTGATGAGTGTAACTCCCAGGCTCACAAACTATATACTCATAACTAATCCAACTTACCAACAAGCCAGTTCAGCACAACTAGCCTTCCCCTACAGCGGTCGTTTTCTGCTCCTGCCCTTTCATAGTGATATTCGTTCAGCGTACATGGATATTCTACACAGGCATGGTTTAGCCCTCTACTCTGGCATGGTCCATTCTGGCATCATAGGTGCCTCCATAGCAGGGGGATTCAGGATCCCAGTAATGCGTGTAGGCCTCCCAATATGTGCTTGCTTCAATCTGCTTGCCACACAGCCAACACACGTGGCACTTGCAGCTGGTGCACCTGCATCCAATTCGAGGCTGCTGACCTCAGTTCAGATCAAATGGCAGATGGCAAGGCACGATAAGAGTATGAGGCAGACAACAATAGGCTGACATGCCAAACAAGGAGGTATTTTAGGGCAGATGATGTACTAAAGGTGGCAAAACCTAAAATATAGCGACCACAGGTGGGGCAGGCAAGAAAAGGCAAAGGGCCACAAGCGAATAGAGTGCAGGGCATGTGAGAGTGGCATAGTAGGCAAAAGAGGTGGGAACTGAAGGCACAGGGGGTGTGCAGCACTGAGCAAACAAAGCAATAAACAGACGGCGATGGGCAGCAGGCAAGGGGCAAGTGAGCGCAAAACTGTTAGCAACAGAGCTGAGGCCGACGGGCACAGGACAACAAGCAAAGCCTGAGGAACATACTGCAGATGGTTGCAGCCCTCTTGCTTCTGAAGGCCCTGGCCACATGTGGGGCAGGCAATGGTGCGGTTCTCCTTCAGCCAGGCCTGGAAAGCCTTGTCATGAGGCTCATCCTGCACAGACGAAACATTGATGTGTACCTGTTGTACCTGCTGCTGAAAAGACATTTGACATTTCTCAGGACATTTGAAGATCAGCCTGATTGCAAAGCAGCAATTTGAATTGTGCATTGTACAAACCACAGCAGATTGAAAGCTCAATATGCAAGCAACAAGTACCACCAACTTTGTGGAGTAGGGGTGCAGGTCAGGTCAGTGTACACAAAGAAGCAGAAGTATACTGCCATGCTCAAATGAGCAGCCACCTGCTGGAACATCATCACTGCTATTGAGTTGGTACTTGATTGCTAAATTCTGCATTCAGGACCAAGTTGCTATGCACAGACCGGTTATATCATCAATTCTGTACTGTTTGAGTGCTTGTGTCAAAGCAAGTGGCACCAGCCAATTTGATCGTCAGGTTGCAAAAGCCACCAACTGTGCAATACCTGTTGCCTGCTGCTCAGCTTTTCACGCTGGTGCTGGTCGCATGTTTGGAAGGAATGCCAGTCACATTTGCAGCGCCGGCACCAGGCATAGTTGCATAGGGGACACAGGAAGATGGGCTCCCGGCTCAAGACCACCGCCATGCCCTGCAGCAACTCCATCTGTGTCAGCTCTGTCAGCAGCATTTGGCCAGCAAGAGTAAGGTTACTGGGTGTTTGATACTGACATCATGAAGCAGCAGTTGGCTTCTGGAACAAAAGAGGGATTCAATCGTTGGCTTGATAGCAGACGTTGCCATGTTGATGTGTCTGAGAGATAGACATAAAGTGAGTAAGCAACAGTGGCATAACAGAATACTCCTGCCTCACCATCTGCCATGTCATGCCAGCTTGTTGAACAGGTGTTCTGCATTGAGCTCAGCTGCAACACTTTAAGCAATTACTGTAGTGAAGAATGGGTTTGAGTCATGTAGCGCTCACTGACTACAAGCAGGCAAACGAGACACAAGATAGCACGCTGTGCTTTGTTGTGCTGCGCTGCTCCAGGCCGTGTTGTGCATGCTCTGGCTTGTTTGCAAAACAGTGTTGTGCTGAGAGCAAGACCTACTGGACATCCTAAGCTCAGAGCACGTCATGGGACAAGCTTGCCAGCCATTCCTTTGATTTGCTCAGTGATGTGCTTCACAACAGCTGTTCAGTACAGTTCTCTATTCGACATTCAGGCCGACATCATTCAAGAGCCTCCAGGAGTATTCAAGAAGCACAAGGAATAAATATCTTTTTATTGTCTTAGACGTACACGAAAAAAATGTAAATATAGTTTTTGCATAAGCCATTTTTTTGTGTCTCTAATCGTTTTTAGAAGAGTTTACAAAATATCTTTGTAGCCCTACATAATTCTGCCCTCAGGTGAACTTCAACAATTCCTTCGTCTCAACAGTCCACATGATTTGTTGGTGAGCAGCAGCTACAGCCGCAGTTACAGCTGAAGCCGTGGCTACAGCTACAGCTGCAGCAGTGATGCCATACCTGGCAGTCTGGCTTGGGACAGCTCGTCAGCTCGCTGTCCCTGTTGGACGCAAACTTCATAGACTTATCCATGTAGTCCTCATACTCCTCAGGGGACAACACCAGCTGCACGTCTGGGTCTATGCTACAGTAGCGCTCATTGGTGTGACCCCGCACAACCTCCTCGCAGTGTACGCAGGCAGGTGATGGGCCAGCCTTGCACACTGGGCAGGCCAAGGGGAATTCCAGTTGACTGCAAACACCCAGCCAATTGTCATGTAAGAAATCACAGGCATGTCCCTGCAAACGCAGAAACTGCTCTTCTCGCGGGACTCTAGTTGATTGCAGATACCCAGCAAACTGTCATTACGAGAGGTTGAAGGTTCGCTTCCTGCAGGAGCAGAGATGGCTGAACTGCAAATACCCAGCAGACTGTCAGTGTGAGAGGTCACAGGTGCAGTGTTTGCAGTAACAATGTTTTTGAACTCGTGTTGACTGCAGCTACTCAGTAAATTGTGAAACAAGATGTAACACTTTCGCAATCTGCAGGAGCAGCAATCGCTCCTTTTGCTTGCTGATGTGACCTCTGACTACCTCTTCACTGGCCAAGGGGACTCCAGCCAACTGTAGAGATGAAACCAGTCACAAGTGCAAGCCCTGCAGGAAATGCTGTTTTGCTGATTGATGCAATTCCTGACTACCTGACTATTCTTGCAATGTACACAAGCTGGGGAGGTGCCGGCTATGCACACACAGGACTAGCAAAAAAAACACCAGCTGACACAGGAGCAGGAGATTAGTGATGAAGGCTGTGGGTCATCAAAGCAAACTGGTGAGAACTTTCAGCCTGGGGTACCTGATTGCAGTAAGCACCATCTGCCTAGCACAGCCACGGCACATCTCATGCCCACACATGCTGGCCACAAACACATCATCCTTGTGCAGATCCTCAAAACAGATTGGGCATCTGAACATACTGTCCTTGTCCCTCCTGGGGCTGTCAGAAGTGCCCTCGATGGCACTGCCCTCTGCCCCTGCCCCTGGTGGCTGTCCTGCCCCTGGCGCCACCCCTAGCATGCTAGGCCTGTTCAAATTTGGAGGCGCACCAGGGTAGCTGACATTGAACATCTGTGGAACACCTGCATGACAAGGGGAATCAGGAGA
>JAABUO010009577.1_pt1 | contig 10822 bp, 8 predicted proteins | sample 5559291 | NCBI WGS metagenome assembly JAABUO01 (sample SAMN10711878, study PRJNA513372) | rock metagenome | isolation source: Antarctica rocks | place: Antarctica: Victoria Land, Finger Mt sud
GAAGACTACCGGCTGGCGCGCTGCATAGCGCGCACGGTCGAGAGCATAGGCTATCATTTTGTTTCGCCGCCGCGCGCACTGGCGCTGGAACCGGCCGCGCTGCGCGCCCTATGCTACCAGCGCGCGCAAGAGCGTCACGCGGGCTACGTGCCTCGCGCCCGCCGCGCCGCGTTCCTGGCCGATCTCGCCGCCGAGTTGGGAGCGACGCCGCAGGAGGTAGAGGCGGACCTGTGGGCCGACCGTCCGGGCGCCGCGCTGCTGCGCGCGGGACCCGCGCCCGCACCTGTATCGAAGGACACCCCCGACACAGCGCCGACGGTGGAGTCGCTGACCCCGGCCAGCGTGACCGCGGGGTACAACGCGGCCGTGGTGTCGACGATCCTGGCCGCGTCGTCCTGGGTAACATTGGCGCTGCCCGCGACGGAGACGGACGCGCTCAAAGACCTGTACCGCTACGCCAAAGGCCGTTACGTCGGGATCGACGTAGCACTCCGCGCATCCACACCCGAAGGGGAGGGCGATCAACTCCTGCTCACGCTATATGGCCCCGGCAGCCGGGCCTTGGTGCGTGGCCGACGGGTGCGTGACACCGGCGATCGGCCTGTCGCACGCACTACGCCTGAGGGTGACGCGGCCGGTATGCTTGCCGGCGCGAGCGATACAAGCCTAACATCCGGCGGGGGCGCGGAGCCGCCCGATGATAGCGCGCGCGGCGAACTCTCCGTGCCGGCGCCGGGAGGGGCTCCGGTCGCGGCGGCCGTGGCGCGTCTCGCACGGCGCTACCCCGGCGCCGTGCGAGAGGGCTGGACGCGTTTGCTGGGGCCAGACCACCGCCTGTTCCATGTGCCGCTGGACGCGGCGGCGCTGGCCGCGTTGTCCGGCGCGGTAGATGACCTCGCGGAGGGGGACGATGGGGGTGTCATTCAGTATGACAGCGGCGTCGAAGCCGGCGTCGCGCGCGCCTTTCTCGCCGCCGAAGCGGGTGGCCGCCTGGGCGTCGCGCGGGGCTGGACCATGGAACGCGAGCCGCGCGCGGTCATCGCCGGCGACGCCGTCTTCCTGCCCGATTTCTCCTTCCGGCGCGGCGCCGTGGAGGTACTCTGCGAGGTGATCGGGTTCTACACCGATGACTACCTGACGCGCAAGCAGCGCAAGCTGGCCCACCTGCGCGGGCGAATCTCGCTGCTCCTCGTGGTGGACCGTGAACGCGAGCCACTGTTCGCCGCCAGCGGTTTCCCGATCGTGACCTATCAGGCGGGGCGTCAGATCAGCGTGACCGACGTGGTACAGGCGCTGGACGCTTTTTTCGACCCGTTCGAGCGCCGCCGCGCGCGGGCGGTCCGCGATCTGGCGGCGTTGTGCGCTGTAGAAGGGCCGCCGCTTAATGAGGAGGAGATGTGCGACGCGATCGGATGCGCGGGCCGCACCGAGCTAGCGACCGTGTGGTCCGACCTCGTCGCGGCTACGAAGGCGCGGCCCTCACCCCCGCCCCATGCGGATTGGGCTCTCGGCTCCGCGGAGCCGCGCCCCAGAGGGGACCCCGAACCGGCTCTCCCGTGCGCGGGAGAGGGGAGCAGCCCGTCGACGAGCGGCTCCGCCGCCACCGACATCGAGCCCCGAGCTATGGCGCGGCGCTACGTGCCTGGGTACGGCTTGGTCTCCGCCGCTGTACTCACTGAGGCGCACGCGGCATTCACACAGCTACTCGACGAGGCGGGCGGGAGTGTGCCGCTGGACGAGGCGCTTGCATGGTGTGAGCAGGCCGGGCTGGCGAGGCCGGACGACGCGCTCATCGCGGAACTGGGCGGGATCGTGGTGCGCGCCGGCCTGTTCGGGGAGGCGCGGGTCTACCGTCCCGGCGCCGAGGCGGAGGACGCCACCAGCGCCGCGCTAGCCGTCGCGCCGTCCGGACGCGGTCGCCGACGCCGCACTTGAGGGGGCGCGACACCCTCGACCATTTGCCTCAACACAAAAAATCACGCGTTGTTGTCCCAGAGGAGTTAGTATAGGCCTGTCGCTAAGATATGATGGACATTGGTATGCAAGGAGATAGGACTATGAATCAGTTGACGATCGCGCTGCTGCAGATGATCGCCGCGGACGATGTAGAGGCGGCTCGCATCAAGGGCGAGACCTTTTGTCGGCGCGCCCGCGACATGGGGGCGGACATCGCCCTTTTCCCTGAGATGTGGAGCATTGGCTATCGGTTCTACGTGCCGTGGGACCAGCTAACACGGGCCGACGAGGTGTGGCGAGCGCCGGAATTGTGGACGGCGGAGGACGCCGCTCGGCCCTTCCCCCAGGAGGCCGTCGCGCGCTGGCAAGCCCAGGCCATTGGGCAAGATGACCCTTTTATTCTCCACTTCCGCCGGCTCGCCAGAGAGCTACATATGGCTATCGCCATCACCTACCTCGAGAGATGGGTTGGGGCGCCGCGCAACACGGTGTCTCTCATCGACCGGCACGGTGAGATCGTGATGACGTATGCCAAGGTCCACACATGCGTTTTCAGCGTCGAGTGTGCCCTCACACCCGGCGATGATTTCCATGTTTGCACGCTCGATACGGTCCACGGCCCCGTCAAAGCGGGCGCGATGATCTGCTACGACCGCGAGTTCCCCGAGAGTGCCCGCATCCTGATGCTTAAAGGGGCCGAGATTATCCTGACGCCGAACGCCTGCGCGTTGGAGACAAATCGTCTCGGCCAGTTCCGTGCTCGGGCGTATGAGAATATGGTCGGCGTGGCGATGGCCAACTACGCCGGTCCTGGTGGGGAAGGGCATTCCGTGGCGTACGATCCTATCGGCTTCACCGCCGACGGCCACTCGCGAGACACCCTTGTCGTTGAGGCCGGCGCGAGTGAGGGAGTGTACCTCGCCCCGTTTGACCTCGACACACTCCGGGCTTACCGTGCCCGCGAAACGTGGGGTAGTGCGTTCCGGCAGCCGCAGCGATACACTATCCTGACGCACCCTCATGTGGAAGAGCCTTTCGTCCGCGTCAATAGCATCGGAGAACGGTACGATCGAACGACAAGGTAGAAGCGCCATGCCCTTAACGAGATCAGTGAGGAGAGTGAGATTGTGCCGCAAGCAGACACGGAGTGTGTGATTTGCGCCCGGCTCCGCGATGGGAGGCCACAAAACGGGTCGGTGGGCGGCTACGTGTATGACGACGAGCACTGGTACGCCTACCATGCCCCCGTGCAGAGCGCGACGTTAGGCCAGTTGTTCCTCATCTCGAAGCGCCATTTCCTCGATTTCGCGGAGATGACCCCCACCGAGGCGGCGAGCTACGGCCTCGTGTTGCGCACGCTGTACGCCGCCCTGAAGCAGGTGGTTCGGGCGGAGCGCGTGTACGCCCACGTCGGCCTGGAGGGCGTTGCCCATTTCCATGTGTGGTTGATCCCGCGCGGCGCCGATGCGGTGGAACGCGGCTGGGCCTTCATCACCAAGGACCGCTCGTGCACGGAGGCGGACGCGCGCGTGGTGGTGGACCGGCTCCGCGCCGCGCTGAATGGTCAGGGGGCCGAGGATGATGAACGATAGGACCGTCGAGCAGCGGTTGCGTCTGTGGGCCGACGAGTTGCGCGCGATTGCCAACGAGGGGTTGCACTGGTCCGCGGACAATCCCTACAACGCGCGGCGCTTCCAGCGCATCCTGCGCATCGCCGCTGAGTTGTTCGTGACGCAGGATACGCGCGCCGTCGACGACATTGAGCGCCTGTATCACGCCGACGTCGGCCACGTCGCGCCCTATCCCGTCGGCGATGCCGCTGTCTTCGATGAAGCCGGCCGCATCCTGCTCATCCGCCGCCGGGACAATGGTCTGTGGGCTATGCCCGGCGGCGCTTTCGAGGTCGGGGAAACGCCGGCTGAAGGAGCATGCCGGGAAGCGTGGGAGGAGACGGGCGTGGAGGTAGAGCCGGTGGCCCTGAGCGGTGTCTATGACTCCCGCTTGTGCGGTAGCCTCACACCGGACCATCTCTATATGTTCGTGTATCTGTGCCGCCCGCCCGTCCCCGGGCAACGTCCACAGATCAGCAATGAAACGATGGATGCCGGCTGGTTCGACCAGCCGCGGTTGGCGGCCCTTGAGATCGACCCCGGCCATATCCAACGTATCGTCGATGCGTTCGGACGATGGCGCGGCGAGATACGGGAGGCTATCTTCGACGCGATGACGCCCAAAAACGGTTAGACAACGCGCGTGATAGGGACCTTGAGGGCAGGTCACGCGTATCGGACCCTTAAGCGGCCTTCTCGATCCGGTTGAGAACCGGTACAATCGCGACGTTGTATAGTAGTGAGGAGAGAATCGAGGCTGAAGATGGAGCGTTCGGGGCCAACAGCCATGGGTCGCAGGCGGGGACAAGCCCTCGCCGCGCGCCGTCCAACGGGCGGTAAGGCGACCGGCCTGAGCCGCCGGCGCTTGGTGGCGCTGGCTTTGCTGGTTGCGGGCGCGGCCAGTCTTTTGGCTCTCCGCGCGGCTCTAACCTCCGGCCCGCGCACGACGGCCTTGAGCGGCCCCGTGGCGGGCGGCGCGGCATCGATGGGTCTCGATCCACAGACGCATCGCGCCTTCATTCTTACAGGTGAAGCCGGGCCGGGCCAACTCCCACCCCACGGCGCGCCAACCTACCTCGATGTCCTGGATACAACAACGGGCGCGCTCGTGCGCGCGGTCCCGTTGGGTCCGGCGCCCTTCGGTGTGGTGGTTGACACGCGGACCGCGCGTGTGTTTGTGGCCGACCTGCTGGATGGGACCATACGGCTGTTCGATGCTCGCACTGGCGCGGCGCGCGGCGCCGTATCCCTCAGCCCGCTGGCCGCCAATGCCATCGCTCTTGATTCCCACACCGACCGCGTCTTCGTCGCGTCTACGCTCTCCAATGCCGTGGTCACGCTGGACGCGCGTTCGGGCAGGCTGCTGCGCACGGTCCGCGGCGCCGGTGACGTCCTGACGGTGGACGCGCGGACGGGGCGCGTGTTCGCTTTCATCGCCAACAACGGCGGCGCGACGAACCCAGTGGCCGTGCTTGATGCGCGCAGCGGCGCGCTGCTGCGCACCGTCGCACTGAGTCAGCCGCCGCAACAGGTGATCCCCTTGCCCGGCGCCGGGCAGGTGGCCGTCGCTGGCTACACGGCCATCATGCTCCTCGACGGGCGGACCGGCCGGGTGCGGCGTACGCTCCCGCTGCCCTTCGGGCCACAGATCGTGGGCGAAACCTCTGGCCGCATCCTGCTCACCAGCGGCCAATACCTCGCCCTCCTCGACGAGCGGACCGGGCGTCTCGTGCGCACGCTTACTCTGGGGCTGTACGCGGCCCCGCCGCTTCTGGACCCACAGCATGGGCATATCATCGCGGCGAGCGGCTCGCTGGGGGCAGGGCGCCTGTGGGTGCTTGACGCGCGCAGCGGCGTTACCATCCAAACCACCATGGCCGCTCCAAACCCGGTCGACATGGCGCTCGCGGCGCATGACCAACGGGTTCTCATCGCGAGCAGGGGCGCGACCGATCAACGAGGTATACCTATCGGCCCGGGCAGTCTGATGGTGTTGGATGCCCGTGATGGGCGGCTCGTGCGCACGATCGCGCTCAACCCGCGCCCCGCCGCCTTGCTCATCGACGCAGCGACAGGCCATGTCTTCGTGATCCTGGGCGGCGATGCGGCGCCGCCATCCGATACGTGGGGCTGGATCCCATCCGCCCTCCGGCGGCGGATACCTTTCGTTCCCCCGCCGCCGTCATCATCCTTCTACATCAACCCAAGTAGCGTGCGTATGCTGACCGCGCTGCCTTGACACGCCCACGACTACAGCCGCGGATGATCGCTTCCAGGCAGCCCGATGAGGATCACTACTGGCGCGGCCGCACACAACCACATCGCCGACGGCAGACCCCAGTGCGCCGCGGTGACGCCAAGGAGCAGCGGGAAGGCGCCGCCTATCAAGCCGGCGACGTTGGACACGGCCAGCGCCACGTTGCTGTCGTCATGGAGCTCACTGTAGAGGCGGCCCTGGGGAATGGCATACCAACCGGCATGGAGGAGACCAATAATGCCCAGGAGCGCCAGTTTCAGCGGCAGCGCTGGGACGAGCAAGAAAGCTGGGTAGGCAACGATCATCGCCAGACCGCTGATCCGCAGATACGTCAATCCCGACATGCGGTTAAGCAGAGGGACGAGCAGCGCGTCACCGGCCAAGCCAGCGAGGGTCCATAGCACCACAGCGAATGCGGCGCCGCTCACATGAACGTGGACGACGTCGACAAAGTAGAGCGCAAGGAAACCCGCGAAGACATCTCCGAGCAGGTCAGTCAGCTCCAAGAGGACGAGCCAGCGGATGACCTCGCGATGCCGCAACGCCGCACAGGCCGAGCGCACAGAGGCCCGGAATGTGGCGTGCCCCTGCGTTGGAACCGCGCGATTGAAGCGGGAACGGAAGGCGAGGGGCACGCTGACGATCGCGCACGCCAGGAATAGAGGCCGCCACCCCAAGCCGGCCTTTATCGCGCCGGCGAGCAGGAGCGGGCCAACAACGACGCCCACCGATCCAGCGAGTACCCACCGCGCCATGTTCGTTTCATGGCGGGCGGGGTCCGTGTCCATGAGTGTCGCCTGAGTGAGGCTGACAAAGGCTCCGGAGGCGGGGTACAGCAGCACGAAGGCGATGAGCAAGAAACCGACGTTTCCGGCGGCCGCGCACAGGACCAGCGCCACGGCGAACGCGGCGCCGCCAACCGCGATGATAGCCGGGCGTCGACCAGAGCCGCTGGCGAGAGCCAAGACGGGCTCGAGAACGTCGGCCACCAGGCTCGGAAGTGTCAGTAGAAGCCCGATAGACGCATAGCTGAGGCCCAGTTCAGCGCGAATCGACGGCCATGCCGCCTCACGCACCCCAAACACCACCTCATCGATGAACTCGATGGTCAAGAAGAGTGCGAGTGGAGCAACCAACCAGCGCGGTAGCCGGAAGCAAGGTCAATTGGGAGCGTGTGGTATCATGCCGAGATTTTACCGGCATCAAAGCTGAAAGTCAAACAGGCGGGTACACCGTATACCCGTGACACAATGTAGCTGGTTACCCTGGTGTCGGGTCCTCGGTAGGCGTGGGGGGCGTGGTCGTGGGCGCGATAGTCTCCGTCGGGGTCGGGGTTGTCCCGACGGTGGGGGTGATAGTTATGGTCGGGGTGGGGTCCACGGTGGCTCGCGGCGTGGCGCTGGCGGCGGGCAACGCGGTCGGCGTGAGCGTGGGCGTGCTGGTGGCCGCAGCGGTCGCGGTCGCGGTCGGGATAGCTGTTTTCGTGGCGCTTGGCGTCGCGATCGCGGTGGCGGTGGCGGTCGCCGGCGCGTTAGTGGGTTTCGCGACGGGCGTGGTCGTTGGTGTTGGCGCTGAGGGCATTGTCGCGGTCGACGCCGGAAGCGTCGGGATCGCCGTCCCGGGCGTGGCCGCTAGAGCCGTCGGGCTCACGCCGATGGTAGGTGTGGGGCCGGCGGGGGTCGAGCGGGCATTGGAGTTGGCGTTGACGGCGATGAGGGAACTGATCACGCCGCTCAGGGCGAACGCGGTCGGCGCGATGAGGTCTTTGGCCTCGAGCTGCTGGTTTCTCCTCGTGACGAGCCAGATGATGATGCTGACTAGCCCGATCAGGCAAATGATCGCGAACAATAAGGCGGCCAGGGCGGTGTCCCGCATCGTCGGTTAGATCTCCATCTTTTAGTGGGCGTGCGCGCGCCGCTGGCCCCCCTCGCGCTCACGATACTGGTCCAGCGGACCGGGCATGTCGCGCTCCGCCTCGTCTTCCAGCCGTTTCTCGTTGCGGCGCAGGTAGACGAAGCCAGCAATGATCAGCAGCGCCGCCACCACCACGAAGGCGATGCCCACGGGGCCAGTGAGTCGGTGGACGTTGTCGCCGAGGAGGTAGCCGCCTATACCATAGAGTATAGCCCACAGGGCGCCGCCCGCCACGTTGAAGATGAGGAAACGCCCCCAGGGCATGCGGTTGGTCCCAGCCAGGAAGGCGGCCCAGGCGCGCAACACCGCGACGAAGCGTCCGAAGAAGACGACCTTTCCACCGTGCTTCTTGAACAGATACTGCCCGAGCTTGAGCTTGCGTTCGTCCAGGCGTATATATTTGCCGTAGCGCCGCAGTAGGCGATACCCGCCCTCGCGTCCAACCCAGAAGCCGATATTATCGCCGAGTATAGCGCCCGCGGCGGCGGCGGCGATAACGAACGGGATCGCGAGATGGTGCGTCGTACCGGCATAAATGGCGGCGGCCAGCAGCATCGTTTCGCCGGGGAAGGGGATGCCGGTGCTTTCGATAGCGACGAAGACGAGCACGGCCCAGTAGCCGTACGTCGAGAGCAGGTGTGAGAGGTCGCTCGTGGCGAAATGGAGCATGACGGTGTTAAGCCTCCGTGGTCGTTGTAGGGGAAGGAAGATGACAACAGGCACAGTCTAAGCAAGATGTATGCCCGCACCGTAGCGCCGTACTCCAAAGGCAGTCGTTAAACTGTTGTGGCCTGGAGGGGCAGAACAGTTGTGCTGTCCAGTTATTGTGTCTATGGAGAGCGATGAGTTGGAAGATTGTGACGCTTCAATATCTGTCGTAACTCGACAAGGTGTCGCCTGTTCAAGCGGAGAAGATCACTCGTATACGCGGCAGAGTCTGTGAGAGCCGTCCATGTGCCATCTGGCTCCTCGCGAAAATGCGTAACGAAATCGTCCCGGCATAGGTCGACGAGTTGGATGCCTCTGGCGCGTAATTCCGTCGGCGGCCAGTGGCCCCATTTAGTCCGATTGCACGGGTGGCAAGCGTAGTACAGATTGTAGAAGTCGTTTTCCTCGCGCGGGAACAGGGATTTGGGGCGGAAGTGATCGAGCTCGAAGTTGCTATCCCCGCCCGCCCATAGTTCGTGCAGGAGGCAGTACGCACACTGCTCCCGGAAATCGGCGCGGACATAGGGGCGATAAGCTTGGTAGCCGCCGGTTACCACGGGCACCGGCGTGGTGCGACGGAAATAGGGCACTGCGCGCTACCCGACACCTTCGCGCTGCCCGGTTATGTCGCGCACATGATCCATAATCGTTTGGTACAGCGGGCCATCCAGTTGATCGAGTTGGTTGTTGAGCCTGTTCAACTCCTCCGCCTCTGTCGCGGTGAGTCCGATTGCGTACTTGCGGTCGACCAGGTTGTGGTGGCGTTGCACGAGAGCAGCCCACCGCGATTCTTCAGACGTAGCACTATTGGGCATCCTGCACCATCTTCCAACTCTCGGCTCGACGATTCCTAAGGCATCTCCTACAATCACATTCTACCAAAATAGGTTGGTGGGAGTGGTTGGGGCGCGAGCAGCCCCTTGGGTAGGAGTGGGGCGAGTGTGCCGCCTCGCGTGCGGCCCCAACCCAGTGGGTAGCCGCGCCAGGTGGCCAGGACGATTCCTTGCTCGCCGTGGGGGGATGGGTCGGCGAGCGGCTGCCCGGCCAGGAACGCCGCGGCGTCGGGATCGTCGAGATGGCGGGCGGACGCGACGGCGGCGGGACGCAGCGCCATGGCGAGTCCATGGGCGGGACGCCAGGTGTGGCCGCGTCGCTCGGCGACACTAATACCCGGCGCGAAGGCCGCCGGCAGTAGGTCCGCCGGCAGGCCGCCTGGCGCGAGGAAGGCGCGGTCCCCGCGCACGACGATCTCGCGCGCCGCCCACGCGGCTGGCGCCACCCGCGCGACGAGCGCGCGCACGCCCGCGATGTCCGCCTCGTCCATCGGCCCCTTATGGCCAGGCACGCGCGCTTTCTCCCGGCGGCGCGTGACTGAAGTAACCGGCGCTTCGTCGGCGACACGGATGCGGGCGACGAAGTGGCCGGCGCCGGTCGCGCGGTGCGGCCATAGACGGGCGCAATGTGCGAGGTCGGGATGGCTCAGGGCGTCGGGGAGCAGGTCGGGGCGGCCGGGCGAGGCGTGCGGCACATAGGCCAGGGCGTCGTCGAGGCTGTCGCCCGGGTGGGCGGTGAGGTAGGCGGCAATAACCCCTTCGTTCTCGGTTGGGTTGAAGGTGCAGGTCGAGTAGACGACGCGGCCGCCCGCACGCGCCAGGCGCCGCGCCGCCTCCAGTAGGGGCTGCTGGCGCGCGGCGCAGCCGCGTACATGCGCGGGCGACCAGTCGGCGGCGGCGCGCTCGTGACGCGCGAACATCGCCTCGCCCGAGCACGGCGCGTCGACCAGCACACCGTCGAACTGCCTCGGCGCCGACGATGCCAGCGCGTCTGGCGTTAGGGAGAGCGTGGCGCCGTTGGCGGCGCCCCAGCGCTCCAGCGCCCAGGCCAACGCGCGCGCGCGGCCCGCGTCCACATCGTTGGCGACGAGCAGGCCGGCCGCGCCCAGGCGGTCGGCGATGGCGGTCGACTTACCGCCCGGCGCGGCGCACAGATCGAGCACGCGCTCACCGGGCCACGGGTCGAGCACGGCGACGGCGGCGAGCGCGGCGGGGTCTTGCGCGTAGAGCGCCCCGATGCGCGCCAACCGTCCCGCCGCCAGCCGCGCGGCCTCGTCCGCTGGGGGCAGGAGCGCCCCCGGCCACCAGGGGACCACGGGCCACTCTTCCGTCACGTCGTCGAGGGCGGCGCGAAGCGCGATGAGGCCGCCTCTGAGACCGTTGGCGCGGATGGCCAGGCGCGGCGGTCGCGCGCAGGCGTCGAGGAAGGCGGCCGCCTCGTCGCCGAGCCAATCCAACGCCGCGGCCGCGAAGTCCGGCGGCAAGGTTGGGACGCTGGCCGAGGGGCTCGACCGACGCTTTTCATGCTTACGGTGGGACGGGCG
>JAABUO010009578.1_pt1 | contig 10821 bp, 7 predicted proteins | sample 5559291 | NCBI WGS metagenome assembly JAABUO01 (sample SAMN10711878, study PRJNA513372) | rock metagenome | isolation source: Antarctica rocks | place: Antarctica: Victoria Land, Finger Mt sud
CCCCACAGCGCAACGCCGTGGGGTTGGGCATCTTCGACCCGCGGGGCTCGCATTACGGCACCCGGGCCAATCCCAACGGCTTCCGCGGCATCTTCGGAGAGGAGCGCTCCGCCTTCACGATCACGCCGAGTGAGGCGACGAACGCCTTCATCCCCGGGCCGTTGCCGGCCGGGAGCTGGACGCTGATCGTCCCGGTCTTCACCGTCGGCCCCGAGGTCCTGCAGTACACGATCACCGTGACCATGGGCTACGGCGACGCGCCGCAGGCGTTCGTGCTCGGCCGCGACATCGACCTGGTGCGCGACGAGCCGGGGTGGTATCGCGGCGACCTGCACGCGCACACCCAGGCCAGCAGCGACGCGCTGTCCTCGGGGTCGGCCCAGCTGCCCACCGACTGGGCCGCCACCTGTCGGCGGATCGGCCTGGACTTCCTTGCCCTGACCGACCACAACGTCGTCAGCCAGAACTTCCACGTCGCCGCCGACGCCGGCGACAGCGGGGTGCTCCTGCTGGCCGGCGAGGAGATGACCAACTGGTTCTACGGTCACGCCACCGTCTCCGGCATCTCCCCTGGCGACTGGTTCGACTGGCGGCAGCTGCCCGGTCAGGCCTACACCGGTGCGGCCGTCGCCGATCCCACCGTCGGCCGCATCCAGGATTTCCTCGCCCACACCCGCGAGCTCGGCGCCTTCGTCAGTGCCGCGCACCCGCTGGGTGCGACGTTGGCCTGGCGCTTCTTCCCCGACGCCGTTGCCGACGAGAAGGCCCGCACGGACTCCCTGGAGGTCTGGACCGGGCCCTTCCAGCCCGACGACCAGGCCAGCGTCGACACCTGGGACTCCATGCTCAAGGCCGGCCAGCACCTGGTGGCCAACGGCGGCAGCGACCTGCACGGGGTCGTCAACACCGGTGGCTTCGCCGCCGGCACGCCGACCACGGTGGTGCACGCGTCGGCGCTGGGCAAGGGGCAGGTCATCGCGGCCCTCAAGGCCGGCCGCAGCTTCATCACCAGGGTCCCGCGGGGCGCCGAGGCCTACCTCAGCGTGCGCAATCCGGCCGGCGACCAGCGCCAGATCATGGGCGGCACCGTCTACGGCGCGGCGACGGACCTGCTCACCGTCGAGGTCGCCGCACGCCGGGCCAGCGGATTGCGGCTGGTCCTGCTGCGCGACGGCGCCGTACTGTCCACCACGCCGCTGACCGACCCCGATCAGACGGTCACCACGACGCTGCCGCTTGCCACGGACGGCTATCTGCGGGCCGAGCTGCGGGGAGCTTCGGTGGTCGACCCGGTCAACCCGCTGGCGAGTCGGCTCGACATGGAGGCCCTGACCAACCCGGTCTGGCTGCGGCTGGGTCCGGTCCCGGAGGGCACGGTGCGCGACGACACGCAGCCGCCGCCCTCCGACGGTCGGGCCACGCCGGCCATGCCGGAGGTCGCGACCGCCGCACTGCTGCCGCTGGCCGGCCTGGCGGCCGGGGCCGCCGCCCTCGCGGTCCGGCACCGCGGTGGCGGCCCCCGGCCGATCACGCACACCGAGTTCGCGCTGCTCGGCAGCGATGCCGGCTGGCGCGAGACCGTCGAGCTCGTCGGCGAGGTGACCGGGGTGACCGACGCTGGCGTGGTCCTCACCCGGTGGGTGCCCGGCTGCTGCTCCACCGACGCAGCCCTCGACGTGCTGGTCACCGGTCTGCCATCCGGCCCGCGGCGACCCGATGTGGGTCAGTGGTGGAGCGCGGTCGGTCGCGCCGACGGCAGGGTCGACGCGGCGGGGGCGCAGATCCCGGTACTGCGCGCGGACGGCGGCGTACCCGTGTCCGCGCCGCCACCCCGCCGCGAGGCCTGACCGCGCTACCCGCGCTAGGACGGCCGGTGGGTTCAGACGGCGGGTGCGCCGGGGACGCTGGCCTCTGCCAGGCTGTGCCGCCTCCAGGCGTAGGCCCCGCCAGCGACCACCAGACCGGCGGCCGGCAGGAGCAGTGCGCGCGGCACCTCTGGCATGGCCGGGGGGGGGGACGCTGCAGTCCAAACTGTGGACAGCGCCAGCCTTGTGGACAGGGACGGTGACCGTGGTGATGCTGGTGCGAGCGTCGCACGGTGTCCCGAGAGGAGGAGGTGAGCGAATGTCAGTGGCGACGCTGCCCGCCGGTCACCGGCACTGGACCCGGGAGCTGGCCGACGCGGTGCTTCCGGATGGCATGCAGCGCCGCGAGGTGCTCGAGGGCGAGCTGGTGGTGCCCGTGAACGCGCCGCACCCGCGCCACCAGGTGGCCGTGGCGACGTTGTTCGAGCAGCTGATCCGCGCCCGGCCACCCGGCTGGTACGTCCTCACCTCGCCGCTGGACGTGCCGATGCCGTGGGGCGACGTCGCCCAGCCCGACCTGGTGGTCTGCTCGCCCGACCAGCTCGACCTCGACACCGGCGTGACCGCTCCTCCCGCCCTGGTTCTGGAGGTGCTGTCGCCCGGCACCCGTCGCCACGACCTCGTGGTCAAGCGGCGGCTGTTCGAGCGGCTGGGGATCGAGCGGTACGTGATCGTCGACCTGCACGGGCCTGAGATGACCCTGCTGGGGCAGGACCCGGACGGCCGTCTGGTGGAGGTCTCGAGGGCCGCGAGCATCGAGCTGACCGAGCCCTTCCCGGTGCGGCTCGCGCTGGCCTGACCGGGAGAGCATGCGACGCGCGGTAGACCCGCGGATGGGCTGCCTCAACCCGTGAGAATGTCGCGGGTTAGCCGCGAAGGTGCCTGCCCGCGTCACCAGCGCTTCACCAAGACGTCACCCGGCACCTACTGTCCCAGCACCCGGGCAGGACTTGGCTGCAGGCGTGACCACCACTCCTGCACCTGCCCGGCGGGCGCGGACTACGCGCCTCGCCGCTGCCCTCGCGACGGGATGCGCTGCGGCCTCGGTCGCGCTCATCCCCTCCTTGTCCGCCACGGCCGCGCCGGCGCGCCCCGCGGCCCTACACCTGCAGGTCTCCGCGGGCAACCTCGCCCCCGGCGCCATCAAGCACACCTGGTTGATCATCCTGGAGAACAAGGGCTTCGACGCCACGTTCACCGGTCTGAACCAGAACTCCTACCTGTGGAAGACCCTCCCTTCCCAGGGGGTGCTGCTGAAGAACTACTACGGCACCAGCCACTTCAGCCAGGGCAACTACGAATCCCTGGTCAGCGGGCAGGCGACCCAGCAGGACACCCAGTCCGACTGCGCGACGGTCAACAACGACACCAACACCAACGCGGGCATCGAGACGGCGGGTGGCTCGCTCGCGGCGAACCCGAACTACGGGCAGACCGACTCGCGCGGCGGTGTCAACGCCCCCGTGGGCATGAACGGCTGCACCTATCCCTCGCACGTGCCGACGCTGTTCAACCAGCTCGACGCCGCCGGCAAGACCTGGAAGGGCTACGCCCAGGACCTGCACGCGGTCGCGAACCGCGAGGACGCGGCCTGCGGCGGCCCCGGCAGCAGCACCGCCGACCCGTCGAGCACCACGCAAGCGACGGACCTCAACGCGCCGCCCTCCGGAAAGCCGAGCAACTACTACAAGAGCGCCCAGGCGGGCGACCAGTACGTCGCGAAGCACTTCCCCTTCCCCTGGTTCCACTCCCTCATCGACGGCACCCAGACCACCCCCGTCGGCGGCGGGACGGACTGCGACGCCAAGCACATCGCCAACCTCGACGACACGTCGCAGGGCCTCGTGCACGACCTGGCGCTGCCGGCGGCGCAGGTGCCGGCGTTCAGCTGGATCACGCCGAACAACTGCAGCGACGCCCACGACCAGGCCTGCGCCGACAACAACCTCTCTGGTGCCTTCGACTCCTCCGGCAACCCGAAGTACCAGACGGCGACCTACCAGTCCCCGCAGAGCTACCCCGCGACCAACTACACCGGAGGGCTCTACGCCTCCGACCTGTTCCTCAAGTGGTACCTCCCGCTGATCGAGCAGTCCGCGGCCTTCAAGGACGGCGGCCTCATCGACGTCACCTTCGACGAGGGCAACCCGCCGTTCACCTACACCGGCAACAGCTTCAACAACGCCACCGACTACGCCCCCACTGCGGCCGACCAGCCGAACGCCACGCAGGGCATCGTGTCCGACGCGGCCGGCGAGAACATCAACGGCAGCAACGTCGCCACCGAGCCGACGGGCCCGAACACCCCGCTCAGCACGGACGTCGCCGGCAACCAGCTCTTCCCCGGGCCGGGGGCCAACGCCTTCATCAACCGCCCCCCGGCCTGCACCTCCACAAGCCCCAACGCCCCGGCGAACTGCGTGCCCGGCATCGTGCGCGGCTTCTCCGGCAACACCCCGGGGTCCCGGACCGACAGCGTGACCGGCGGCGCCGGCTCGACGACCATCACCGACCCGAAGATCACCGCCCTGGACGCGGGCCGCGGGGTGACCGGGACCAACGTCCCGGGGGGCGCCACCGTCGGGAAGGTCAGTGACACCGGCCCCCTGTTCCCGGCCACGGCCGGCCTCGGCGGGCAGGTGGTGGCCGGCAGCTTCACCCTGGCTGACGCCTCCGGTTCGCCGATCGCACCGAACGGCGACGTGACCAGCGTCACGCTCGCGGCCGAGCAGAACACCGACCCGGCCACCGCGAACTTCGACCCGCTGTTCGACGCCAAGGACGCCACCCCGGGTGGCGGCCGGACCGGCAGCGTGCTGATCAGCCCGTTCATCACTCCGGGCACGAGCACGACCGTGAACTACGACCACTACAGCTGGCTGCGCACCATGGAGGACCTCTTCCAGGTCGGCAACGGCACAGCCACGACCCCCCTCAGCGGGAAGGGTAGCGGCACGGCCGGGAGCATCTCTGCGGGCCTCGACGGCCTGGGCCACCTCGGCTACGCCGCGACGGCGGGGCTGGCGGCGTACGGTGCAGACGTCTTCACCAACCCGGCGGGCACGACCCCCCCTCCCAACAGCATGCCCGAGGCACCGCTCGCGATCGGCCTGCCGCTGGCAGCGCTGATCGCCGCCGGGGGAGCGTTCGCCGTCCGACGGCGCAGGATCAGCGGAAGGCCGATATCGGCCTGATGCATCGGCACCCGTCCTGCCGGCGGGGTCGGGCCTCCGGGTCCGGCCCCGCCGGCGCGTTCGCCGCCGTTGCCGTCGTCGGGCTGACCGCCTGCGCGGCGGGCAGCGGCGCCGGCCCTGGCAAGGGCAGCATCCCTGCCTTTCTCGGCACCGCATCGGCGGGCCCGGTGCACCAGACGCTGGACGGATCCGCGCAGCACCCGGCTCTCGTCTCCCAGGGCGACGCGGTGCGCGTGCACCTGCGCAGCGCGACCCTCCAGGCCCGCGTGACCGGACCCGCCCTCGGCGAGGCGAGTGGCGCAGGTGCGTCGCTGCGGACCCACTGCACCTGGACCGTCGAGCTGAGCCAGGCCACGGCGCCGGTGCCGCTGGACCTCGCCCGGTTCGTCATCAGCGACACGGGCGCCCGCCCCTACCGACCGATTCTCGCCCCAGGAGACCGCTCGGTCCCCTCGACACTGGCGCCCGGCGCCACGCTGCGCTTCCACCTGCAGGCGACACTGCCCAACGGAGAGGCCCTGCTGCGGTGGGCACCCGAGGACGACTCGATCCCCGCCTCCTGGGACTTCGCCGTCGAGAACGACTGACACCAGGGGCGCCTGGCGGCCACGCCTCCGAGGCCGCCCGGGCAACCTTCCTGCTGCTGGGGGGGGGGCTGGTGGTCAGCTGCGGGTCGAGGAATCCCTCGCCGCCGCCTCGGCCGCGTCCAGTGCCTCCGCCTGCTCGAGCGTGGGCGCGGTGCCGCCCTGTGCGGCGGGCAGCCACCAGCGGTCGGTGTCACCGGCCGGCCTCCCGTCGTACGACGACTGCAGGGCCGCAAGCTGGGCGCCCATCGCCGCCTTCAGGCGCCCGGTGGCGGCAGTAACGTCCTCGTCGGCGGCCACCACCTGCGGGGCGCCCACGCCGATCGCGACCGGCACGTGCCGGCCGTCGCGCAGCATCGCCCGCTTACGGCCCTTGGTCCAGATCCGTTGGCTGCCCCACAGCACCACGGGGATCAGCGGGACGCCGGCCTCCCTGGCCATCCGCGCGGCCCCGCTCTTGAAGTCTTTGAGCTCGAAGCTGCGCGAGATCGTCGCCTCCGGGAAGACGCCGACGAGCTCCCCCGCCCGCAGGGCGTCGACGGCGGCGGTGTACGCCGAAGTGCCGGCCGAGCGGTCCACCGGGATGTGCTTCATGCCGCGCATCAGGGGCCCGCTGACCGGGTGTCTGAACACCTGCTCCTTGGCCATGAAGCGCACCAGCCGCTGGTGCGACCGCCAGAACGGGACGCCGGCCAAGGTGAAGTCCAGATAGCCCGTGTGGTTCATCACCACGACCGCGCCGCCGGCCGCCGGCACCTGGTCCTGCCCGACCACGGTGATGTCGAGGTCCAGGGCCCGGAACAGCCCGAGGGCCACCCGGATGATCGGGGCGTAGACCGGGTCCGACACCCGCCCAACCTATCCAGCCGACCTACTGGGTGCGGCGCCGTCGCACGGCGACTGCGGCGAGCAGGCCGCCCATCGCTAGGCCGGTCAGTGGCAGCAGGGTCGCCCAGGGCGCCTCGGGCATCGCCGGTGCCGCGGCGTCGTAGTTGGTGAAGATGTCGCGGCCGTAGTGCGAGACAGGGGCGGCGCCGGCGTTGCGGCCGGCGTACCCGAGGTGACCGAGCCCGTCGCTGCCGGGGATCGTGGCCGTCGGCCCGAGGTGCAGCAGGTCCTCCATGCTGCGCAGGTAGGAGTACTGGTTGTACTGCCCGGTGGTGTCCAGGGTCCCTGGCTTGATGAACGGCGAGATCAGCACGGTGCCGATGTTGCCGCCGCCCTGCGTCGCCGGCGTCCGGGCGCCTGGCACGTAGGAGCCGTTGTCCTCAGTGGTGGCGAGGTTCGGCCCCCGCGGCTCGTTGCAGCAGGCCAGCGCGTCCCCGGCGCCCTCGTCCAGGGTCACGATCAGCAGGCCGCCGTCCTTGTAGGCGGGGCTGTTCAGGATCGCCGGAACGATGGCCTGCAGCCAGTTGCTCGCGTCCTGCAGTCCGCCCATCTTGTCCGGGCAGGTGACGTAATCGTGTGCGTCGTTGCACAGGTTCGGGGTGAGGTAGGAGTACGCCGGGGTGGTGGCCTCGCTCGCCAGGTCCTGCAGCAGGGGTCCGCTGGCGAGCGTCTCCTTCGCGTTCGCCGACGGGGCGCCGGACACCGTGCCCAGCGGCACGTCGTGTGCCTCGCAGAACCCGTTGGGCCGGTCGGTGAGGGAGTGGTAGTAGACGAACGGGTCGTGCTTGCGGGCGTAGAGGGGGCCGTTGCCGGCCGTGCCTGCCGCGCAGCTCACCCTGCCACCGGAGGACGTCGCCGCGGCGTCCTCCATGTAGCCCTTCCAGGTGACCCCGTGCTCGTCCAGCTGGTCGGCGAGCGACTTCACGCCGGCCGGGAAGGTGCAGCCCAACGCGTCGCCGCCGCCGGCCCCGGCGATCGCCTGCCCGTCGGCGTCGAACGTCACGCCCTGGCCGGCGCCGAGCACGGTGCTGTCCTCGCAGTCAGCCTTGGTCTTCGCGTTCGCTCCCTGCCCGGAGGTCTGGGAGATGTAGTTGTCCAGGCTGTTGTGCCCGGTGCCGTAGTAGCCCTGCACGAGCGCGCCCAGGCTGGGCAGGGTCCTGGCGAGGTAGGGCGCGGTCGCCTGCCCGACCCCGAAGTTGGTCAGGAACTCACTGTTCTCCAAGGTGATGGTCCAGATGTGCTTCACCGGCGGCAGCGGGTCCTCGGCGGCGCGCGCAGGCCCGGCGAGGGGCAGCAGCGCGCCGGCGGCGAGCCCGAGCGCCGCGAGCAGGCCGGCGCGTCGGCGGGACGGCGGTGCGGACGGGATGGCTGGCATGGGGTAGGACTTCCCCGGACTCTGGCCCGGTCCTGCCCGCCGCAGATGAACAGCGTCGGAACAGGCCAGGCAGCAGCCGCAGCACTAGCCCCGGGCCGCGACCGCCTGCGCGTAGAGCCGACCGGCGCGGTAGGAGCTGCGCACCAGGGGTCCGGAGAGCACGCCGGCGAAACCGAGCTCCTCGGCCTCCTCGCGCAGCTGCTCGAATTCCTGCGGCAGCACCCAGCGCTCGACCGGGTGGTGGCGCGGCGTCGGCCGCAGATACTGCGTCAGCGTCAGCAGCTCGCACCCCGCCGCGACCAGGTCGGCCATCGCCTCGCTGACCTCCTCCCGGGTTTCGCCCATGCCCAGGATGAGATTGCTCTTGGTGACCAGGCCGGCCGTGCGGGCCCGGGTGATGACCTCGAGCGAGCGCTCGTAGCGGAAGCCCGGGCGGATCCGGCGGAAGATCCGCGGCACCGTCTCCAGGTTGTGCGCGAGCACCTCGGGGCGGCTGGCGAAGACCTCGGCGAGCTGGTCCGCGTCGCCGGTGAAGTCCGGGATCAGCAGCTCGACGCCCACGCCCGGCAGGGCAGCATGGATGGCACGCACCGTCTCGGCGTAGAGCCAGGCCCCGCCGTCTGGCAGGTCGTCGCGGGCGACCCCGGTGACGGTGGCATAGCGCAGGCCCATGGTCGCGACGCTCTCCGCGACCCGGCGGGGCTCGTCCCGATCCAGCTCGGCGGGCTTGCCGGTGTCGATCTGGCAGAAGTCGCAGCGCCGGGTGCACTGGTCGCCGCCGATGAGGAACGTCGCCTCCCGGTCCTCCCAGCACTCGTAGATGTTGGGGCAGCCGGCCGCCTCGCAGACGGTGTGCAGGCCCTCCCGCTTGACCAGCGCCTTGAGCTCACGGAACTCGGGGCCGGTGTGCGCCGTGGTGCGGATCCAGGCCGGCTTGCGCTCGATCGGGGTCTCGGTGTTGCGGACCTCCAGGCGCAGCAGCTTGCGCGGGCCAGCCTCGATGCTCACCCGACCAGTGTCCCTCGCAGCAGCTCGGAGCGCGCCTCGACCATCGGCAGGAGCTCGGGCACGGTGACCCGCCGGCCGGTCAGCTCGGTCAACGTGGTGACGCCGGCGTCGCGGATCCCGCAGGGCACGATCGCGTCGTACGCCGTGAGGTCGTTGTCGGCGTTGATCGCGAAGCCGTGCATGGTGACGCCCCTGGACACGCGCAGGCCGATCGCCGCGACCTTGGCATCGAGAAGCCCCCTGCGGCGGACCCAGACGCCGCTGCGGCCCTCGACCCGCTCGCCGGGCACGCCCAGCTCGGCGCACACCTCGAGCAGCAGGTCCTCCACGCGGCGCACGAAGGCCACCACGTCGACGGGGTCCGCCAGCCGCACGATGGGATAGCCGACGAGCTGCCCCGGCCCGTGCCAGGTGATCTGGCCGCCGCGGTCGACGTCGACGACGGGTGTGCTGCCACCGACCGGCCGGTCGCGCGGCTCGGTGCGCCTGCCGGCGGTGTAGACCGCCGGGTGCTCGAGCAGCAGCAGCGTGTCGGGAGCGTGGCCGGCGACGACGTCGGCGTGCGTCGTCCGCTGCAGCTCCCAGGCCTGGAGGTACTCCACGGTCCCGAGCCGTCGCACGTCCACCCCATGGACGCTACGTCGGGGGCGCCGGTCCCGCACGCGCCGAGTGGTGTGCTGGGCCCGTGCTGGACACGGGCTTGGAACACCACTTCCCGCCTCAGGCCGCGCGACGTCGGGCCCGCAGGCCGGCGAGGACCCGCCCGAGGGCGCACGACGGGCCGCAGGGGCGTCCGCTGCCGTGGTAGCCGTTGACCTGCAGCAGGAACAGGGTCTGGCCGGCCACCTCGCACCCCCGCTCGTCGAGGTCGTGCCAGCCATAGCGCAGGCTGTCGCGGCCCAGCAGCGCGGCGTCGTTGTCCCGGGCCATGTCGCGGAAGCGGCCCGCTGCGTCCTCGTGCCCGAGCCGGCCGTCGAGCTCCTTCTGCACCGGCCGCAGCACCCCCGGCGGCGCCAGCGTCGCGTCGAGCCAGCGACCCAGGCCGCCCACCCGCTGGCGCACCTGCCGGTGGGCTGTCGGGAGCCCGTGCCGCCGGTCGTTGCGCAGGTCGAGCAGCTCCAGCGGCGACTGGGCGCCCTCGGCCACCTCGGTCAGCATCGCTGTGAGCAGCGCCCGGCGGGGGTGGCGGGGCCGCAGCGCGAGGGCAGCGGCGAGCCGGACCGGGTGCGTGCGACGGCGCCGCACCGTCTCGCAGACCACCGCCTCGACCTCACGTGCGCTGGGTGCCATCGCGGCGATGTCCAGGACCGCGTCCTCCACCGAGGTGACCGGCGGGTCGAGGCTGCGCCAGGCGGTCCAGGGCCGCATGTCGTGGCGCACCACCACGCGCGGGCGCACCGCGACGTGGCGCCCGCGCGGCACGCTCAGGTGGACGTCGCGGGCCGGCGGCCGGTCGCGGTCGGCCCACCACAGTGCGGACTCCCTGGCCAGGGCCACCGGCGGGCCGACCCCCAGCACCGCCGCGTGCAGCCGGGCCTCGTGCAGGAGCGGCCCGGCATGGGTGACGTAGAGCCCGGACTCGAGCCGGCGCCAGCGCCCCTGGCCGAGCCGCGCCTCGAGGTGCTCGTCGGTCAGCCCGGCCGCCAGGCACTGCGCGCGGGTGACGACGCCGGCCTGCCGCGCATCGGGGAGCCTGTCGGGGCGCACGTGGCGAGGATGGCGCGGGCCCGCACGCCGAGGGCGGCTGCCCGAGGTGCTGTGGACAGCGCGAGTGGTGTTCCCCACCCGTGCTGGACCCGGGCGGGCGACACCACTGTGGTCGCCGCCCGTCGCCCGCTCAGCCGAGCTGGCGCGGCGCCAGCCGGGTCTCGCGGGCACCACCCGCCCCATCGGGCTCCACCCGCCAG
>JAABUO010009579.1_pt1 | contig 10821 bp, 7 predicted proteins | sample 5559291 | NCBI WGS metagenome assembly JAABUO01 (sample SAMN10711878, study PRJNA513372) | rock metagenome | isolation source: Antarctica rocks | place: Antarctica: Victoria Land, Finger Mt sud
AATCCATCGTTATCCCGGAGCTGTGATTGGTCGTATTCTCTCCACTTTTCCTGCACCTCGGCTGAGTTCCCGTCAGTCAAATCCAAAACCCGTCCAAAACCCGTCCAACTCTTGTCTAAACTGGTATTGCAAATTTGCGATACGAGATCAATACGAGATCAATACTGGTTCTGGACAGCCTAAACGAAAGTCACGAGTACTTTGAGTTTTAGGCGATGCACGCCGGCTAGTATCTTGACTCACCAGACGGAATGAAAAAGACGGATGCAAAGCGGAGAGACGGATATGCTGGCAAATTGAATGAATACTGTCATTTATGACGCTGAGCTACGATAGAGTTGTGGACAGCGTAGCATCCTTTTTAATGCTGTCCTCCTTCAACAGATTGGTATGCTCGTACGCATCAACCTTGAAGCCCTTGAACTGTCGCGCGGGCACTTTCCTCTCAAAGAGAATATCAATCTCCTCGTACGTGCGGCCCTTGCACTCGGGAAGGCGGAAAAATCCCCAGGCAAAACAGCAAAGAGAGATGCCTCCACTGAGAAATGCGGCTTTGCCTTTCCAGTTTCCCTCACCCGGGTTCAGCATGTATCTATATAAGCATGGCGGCAGAGAGACATACGGTGTTACGATACTTCCAACAATGCTCACCAGGGCATAGAGAATCCGTGCTAGAGCTATGGATTTGGTGCGTAAGCGGGTCGAGGAAGTCTCTCCAAAGATTGCATAGCCCACTGGGCCAATCGTAAAGTCATAGAAAAATACCTTGTCTTAGTAGTTTTCTGGGAAAGCGATACCCAAATGATAAGCATGACACCTACCGCCCACTGGGCACCTTTGTTGGATTCGGGTGCCAACGAAAGAAAGCCAATAATGAACATAATTGTGGTCAGTATGGCTAGCCCACTGACATAAATTGTACGCCGGCCAAAGTTCATCATGAGGAACCAGGCCAACACAGTTCCCACGAATCCAATGGCAAAGTACGCAAGGGTCATCTTGTATGCATTTTCAGCAGCCAATCCTGCTTGCCTATGGTCAGTCCACGACACAAAAGGACGCACTCAAAAAAATAAGTCGTGTAGCCTTGAATCCCAAATCCACTGAGGTATTGAACAGTCCATGCCATGCAGCATATTTCTGTCCGGCGACGATCAGATCCTTTGAAGCAATCAGCATAAGAGTGTCCAGTCTGCAACTCTTTCTCAAGGTCGTTTGTATGAACCATCATGGCAACCGTCTGTCTTGCGCTGATTTTTGAGTTCTTTGCAGATAGTCTCTCTACCGAACGTTCGGCCTCACGAAGTCGGCCTTTCCGTACAAGCCACCAAGGGGATTCCTTGCATTAGTGCTGAAGCAGTGGGCTTCTCACGGGAGCATATAAGACAATAATGAACAAAGGGATCGGCCAGATCCATTGAATAGCGAATGGAATGCGATAGCCCCATTCACTGGTGACACCCACCATGCCGTCCAGCACTCCAGAAGCTATGAATTGGCCAATGAGCCAGCAAATATTCACAAAAGTAGTCAAGTACCTAGTTTGTCAGATGATACAATGTTCGCCGTACCCTCGAAGCGCGACTGGACAAACCTCGCTAGCATACGAGGGACCTACAAGGTCAGCTTGGAAGCTACTGAGACTCACTCATTGTGTTAAATACACCCCATGGAATCCCACAGAGCACCTCGCCGACGAAGAGTACCTGCGAAATTAGTTGTGCTGTTTCAAAGCTCACCTCGATAGTAGGAGCGGCAAATGGAATAGCTATGAATGCGGTAATTAAAATGTAAGAACCAAGCAAGGACTTCTTGTTGCCGAAATGGTCCAGGAGAAAGCCATTGGCAAAGACTCCAATTACCACACCAATCGTCGATGCGAGTGACAGAGCAATCTGCCATGGGGCTGTGAGCTGGTACCCATCTCCAAATGGCTGCCCATACTTTTTGGCAAATACGGGGAGCGCAAAAAAAGATCCGAGGAGCTGCTCGTCAGCTTACATGGATGGAACCCACCCCACCTGCGTATCGTAGCCCTCCATGACAATGGAGAAGGAAACGCCAACAGACCAAGCCACAGCTGTGGGATAAGCTCTCAGCGCCTCCTTGAGAGAGAGCTTGTGCTCAGTCTCCGTGCCTGTAGTTAGTGCGGCGTGCAAACGAACCGACCAAGCTTTGCCTCCTCCGTGAGCTCCTCATAGGTCTCACTTTCAAGCACTACTTGAGAGTGCTCAAGTTTGTCTGCAGCCTTAACGTCTGACATGATGCCTGGCAGGAGTACACTGAGAACTAGATAGCGTCCCCCGAGTAGTCACTTGGCGATAAAAGGAAGGGTGTGGTCGGGACTCAAGTGATCCGATAAGCGAGGCGGAAATGAGGGGGAGCGCTGATAAGGCGGGTCTGAGCGTCGCCCGGCGTTATGCATGAGTCCACCAATCAGAGAGCTAAACCGTTCCGATAAGAATATATATATGTGCGATCAGCGCGACAATTCTGCTCCTTTATCCAGGCTCTTGTTTGTAGTTTCTTTTCCTTTTGGTAGATGCGCCGCCTTCCATTCAGCAAGTCCCATCGCACGCAACCCTCACAATGACAACGAACGAACACGCCAACGGAGCATTGCCATATGCCGACAAGGATTTGCCTCGCCTTGATTCGCGGTTTGCGGAAATAAAAAAGATTATCATCAAGCCAGAGAATGTTGACGAGGTACGGCAATCCTACGCACGCTTACTCGTCGCTCTGCAGAAGGAGGCTGACAGGATCAAATCGCTCGGTCGCGACGTCATCCCCCAAATCCAGTGGAGCGAGATTACAGCCAATGGTGACCGACTCCCTTCGCAGGTCTTGCAGGCGGCCCGCCAATCCGGGTGTTTGATTGTGCGGGGGGTGATAGATCGGCAGACCGCCATCAAGTGGAAAGACGAGCTGCGCGCGTACTGCCTTGAACATCCCAAAAATGGGCGCCCGTCCTCTATCTGGCCGTACCATTGGACGCGGCCGCAAGTGCAGTCGCGCAGCCACCCTGACACCATTCGTGTGGTCAATGCGGTGAGTATGCTGTGGCACCCCGCCAGTGATCAAACCCCCGTCGACCTCTCCAGCCATGTCGTGTACAGCGACCGCTTCCGCATCCGCTATCCCGAGGATGGCGAGGGCACGCTCCCGCCGCATCTGGACAATGGGTCTGTGGAGCGATGGGAGGATCCTACTTACAGAAAGTACTATGCAAAAATATTTGAAGGCACATGGGAGGAATTTGATCCGTGGATGCTCGACGATCGTGTAGACGCCAATATCGACATGTACCGTGACTCCCCTTGCCAATCCGGCTTCCGTTCGCTGCAAGGCTGGCTGGCGCTCTCGCAGACCAATGTCGGCGAAGGCACGCTACGGCTGGTGCCAAACCTGAAACTGGTTACGGCGTACATCATGCTGCGCCCATACTTTATGCAAGGTAGTGACGCATTTGACGACGCCAGCTCCGTCTTCCCTGGCTGTGTGGTCAAAGACGGCCAATTTTACCCCACTGAGCAGTTCCACCCGCATCTGCGCTTACAGGACACGATGCTCAATATCCCGCCCATCGAGCCGGGCGACTTTGTCTTTTGGCATTGCGACCAAGTGCATGACGTGGATCGCATTCATCGTGGACCCAAGGGCAAAGACTCTTCTGTCATCTACATACCCGTTGCCCCACTCTGCGATGAAAACATCAAGAATATGATGCATCACCGCACCGCCTTTGAGCAATGCAAGCCTATTGACGACTTCCCCAACGAGGCAAAGAATATCAAGGATGGGGTCGAGGCACAGCATGTGAATCACGGAGCACGGAGAGAGAATATCATGACGGAGGAAGGATTGCGCGCACTTGGATTGGCTCCTTTCGACGTAAGCGAGCATGGTCTCTCGCAGGGTGCGCGAACTATTCGAGAGCGCGCCAACTCTGCCATGAAGGCCTAGTAGGTAGTGTGTAGTAGAATGAATTAAAATTTGATACGAGAAAGTTAAGATTGGTTCAACTTGGCCGACATGTCCATGGCAAGAAGTGCATAATGCCCACCCACAACAGGACGTGCAATGAATTTGACCAACGGGTCCTCTGGATAGCCGCCCATTTCCGTCGTCTGATAGAGATCGGAGAAGGGGGTGTTTGTATTGGTGTTGTTGAGCCAGTACCCGAGTGCGTTGACAAACATCATACGAGTAGATGGGCTGGCAATCGACGCACACCACATCTCCCAGTCGGACTTGGTGTAGTCATGTCGGTTGTCGAGCGGGACGCCAAATAATTGGGCGACCTGGGGATACCATTCACTCTGCATGTCGTAAATACGCTGCGGGATGATGGACAAACCAAGCAACTTGGCAGGCATGATGTTGTAGAGCAAACTCCATGAAGATCGCCATTCATAGCCTAGAATGGAATGCTTGCCGCTCGGGTCGATTCCAAACCCCTCCCATCGAGTAAAGTAGGAATTTGCAATCTCAGTGAAGTTCTGTGCGTCTGAGTTGTGGCCAGTTGCAGAAGCAATTTTACTCATGGCCGCCAATCCAACGATGCCTTTGATGGCCAAATTGGTCTGATTGGCCAAAGATCCGGCAAAATCGTCCGTGCTCAATTGCACTCCGGGTAGAAGACTAAAGTTGATTAGATACTCTGAGAATTGCTTCAGCTTGGCGTAGTGCATGCTGATGTAGCTCGAGTCGCCTTTGAAGAGTGTGTATGCCTGAGAGAGGAGTATCATGTTACCTGACTCTTCGACTGGCATGTACTCGTCATTTCCTTCCACATGGCCCGTCGCGTTAGGATAGTGGGTGCCAAGGTCATGCATGGAATACATATTTGGATAGAAGTTGTTTTCCTGATTTTGAAAGAGCGGGTCTAGCTGGTATTTAATCATGTCAGGGTTTGCATAAAGAAAGAAAGGCATGGCTGGGTACAGTACATCGACCGTGTTGACATTTGCACCCGATGAGATCTCCCTTTGAAACATCAATGGGCCGCTGCTGTTTTGGCCGGTGCAAGCATCGGTGGCGCCAGTAGTCAGCGTGTAGGCTCCCATGACTTGCCGAGCTGACAAAGCCACAATGGAATAGTAGGCCTGGCTTTCAGTGACATCAGGGATTGGTATGTTGGAAAAGTTGTTGGAGTTGAGGAATCCATACCCGTTGAAAGGGTTGAACGTGAAATATTCCTGCACTTGTTGGTTGTTAATGTAGGTTTGATCAGTTCCGTTGAATTGATCAAACATGGGCCCTCTCGATTCACCTCCTTTGGAGTAGACCATGGCACCCTCGGCAGCATAGTACGAATTCACATCTGCTTTGAGCTTCGACTCAAATTCAGCAGCTAGAGCTGCTGATTGCGAGAGATCGTTAAAATGCGTGCTGATGAGATTGAAAAGATCATTACCATAGCAGTGTTGCCAGTACGGATGAAGGCCTTGCACTCCCGAGTTGTCGAGATACCTTATCGCCGGGTCCTGGACGGAACCAACAGTGTATGTTACGGATTCGGTCCCAGAAATACTGCCGAGGTCGTGTGCAAAAGCATAGACTGGTGACCCCTGTCCCCATCCGCGAAAACTGCGGTCAATTGTGTTCGTGAGAGTGCGGTTGGAAATCCAGTTCCATCGCACAGCCAATGCATTTCCAGCTTGGTAGGACATCTTGTGACCATTAGTCATGGTATTGAACGTCAGCTTGCCCCATAAAGGAAAGTTAAACAGCTCTCCAAACGTATACTGCTTCTCGAGAGCAACAATCCAGGAAAACACATTCGAGTTGGAGTTGCTGCCAGAACTTGTGGTGACGTTTTGGCCATTGTTGAAAAGGTCCCATTGCAGGGTCGCATTCGACTCCTTAGAAATCCATGCTCCATTGATGTCGTTGTAAAGCTGTACGTTGTGGCTTCCACCGTCCATGGAAGTTGCCGAGACCGTTAGATAGGAGAGAGGAATACTGGTGCGGCATATATCCTGCGGATAGACAGTCGACAAAAAATCCACATTTAATTGCACCGGACCGGCCATGAAGGTGAAGTTGGAGTAAGACGAGTCATAGTCCAGACGAGTCTGGTTGGCCTGCTTGATGAAATTGGTGGGGGGCAGGCCAGACCTCGCACTACCGAGGTATTCATAGGCAATGCCGTCCACAGCAACAAAGCCCTCCCAGCCAATACTTGTCTCGTCCCAGAAAATAGGGTCAGCGCTGTTGAGAGTGGCGTTTTTTGCGGTGCTCGACCAGGTGGACGTGTATGGGCCGCGGACAGCCAATGGCACCGCTGGTGGGCGAGCGGGGGAGTACAGTGGCTGCGATTTGCCAAGGGCCAGCCCGGCCAGCAAGACAGCCTTCCATACGGTGGCCATCATGATGAGGAATTGAAATAACTTCCAGCCAGCGGGAATTCAGCCATGAAAGGAAAGGATATCTCCATCTCGGCTGATCTCTCCCCGCACCTTTGCCCCGTACCCTTGCCCTACCCGCATTGAAATCAACCGGCGTAACGAAGACCTATGGTCACTCCACCTTCCCATTGGCCAGAAATGCGGCTCCTGCAGGATGAGATCATTCTTCGGGACCACTGCCATTCCACCTGTCGCAAGCGGGTTTGTTTTCCCGACAACTATTACCGGATCTGGAAGTTCCCCACCTCGTTCCCACTCTGCCCGCTTTGTTTACGCCATTCTGCCCTCTTTTCCCTTTTCGCCCACCCAGCTCCACTCCACCCACCCACACACTCTCACTCACCGCCAACACCATGCTCGCCCTCCTGGCCCCTGTTCTAGCCTACCTCAGCAGTGCAAATGCACAAGCCACCACCGGTACCTCAGCCTCCGGCTCACTTTTGGCGGGCATTACTGGTGCTCCCGGCAGCGCAGCTACTGCCATGACCACCATGGCTACCATGCCCTCTGGGATGTCCGCCATGTCCTCTGGGATGTCTTCTGCAATGGCCGCGGCTGGCATGTCTTCCATGACCAGCATGTCAGCCAGCATGGCTAGCGGCATGGCTGCTAACATGTCCTCTTCCATGCCAAAAGTACAGGCGCAGAGCATGGTCTCCATGCCCCTGGTTGCCAACATGACTATTAACTCCTCCGACTCCACCGTGGGGTCAGCCAACCCTTTCACCATCTACAATATCTCGGCCACCAACATCTCCGCTTCTTTCATTCCCTACGGTGCCCGTCTCACTGCTCTCAAGGTCCCGGACCGCAATGGCGTCATGCAAGACGTTGTATGTGGTTACGACACCGGCGAGCAGTACCTGAATGACACCGAACACAATCACTCCTACTTTGGTGCTGTAGTTGGACGGTATGCGAATCGCATTAAAAATGGAACATTTATGCTCAACAACCAAACTTACCACATCCCCGCAAATGAGCATCACGGTCAAGATACACTCCACGGTGGTACTGTGGGCTATGATCAGCGGAATTGGACTGTCGCCGCTCAGACGCCAAACTCCATCACCTTCAGTCTCTTGGATGAGGGCTTCGAAGGATTCCCGGGTAGTCTGATGAACTATGTGACCTACACCGTCGGCAATGACTCCACCTGGACCATCCGCATGGTCTCCATTCCATTGACCGAAGCCACCCCAGTCTTGATGTCGAGCCACGTCTACTGGAACCTGGACGCCTTCACCAACCCATCCAACGCAACCGTGCTGAACGAGACTCTGTGGATGCCATATAGCAGCCGGATTACTGGAATCAACGGCATTGAGGTTCCTAATGGAACACTTGAGAGTGTGTTGAACGGTCCTTATGACTTTACCCTACCCAAACCAATTGGACGCGATATCCTCCAAGCAGTTGGCGGTTGCGGAACCAACTGCACCGGATACGACCAGTGCTTCCTCATCGACAGACCTCGATACGCTGCTCCGGAAGCCACTGATCTGACAGTCCTCACGTACTCCTCTGACGTTACTGGAATCAAACTCGAAATCGAGACCAACCAGCAGGCTCTACAGATCTACACGTGTGACAACCTGGACGGGACAATCCCAGTCAAACAGTCGCAGCAACATGGAAATGGAACCACAACAATCCCGCAATACGGTTGCATGGTTATTGAGGTCGAGGGTATCATCGATAATATAAATTTCCCAGCACTCGGGAATGAACAATACCAAATCTACTCCACGGACACCGAGCCCTCTGTTGTCTTTGCACAGTATCATTTCAGCGTGATGGACTAAAAATTTACGTTTGAGAGTTGTACACTATCAGTTTATAATTATCTAAATTCTTTTCTTGAATCATTGCATTCGATCGCTTGCATGTTTTACTTTTTGCTTGCCACAGCAGTACCTACTTCAGGTCCGGGCCCAAAATCAGGGACATTCATTCGCTCGCCGTCACGCAGGGCAGATTGGTGTGCAACCAGGCCGGGGACCACATATCGTGCCGCGCGCCACGCACTGATTGGCGGAACGGTCTGCGAGACGCATGCCTTGACAAAGTCATCCACAAGAAACTGATGGGACCCTTCATGACCATTCGGAAGGCCCTTGAATTCAGCCGGGAGTCGTTTGACATCATGCAACTTCGACATGCCGGATCGGAATCCTTCGAGAATTTCCGCATTGACATCCGACGCCTCAATGTTCTTCTCGCTCTTGCCTTCGTCGCAGGCCAGTAGCTCGGACACGTCCTCTAAATTGTTGAGTGTCTGGAAGGTTGCACTACGCGTATTCAGTTCAAAGCTCCCTTGAGTGCCGATTATACTCATAGGGTAGGCGTGCTCTTGGTGGCTTCCAATACGTCGAAACTCATTGATTCGAACTGCGCCGCCGTCGGCACGAGTGAAGAATGCGGATTCGTTGCTAAAGTCATTGTTCCATTTGCTCACCTTGCGGTCAAAGACACCGTCGTTCTCCTGGTCGCGGTAGCCGATGCAGGAGACTTTGGTGAAGTAGGACCCAACGGAGGCCAGCACGGCACTGACAGAGTGCGTTGGGTACATCATGGGAGGGAAACTGGCAGTCTCCTTCCATGTGGCGCCGCCGCTGAACTTGTAGGCGTCGTAGAAGCCATGAGACATGTCATGCCTGTACTCACCCTCTGCATACACAAAGTGCCCAAAATCCCCTTTTTGCCACTTTTCGCGGCAGTAGATGACGGCGGGGTAGTAGTAACATGTTTCGCCCGACATGTACACGAGACCTGTGCGCTGGACAGTATCCAAGATCTGCTTCACCTCCGCGACCGTGTTGGCCATGGGCACGGCGCAGTATACATGCTTGCCAGCTTTGAGCGCCTTGATTGTCATCTCGGCATGGAGCCAGCGCTGTGTGAAGATGGCGACAGCATCCACGTCAGAAGCGCACATGTCATCAAAGTTATCAACGACCCGTGTGTCGGGGCCAAGAGACGACTGCACGGCTTTTGCGCGGTCTTTGACCACATCACAGAGAGCGAGGTGGTCGACGCCGGGATGGGCGTAGAAGAGCTGTGCAAGCTCTGGACCGAATTGTCCGAGACCAATGATGCCCAATTTCATTGTTTTCGGGTTTCTTTTCTCCACGGGGGCGGAGATTCGCCGGCGACTTTAGGAGAATCTCCACCCCCACAATTCAAGGTTGACCGTTGCCAAATGATTCATATGATTACAACGGCTATTATTCGTTGCCACACACAGAGTAGCGCTGTGGTAAAGCGCGTATCCATATAAGGACCAAGAGAGCAGTAGATAATGGCTATTTACGCAGGTGACAGGAAGCTTTGAGAGCGGGGAGAGATGCTGCCGCCCTGGTGAATGTGCATGATGGCCGATCAGCCCAATTGGCTTGGCGGCCTCAGAGAGACTGTATCGCCGATTTGGACGTCTGGCGCATCAAACATAAAGGTGTCTTACAAAAACCTAACCTGCTCATCTCCCATGACATGTTTTAAGTTTCGTCGAATGAGCTTGTCTCTAAGTACGAAGTACGTTTCTTTATTTCTCTTACAGATGTAAGGATTATTTCTTCATTCATGGTGTGACTGATCAGACACTTTCTCACGGGTCGAATCTCTGATTACTATAGAATTCTTCGAGGTACACTCATCAGTCGACACGATTACAGGATGAAGTGACGTGGTCATAGGTCACTATGAAAAGGCCGAAAAGAACTTTTATCCGTCTTTTCTATCATTACACTAGTTACGATACATGTTTGCATGGATGATAAATGAGTAGAACAAGATACATCTATTTCAGAAGATGCCGCGGAGTGTCAACCTAGCAAGATCGTCTTTCACCCCCGGAGATGTGCGTATGAGAACATCATGGTGCAGAAAAGACCGATGGGAATTGGTTTGTTACTGGAATCATAGAGTGGGAGATGAGTAGCTTCTATCCTGAGGACTTCGAGAGTACTAAAATCACAAATAACGTGTCTCGTCAAGTGGTCAACGACTGGTTTCTATTTCTATCTCCTTGTGTATCGCCGGCGATGGATCCAACACGATGGCTTATGGATTACGTTTGGTCTAAGTACGTTATATAACTAAGAGACTTGAGAATTAATTCTTAGATCGGCCGGATATTGAGGAAATAAGCTAATATTGATATTTAGATGAATATGCAGCGAGCACTGTGTGTCTTGCAATGGACCTCGCGACCAAGACGTGAGTTGACGAGTACAGTTGTTTGTCTTTATAGATACCGACTGGTGTTTTTGGAAAGTACTGTATCTAAAGCCAACACATGTGTTCTATTTATTGACCATTGTAGGAGATCGTTATGCTACTGCACCACCCGCTGCTTGAATGAATGAAGACAAGAAAGACAACTTAGATGTAGCAGGAAAACGGAGTT
>JAABUO010009581.1_pt1 | contig 10820 bp, 12 predicted proteins | sample 5559291 | NCBI WGS metagenome assembly JAABUO01 (sample SAMN10711878, study PRJNA513372) | rock metagenome | isolation source: Antarctica rocks | place: Antarctica: Victoria Land, Finger Mt sud
CGCCGCAGGACACTTTGCTGCAAGCTCTGGCGCAGCATAAGTCAGATGCCGCGGACTTTGACGCCACTGTCAAGGTATAGAGGAGCACATACTGCTGCATTGGGTGTCGATGTCCACCCATGATTTCTTGGCTTTTGCAGGTTTTCCAGCACGATGGTGCCGACTCATTCAGTGAACAAAACATGCCGTTTGCTTTGAGAGTCACACTGCAACATCTCATCAGCGAAGCCGGAAAAGCTCAGGAGCCTCTTTTGACCTACAGACTCAGCAGCAGCACCCAGCCAGCTGTGCAGACACTGCTGAAGGTGGTGATACGGTTGGCTGACAAAGCAAATCTCATAGGTATGCTTTGAGGTCTATTTATCAAGCTGAGAAGCCAAGCCTGAGGATGCGTGCTAAGAGTGATCAGAAGCATTGCAGGTGATGTATTCCAGCTTGTAGAGGACATTGTGGACACAAACAGGATTGAGGACGTAAAAGCCTGTTTTAGCTTTATGGATGGATACTGGGCTCAGCTGCGGGAGAAGTCACTGAAACTATCATCGGCAACCCTTCTGCGATTCCAGAAAGCTTGCAACATGTTCACCAGGCGTGTCTCAAACAACCAGGATGCTGAGATTTTGGGAGCAGTCTCTTTCCAGGTGGCAAAAATGCTGCCATACAATGATACAGCTGGACTTAACAAACCATTCAACGCCAACGACAGCCATAAGACACCGATGGATGAAGAGATTGGGGTGAGACTGTGTATGTCCAAAGCTGAGAGTGGTGTACACACGACAGAGCGCATTATTGCATAATACGCTCTCATGTTGTGTGACTGATGCTAGCATGGACTGCAGATGTTGCGCTGCAGCTCTGCTCAGTGCACTACGTTGATGCAGGCACTACGTTGATGCAGGGGTACGCAGCTCCAAAGCTCACACTGACATGACAGTTGTAACATCTATCTGTGAATCAGCACAAGCTCATGTTGGCACAGATCTTGGTTGCAACCCTGTCACCTTTCAACAGCACGTCTGCAGGCAAGTGTCGACGACTCTGTACCTGTTGATCTCAAACTGTATCAGCAGCTTTGGGGGCTTCAGAAAGCATTTCAAGACCCTCATGAGCAGGGGGAGCCAAACAAATGGCTCAGTGCTGTGTCCAGCATTCAGGCTGTGCTGAATGAGCTGAAGCAACAGCCTATTGGTGTAGCTTCGCGCTCAACAGCCGTCCCGCAAGGTGTGTGAAGCCCATGCCCATGCGGTAACAATATGCATGCACTGCAGTGTCTGGGGGACACCATTGTCATACTGCTTTCAGCTGTACAGATGCTCTACATGAGATGCACTGCAGCTATGCCTTGGGTGTTCATCCTGCTAAGTGGTGTTGAGTGTTGCAAGTTGGGCTTCAAGACCTGTGACACCTGCTGATTGCAGGGCTGCATTCCCCTAAGTGCGTACAATCTATCTTGCATCTGTGAATCCAGCTGTTTTGCACTTGATCGTTCTGTCTGCCAGTCTGAAGGGCATGCATGCCTTGTAGATGGCGGGAAGAGCATGATTGTGAAGTATTTGACCAGCAGCAAGCTGACAAAGCTGCAGCTGAGGGATGCAGCCTTCAGGAGGACTCTGCTGGTGCAGTGCCTGATACTGTTGCACGCATGTGCGCATCCTAAGCATGCTGTGAACAAGCCTCCTGCGCATCAGCTCAAGGAGAAGCAGGTACAGCTTTGCTTCAGCCAGTTCGTTGTGTAACATGTATTTCTGATGCACTGGTCCTTGCTAAGTCAGCCATCATTGCGGCTTGCACTGGTTTTCTGGACTTACTTCAGCAGCTGCAACAGCCTCTAGCATAGTACACATCCTGATGACATCAGACTACTGCACATGCTAAGCAAGGCTTGATTGCAGGTCCAGGAGCTTGCTCAACTGCAGCAGCAGCTGTACGAGGAGCTGAGCAGAACACCAGAGCAGGGTGCAGCCTTTACTGACGTAGTCAAGACAGTGCTTGAGAGGGAGACTGCCTTTGTGAAGTGGAAGTCTGAGGGTGCCTCTCCCTACTGGGATGTTACTGGGTCTGGGCCAGACAACACTGCATCATGTGAGCCATAATCACGTGATCTTATATCATTGCCAGTATGTACTGGGATGTTACTGGGTCTGGGCCAGACAACACAGCATCATGTGAGCCATATTTACGTCATCTTATATCATTGCCAGTGTGTACAATGCATTGCTATTTGATGCATTCCGCACACCGTAACTGTACTAACACTGCACAGCATACCTCCCTGTACCTATCACTGCTGTGGTTGCTCTTGTTGCTCTTGCTGGTTGTGGTCAATGACTGCCGCTGCCACTCTGGCATGCATAGGGTGTTGTGATCAAGCGAAGTGCATGTCTTCACTTGAGCCATGTTGGTGCAGTGGACAGGCCTTTGCCAGCAGTACCTGTGAAACCGCCGCCAGCTGAGATCATGGGCAATGAGCCAGACACCATCTTGCACCTGAACAGGTAAGCTTGTGCTGAACATCCACAATGTCTTGCATGGCTTGTCCGCCTGACACTGCATGGCCTCATGCTGCCTAACCTGTGATACCTGCACGATCAGCTGCATCAACACATTCAGAAGTGTATTTCGACTTCAGAGTACGTGGCGGTGGTATGAGCCTATCTGAAGCTCTGATGTTGGTCTGTGTTATGAAATTGGCAGCAAGAATACCTGCCTGTCTGACCTTCTGATGCCAGCTGACAAGACTCTCTTGCTGTCTGCAGGATATTAGACAGCTCAGGTGCAGAGGAGGACCTGTACAGAAAGAACAGGGATGAACGCATGCTACCCACTGCTGACGCGCACTTCGCTCAAATTGGCAGGGAGCTTGCTGGAGATGTCATGAAGAGAAGACAGGTTTGCAACACAAAACATCTGCACGACGTAGAAACGCGTTTTTACTGTCCCCAGAAGTTTCTGAGTTTAGATTTACAGTGTAGGGATGACGTTTCTTAGTTAAAACAGACGTTTCGGGATTGGAAAACGCTCAGAATTGAGATTCTCAAGCATCTGTGACTGCAAATTTGAAGACTTTCCCACCACTTCTACTCTGCACCTTGTCACTGATGAGGAAGATGATCAAGTGACCTGTGCTTTGCTGCTGCAGTACGCGACTGCAGGTGCCCCCAATGGAGTCGATGCACTGTATCTGTTCCGGTCACAGCGCATGCTGCAGCACAAGAATGTCGATATTTGGGAGCGAGCCACACAGATTGACAGCCCTGGAGAGCGTCTGGAGATTGCCTTTGCTGACTTGTATCCTCAGAAGTTGCCTGCCAACTGGAAGCGGCCTAAGGTAGACATCAGGAGCCCAGTGCAGAACGGCGTCAGGAAAGTCATCAGCAAACCAGCTGCTGTGTCAGCTGCTTCTGATACCAACGAGGGTGAGACATTTGCACAGCTTTGAATTGCAAATTTTAGGCTCAGTTCTGTGGTGGCGTCGGCCTAGCTGTGACAGTACACATTTTATATCTGTCGCAGTTCAGCATCACGCCCTTGAGGTAGTCAGTCAGCACTAGAGGCGTGCTCATGTTGCCACCCCACCAACTCACACAGCAGAGCCCGTTTCCGTGTGTCTACTTGTCACCTCTTGACGTGCATGGAATACATCCCGCAGCCGTGGCAGCCTCTTATCTGATCACAAAAGCAGTACTCAGCAAATGATGTGATTGCTGCTAACAAACAGCTGTCATGATGGCAGGTGACAAGCAAGCTGCAGACAGCGCCTCGATGGAAGCTACTCCTGCTGCTGCCAAGCAAGATGCAGCTCAGGGCAAACCCACCCAAGCTGGAGATGTCCCAGATGCCTCCACTGGGGGGGCAGAGGCAGCTACTGCTGACCTGGGTGCACAGACAGTACAGCACAAACAAGATGCACAAGATGCGAACGATGCAATGACTGTACATATTGAAGCTGACCATGCTCAGCAGGTCAAGCCCGAGGGTGCTGTGCATCAGTCAGCACCAAATGCTGCAGCAGACAGGACAGCTGCTCAGAAAGCAGACGTGGGTTTGGCTGCAAACCAAGCATCTGTTAGAAATGTGGTTCACGAAGAACAGGACAAGGAGCCCGTCTCTGTACCAAAGAGTGTTGAGCACCTCGATTTGCCAAGCAAGCCCACTCAGGGAGCACCAGAAGCCAATCCCATGTCACTTGCGAGCAATGCCCTTGACCCTGCAACAGCACCTGGGCAACCTGGGATTGAAGTACCTGCCAAAGAAGCATCACCTCTTACTTAGGTATTGTTGGCAATGATGTAGTGGGAATGAACAAGCGTGAAGCAAATGCTGCTGTGCCTATGGACGAAGACAAATCGTGAAGTAATACACAGTAAGAATACAAAAATCGCCTACCTGGTATCTGTTGCGCAGCAGTATTTCTGTTTGGTCATCAGCTGCAGTACATTTTGTGACGACTGATTTATCAGGTGAGCAACACATGTTCTCAGTCGAGCTGGGTTAAGTTGATTTGAGTTAGGAACATGCGTACAGCATGATGCGTTTGTTTGGCGCACAGTGAGTGTACCTGGCTGAAAACACTATAGCATGATGCTTTTGTTTGGCGCACACCGAGTGCACCTGGCTGAAAACACTGTGTATATGTCTGCTTGCTTCCCATCCACATATACGCTTTTCAAGCTTCACTCTCGTTGGTCACACAGGCGTGCGATAGCAGTTGAGTTTTTCATGTAATAAAGGGTGCTTAGGTAAATGCCGTCACAAAGATCAGTATCCAAGAGGAACGGGCACGTGCCTTCCTGGTATAGCGGTGACAAACTTGGGCAGTTAAATACGTGGCAACACAGGCTTGCAGAACAGCAGAGCTTTTGCTTTGATCCTTCGTCTGTCTGAGCAAGTATTTCAATTTTTGGTCAACTTCAATGTAAAATGTTTCTTCTTCTTCTTCTTCTTCAAGAAAAAGGGTAGGCTAAGGCGTCCTATATGCATGATGGCGCAGGCAGCAAAGCTTGCTACCAGTGCGCTACATGCGCCGACATAGCATGAGACACAAATATAATTCGCCAGAACAGCTTGCTCGAAACCGAAGACCTCAGCAAGTCTGGCTAGCTGGCCTCCCGCTCGATGCAGATAGCGTTTGCGTTTCGCGAGAATGTGGGCAGCTCCCTTGCTGCAATAGCCACAGGTGCCAAAATCTCCTCGTCTATGTCATTTACGTTTGGTCGTTGGTTTTGAACCGTCGGTCTTGGCTTTGGCAGCGACAAGTTAGCACCAGCTCGTGCAAACGATAGAGCACAGACCATCCTGCTACTGCAAATGGGCGATCGCGATGATCATCTGCTGTCTGAAGGTCATCCCGACGCAAGAGGTGAACACCCTGCACAAAAAAAGGGTTTGCGGTCTGGTGATCCATGGTCTTGCCGTCTGAAGTTTACAACCCGATATAATATCGTCTTGCAGTACCTTTCATGCTTGGTGACTGCTCACGATTGTGACAAAGTTGCCACTGCTCCGGACGTCGCAGACGTGCACCGCATATCGCACTCTGACTTGACAAGATGCTGACCTGCTGTCAGCGGGGCTCTGCTTTACAATACATTATGCTCTGCTCTGCAGGTGTTGCAAATCCCTTTGCAGGGATCAACATCGAGAACTTTGATGCAGGTCAGTTTTTGCGACATGCTTGATGAGCTGCGCTTTGTACACAACAGCTTGCCTTCTGTCGGCAGGAATGTGCTCACCATCAATGCGCAACCATGATATGCATGCAGACAACTTCCACAGTCTGACCAGCAACTTTCCCCAGCTCAACCATTCTCTGGGCAGCTTTTCACAGCAGTCGCTGCACGCTCTCAGTCAGCATGCCTTGAGTCAACAAGCATTGCAGCAGCGAAGCATCTCCCTCCCCCAGAGGCTCGGTCCCCAAATTGGGCTGTACGATACACACCCTACCAGCCTGCTAGAGGCACTCAGACAGCATGGCCATCCAAAGCCACTCATGAACCATCTTGAACAGCAGCAGCAGCATCAGCAACCACCACACCAGATGCATCCTGCTGCTGTTCATCATAGCAGAATTGAAAGCTTACAGCATGAGCTGCCAGACCGGGAGGCATCTAATGCTTCACTATCTGGTACGGTGCTTGTGCAACTTGCCAGATTAGCTTTGACACATGCTTGCATGACGCGCAAGACTGACGCTGCGATACACTAGCGCTGACAATTCCCTTACCAGTACCGCAGCGTCGCTTGCAAACACAGAAACAGCACAAGGTGGAGAGGCAGCCTGTTAACCACATGGTATTTAGACATGTCTCCACAGAGTTTACTACAATGTCATGGTTACATTCTCGTGCAAGATGATGCATTGGAAGGCTTCAATTGCTATTGGAGGATGAAACAGGTTGCAGTATGCATACATGCCACGCCCACACATGGACCATTTGCTGCCATACAGGCTTTGGGCAGATGCACTCTGGGTGCGCCTCAGCAGTGGCAGCTGCGGCAGCTAGAGTCAGCAGAATGCCTGCTAGCCCTGCAACAGAGACTCTGTGGCTACCACCTTCTAATCTGCTTCAGCCTGTGTCACTGACCAGCTGTGGCAATGGTATACAGGATTCAGGTAGATGCCAGCCCCCTCAGCAGCCATGGCAGCACATGTATCAGTGCCAGATCCCTGCCCCTCCCGCCCCTCTTCCCAGACAGTCAATAGCTACACTGACGCCCAGTACTGACTTGTGCTGTTGGGTGCAATGCAGACTGCCAACTGCAGGCCTGGCTGCCTCTTCCTTGTACCAGCTGATCACATGTTTTCATGCATGTGGTCAACATCATGCTATTTCACTCATGACATTGCCCTGCTGTCATATAGGATACAGGCGAATACTACATGGGATTACGTACGCTCCCACATGAGTGGCATCGCCGGCAGCACCCCCCTGCAGACACCCTGCCAAGCCATCTACAATATCCTTTCAAGCATCCTCATATGACAGGCTGGATTGACCCACAACGTTTCTATTTTCTGCAGTGTCCCGGCAGATGCACAACGGGCATGCAGACCCCCTGTCAGCAGTGGCAGCTGCAGCAGCAGCAATTGGCAGACTGCCCGCCAGCCCAGCTGCGGGCTCCATGCATCAGTCAGGCTCCATGCACCAGTCTGGCTCTGAGGCCAATGTGCACGCGGGCTTCAGCCATGCTACGTTGGAGGAGCTGCGAGCAGCATCTGAGAGGTTTGCTGTGGAGAGGGATTGGGAGAAGTTCCATGCGCCGCGTAATCTTGTACTGGCCCTGGTAAGCCCTAGATTACGGCAAGTACATTGCTGAAGAGCTCTCATCAACAGGTTCGCACATCATGTAGCTAGTGGTTACAGCGTGTGGCTACAGCTGCAGCTGCGATGGGCAAGGCCATCAACTTGCAGCCAATGCAATGTGGGCAGATGCTCTGTATAATAACGACACTGGTGACCATGCAAACTGTGCGTTTACTAACTCGTCATTATCACAATGCTGTGCTTGCTTGTACTGATCACAGCCTGCACGAGAGCGTAAGTGTTGCAGTGTATCGGCGGCTTCACTGCATTGCTTGTCATGAAGATGATTGACAAGGTCAAACCATATTGTTGAGGATGATTGCTGGCTTTCCTGTACTGGCAGCAACAAATCTTGCACTCATCTAGTTCTTAAACTCTACAACTCTGTGTTCAACTTTTACATCTATGGCAAAGCTTGAGTGCTTAGGCAAGCTGAGTGGGTTCATGCCAACATACACCCAAGCAAACTGTGAAACATTCTCTATTCCACGTCTTTACAAGCACATGACTTAAGCACTTGTCCTGAACATCCTCTACCATTCAGCACATGCAGAAATGCAGGGATCGTTGCAGTGTGCTTCACAACATGCCGTTCTCTGTCAAGCCAAGATCAACTGGACTCTCCTTGCATTGGGGAACAAAGAAGAATGCTCCCTGCTACTTTTGGATGATACAATCCTCCAAAAGCATGCAAAGCATCTATAAACCTGTTTTCCCTATCTTGAAAGTGTTCACCTGAGCTAGCAACTGCCACCTGTGATTTGCCAACCTCTGGATCCTGCATAGCAATACAACAAAGGACTGTAAGAAATGTCATAACCAAAACAGTTTTTGCTCTGCTCCTTTTTTGCCCCAAACAAGCATGTAAACAAGGTTGATTGGAATACTCTGTATTGTAAATAACTCAAGATTTATACATAGAGTATTAGAGCGAGGTGCAGGTAGGGGAGGTGGGGGAGCTGTCAGAGATCTTCCAGTGGAGGGGCGACTCAGTTGCGCGAGGCCTCCCTGGCTTCTCAAGCGAGGACAAGCGGCATGTGGGAGAGGAAATGTCTGATGTGAGCTCTTGCCACTTACACATGTGTGCAAATTGAGAGATACCATCTGAGTATGGCATCAATCAGCATGGTTGCAACAAAGTTCTCAGCTGTGTATCAGTGAACATGGCTTCTGATGTGGCTCTTGTGCCTGCGTCATTATGCAATTGTGGCATCCATTTATACTGTGGCAACAGTAATAATAGAAGTGATGGTAACTGACTTAGTAACAGCAATAGTAACAGAGGTAACTGTGATTGTCCTGGCCTCAGCTTCACTCCACTGCTGTGAATGATTTTGTTCGTCCCTGGTCTTGAATCGTCACGTAGAGACTCAGATGATTCGGCACTCCGTTCACAGCCTCAAGATGCTATAGGTTATCCGTTGTTGTCCACTGTTTGAGCTGTGTGTGTGAAGGCCTGATCAAGCTCATGCTTGCATGGCTGTATGCATGTGCTAGATTGCTCAGGCTAGTTTCTGCATTCAGGGTCTCATTGCTTCCTTGGAAAGCTCTAGCTGTCACACATTGCGACCCCTCAGCTAAAATGTCATGTTGCAGGTCCTGTTGTACCTCATCCGCCTGGCAGATGTGTGTGGCATTGACCTAGCAGCTGCAGTGTGAGTTTGCTGCTTCCTGCCGCACTTCTTCAGTTGTGCTGCCTGTGTGCCAAGATGTATGAGATTCTGTGTCATATGCTGCTGCCACTGTTAAGCCGAAACATTGACACAATCTTACTGACAGAAGCTGAAAGTTGGGCCAACTTGCGTGGTTTAAAGCAGATACAAGGACGTACACAAGTATCATAGCAAATGTTATTCATATTTCACCTGACAGCAGCTGCAAGGCATGCTGGTAAACAAGTGCTCTGATGCCTGGCAAGATATCACATGACTTGGATGACACTTTGTGCTGTTGTCAGCCCCTACAGGCTTTTGGCTTTGTATGCTTGCCATTGTGCCTTTGTCTGTATGCTTTCTTCTCCCTTTACACTTCCAAATATCATTATACCGGCTGCATCTCACGCTGGCCAGTCCACCAGCTGTGCAAAAGCTCTGTTTGCTCTTGTCTGTTTTGTCTTTAAGCAATCAGTTGTCCCGCCTTTGCTGTTGTGTACAATGATCCATAATTGTCGTGGTTGACAGGATCTGCTGTTGAGACTGCTTCGCTTCTGCAACCCATCAGGCGTGCCATGTTTTGCAGGCATCAGAAGATGCAGTCCAATGCTGACAAGTATCCCAGCGAGCTATGCAGGGGGTCTAGTGCCAAGTACACTTCCTACAACAGAGAGTGCGCTCTTTTCCCATGTGCTACCTCCAAATTTGACGTTTGTCTTCTTCTTTATGTGATTAGACTTGTTGGCTGGCTAAAGCACAGTAAGCTCTCTCTCTCTGCTTGTCTTGCCAGACTGCTCTTCACATCCAGCTGCAGTCAACGACGTTCTGCTGACCAACATAGCCCTACACGCTTTCAACAGTCACAGCAGATGATGCAATTTCAGCTGAAACACAGCATCTGCACCACTCAAAGGCAGATCTGAGGCTGTCTGACCACAACGATAACAAGCATGTTGCAGCTGAGCAGCAAGACCAGCATGACCAGCATGACATGCCTCTCACTCAGTGAGAGAGCACCCTGTCTTGGTAACGCAGTGGATATAGCTGTGCTGATCATATATCACACTTGATTATATGACTGGTCATCATAATCTTTGAAAAATTATGTCCTGGCTGTGTCAGAAGTACATCAAAACTAGCTTTCAGTACATGCCTTTACAGCCGAGGGGACTTGCAGTTCTGCTGCTGATGTGACAGGTCTGAACCATCTGACGACCACAATGGCAATAAGAGGAAGCGCTTCACAGACGAGCAGCTGTCAGCCCTGACTGATCTGGCTGAAGAAGCCAACTGGAGCCTGCTGTCTGTTGCTAAGGAAGTGCGCGAGCAGTTCTGCCTCAAGTATGAGATCAGCAAGGTGGGTTGCTTTGTGTTTTATCAGTTTGTTGATAGGCTCATGTGACTTTCTATTTAGCACCTTGGAGTTCGACTGCAGCAGCATCAACATATGGGAGTTTGTTGTCATGCGTGCCCTCAGCTTTGGCACTTTGAAGACCTTTGAGGCGCTGCATCCGCAACTCGCATGCAGCTTGTTGTTTCAGTACTTTGTCTTGCTTTGTTCCCAAAGTTTGGCTGTTGTCAGCATGCACTTGGAACCCGTCATGGTCACAAGCTGACAACTGCAATCTGCGCTTGAGATCCTGCTTCGTCCACTGCACAGGAGCGGCTGCACAACTTCTTCAACAATCGCAAGCCCAAGGACCTGAAGAAGCGCAAGCTTGGCCCACCAGGCAGCTCTGAAACCTTGAAGACAGAGCCTTCTTTAGACTCAGATCAGCCGCCAGTTTTGATGCATCAACAGAGCAGCTCTGTTGCATCCCAGCTCCAGGCCCCCCTGGGGCAGTGACCTGCCATGCTGGGC
>JAABUO010009583.1_pt1 | contig 10820 bp, 16 predicted proteins | sample 5559291 | NCBI WGS metagenome assembly JAABUO01 (sample SAMN10711878, study PRJNA513372) | rock metagenome | isolation source: Antarctica rocks | place: Antarctica: Victoria Land, Finger Mt sud
GGCACAACCGCTTCCGCAAGCTGCGCATCCGCTACGAGAAGAAGGCCCGCAACTACCTCGGCTTGGTGCATCTCGCCTGCTTCCTCATCGTCTATCGCCTTCGCATGGTTTTGGGATAGGCTCTAAGTCTTTCGATGCCATTAGTCTATACCTCCTCGCATCATGCCGGCCACACCCACTGCAACGCCCATCTCATGCTAAAGGGCTGACCTATACAGTAGCTGTCTTATCGAAAAACTCGTTTGGTAAAGGTGGCGATAAGTGTCACCTCGATGAGGAGACCGACGACAGCCTCGCCAGCTGCCACTGCACCCTGCTCTACGCTCTCTGTCACCACAGCTGGGAGGAAGCCGCGCCCGTGGAAGGAGTTGAAGCTCAGAATGACCGCCTGCGGCCACCACGGCAGATAGAGCGGCGCATTATGCGCGTTATAGCCATAGGGGACGAGGTGATAGATGATGCTGAAAAGGACGACGACACTGGCATAAAACGCGAAGCATCGCCCAAGGCGGTAGCCGTAGCCAGCGACAATACAGGCAAGCCAGGAGGCGAGGTAGGCCGAAAACTGTCCTTTGCGCCACAAGTTCCTACGCGCGCGGATGTGCGCCCGATAATCCAGTTCGGCCGCCTCGGCATTGAGCCCTTGGGCTCGGAGGGCTAGGGCGAGTTGCCGATGGGCGCGCGCGGTTGTGCGTGGGTCGCGTTGATCGTCGCCCAGCTTGCCCCCCGATAGCGGGCTCCACCAGTGCTTACGAAATAAACCCGACCAGTCTACGGACGTCAGAATGACACCATTCCAGGCCGTGTCGGTGACGGCCGCGAAGCCATTCTCCCGATTCCCTAGCTTGGCGTCGGCGAGATTCGCTTCGATGTCGAAGATAGCATGGCTCAAGTTGGCCCCGCGCAGGTCCGCCTCCACGAGACTACTTCCGCACAAGTTCGCCTCAGCAAAATCGCCCTTCCGTAGGTCCGCCTTATAGAAGTTCGCCTGCTGTAGACCCGCCCCTGCGACAACGGCCCCCTGCAAGTTGGCATCAACAAGATTTGATCCCCGCAGGTGGCCCCCCCTAAGATCAACTCCTTGGAGGTGCGCCCACTGGAGATAGGCATCCTCTAAGTGTGCCCTCACCAGATTGGCCCCGTTCAGGTGCGCCTGTAAGAGGTTGGCCCGTTCGAGGCGCGCCTTCTCGAGACTGGCCCCTTCCAGGTGAAGCTCGGATAGGCGAAAGGGTTTAATAGACCCTGAGGTGGACAGGTCGCGTAAGAATTGTTCAATTTCAGCTTCGGTCTCTCTGATACGACTGCGGGTCGCTTGGACAGCCAACCAAAAAACCTCCGCTCCGTTGAGCACTTCGCCGTCGAAGGGACCACGGCGATCGCCGTGGTTGCCCTCCGTCTCCCACTGGTGCAGCATCCTCTCTAATTTGGCCTGCTGTTGCTCAGTGGGACGTGCGCCCCAGCGATTAACACTTCTCATTTCGGCCACCTTACGAGCTACCATTATCAGTACATCTCCCAGCACCTCGACAATTCCTCTCGAAAGGCGGATAGCAGCTAATAGAAAGCCTAGAGAGCTATTCTGAACGAAGCGTTGCTGTGCTACTAATCGCTCGTCTATCGTGCTCATACCCAATCCTCTCCACAATTGCGTCGTTTCTGGTCATCTTTCCCCTCCTCGCCTTCGTCGTCGACCGAAAATAGCTGCGGTTGCAGACGGGTCCGTGCACAGGCCTCCAGTGCGGCCGGGTTGCGCCACACGCTCTCGATGCATCGTAGCCCCACCCGCTTCCGGGCCGCGCTGATCGGCGCGTCGATATCCGTGCGCTCCCAGCCGGCCTCCTCGAGCGGCCGGTGCACCACCTCGTGCCGGTACCCCGAGAGCACCACCATCGCCGGCGACGCCAGCAGCGCGGCCGTCAGCTCGTCGTGATCGGCGCGCGTGAACTCGTGCGCGTACCGCTTGTCGCCGCTCCGTGTCTCCCACACATACGGTGGGTCGAGGTATACGCACACGCCGGCATGGCCGTAGGCGGCCAAGACCCGCCGCCAGTCGCCGCATTCGATTTGCACCCCCTGCAGCCGCTGATGAATCTCCGGCAGCCGCTCGACGACGCCGAGGTACTTGCGCACGGCGCTGGAGACGCGCGTCCCATTGGCGTTGCTGGCGCTGTACCCCCAACTCCCCGTGGTGTGCGCGGCCCCCGCGGTCGCCGCTCCGACGCTATACCGCCAGCCGGTGCGCATCGCCTCTCCCGCCGCGGCGCCGGTCGCGCCGCCGAAGGCTTGCCGGACGCTGACGAACCACGCCCAGGCGCGCGCCACCGGCTCAGCGGTATCATGGCACGCGCGCCGGCACTCCTCGAACTCCTCGCGTGCGTAGGGCGTCAGCTCGGCGAGCAGGCGGAACCGCTCGAAGGCGGCCGGATCGCGCAGCACCCGGTAGAAATGCGCGACGTCGCCCGCCAAGTCGTTGATCGTTTCGAGCGGCGCGCGCGGCTTCCACCAGAAGACGGCTCCGGCGCCTATCATCAGCTGTCACCTGTTAGCCCGGAACTAGGCAGAGAGCGATCTACCGACCAGCGATAATCAGTAGCAATCTCGCCGACGCTCTGTCCGTTGACGGTGAGACCAGTGATACCCGTAAGCTTGACTCCGTAGGTGTAGTCAAGAGTAATGAGCGCGCCGGGATTCGGAGTCGCCCTTGGCGTACGCTCGGCGTGTGCCGTGATCTGTGGCCTCGGGCCGACGAAGTTCAAGTGCTGTAGAACGGCTTCAACGGTGTCGACGGCTTGGGCCACATCGTCGTACGACGCCGCCTTGTTCGAGTCGTGGGCGATTTCATTGCGCTTATCTTTGACATCGCGCAAACCCTGCGCCGCTTGCAGCAGTCCCGCGTCGGCTAAGAAGTCGATCCGACCACCTAAGGAGCGGTGGTACTTCCTGGGCATGCTCAACTGCTGGTCATCGATGTACTCCTCCAAGGCTTCATCCAGGATCGACACGGTGCGCACGTAGAGTAGCGATGGCAGAAGGACTACCCCGACGTAGTCCGGGCCAGGTATTACCCCTTCCGCCGCGGTTATCATGTGTCGCGTCCTGGCGAATTCGATGTCCGTCAGGTGGCGCAGCCAACTCTCATAATTTGTCACGCTGTGATAGGCGCAGATTGCTGAAACGCTACTGAAATCGAGCACAACTCTCTCCCTTCCTTTGCCCTGGGGACCAAGCGGTTACATTTTAGGGGGTCCGTGCTGCGAGTAGTATAACGAAGGCATACACCTGGGACCTGCTCCCGTTCGCCCACACCTGGATCACCCCCGACACCGTCGTCGCTGTCCGCGCCGCCCGCTGGCTCCCTGTCCTCCGTGCCGCGCCCCGCGGTCCCACTCGCCACGCCTCGCGCACCCGCGCCCTCCGCGGCGCCGCTGTCGCCGTCCCCGCCGCCCCTCCCTCTCCCGGGCACGCGCTACCCCCACGCCTCCCCACGCGCCGCGCGCCCCCGCGTACCTCTAGGCGGCCGCCAGATCTCCCGCCCACGCCGCATGCTCTGGCACACAAGGGTCAGATTGTGTATACTCGTGCTGGATAGACACTTGACATGAATTTAAAGAAGTGATAGAGGAGGCTGGCGATGACCACCGACGAACTCTCCCTCCTCGTGGCCGAGACCCGCTGTGCCCACGGCCGCCTGACGCTGGAGGACGCCCAACGCACCGGCGACGACTGGACCGTCTACCTCCGCGCGACAGCCCACCCCTGCCCCTACAAAGTCCGCGACTACCAGGCCTACCAGACCCACGTCCCGGCCCTCCCGGCCGCCTGGCTCGTTCCGCGCACCCGCCCCGAACGCCATGGCCGCGACTATAGCACGGCCCCCGGAGACATCACCCTGCCCCAACTGGCTCAACTCCTCGCCGCCGCCCCCGTGAGCGATGACGACCCCGCCTGGCAGCTCTACGCCATCCATCGCACCGGCGACGCGGCAGCGGCCCCGGCCGTCGGTGACGCGACCTACCTCGTCGAGGGCCTCGATCCCACCACCGCCGAGGTCCGCCCCTTCGCCTCCCGCGCCGCCTATCAGCGCGCCCAGCGTCCCGACTCTACCGGTCTCTCCGCACGGGCCTCCTTCCCCGTGCCACGACCCTAAAGGAGCCCTCATGCACACCCCTCCCCCCACGCACGCCGCCCCGCAACCGGACCCCGCCGCGCAGCCACCCTCCCTCCCGGCATCACCCGCCGCCCCGCCCGCCCTCCCGGCATCACCCGCCGCCCCGCCCGCCCCGTCCGCCCCGCCCACCACCGCGTCCACGCCCCTCGCGCCATCCGAGACCGTGTCCCTGGCCGAGATCACCGCCGATGCCGCGGCCCGCGACCGTGACGAGGACGCTTGGTGTACCCGCGAACTCATCCGCCGCCGTACCCACCCCACCCCCCCAGCGCACCCTCGCCCCCGCCACCCTCGTCCCGCCGCTGAGACGGATGCCCTCCCGTTAGAACACGATACGTTGTAACGTCCTCCCGCTCGAACACGACACGTCAGACAAGCGCGCCACGACACCACCCGTGTCACGCGCACGTCCCCCGAGGAGGCTCCATGGATCATCCCGTGACCACGCCCGTCGCGACGCACCTCACCGCGGACATGCACGCCCACCTCGTCGCCTTGGCCCACAAACAAGGCGAAACTGAAGAGACCGTGCTCCGGCACGCCATCGAGCGCGGCCTCCCCTTCCTGCTCCAGGAGCGCCGCCACCGCGAGGAGGCCCGGCGCAACGGGTTGGACGTGCCTAGCCTATGTGCTGATGACGACGACGCGTAGCGGAGACGCGCACTGGACCCACTCCCGACGGCGGCCTCCTCCCGCTGTGCGCGCGCCATCGGCTATGACCGCGACACTGCGGTGATGGGATAAGGAGGATGACGTGCCCCACGACGCCCACACCTGTTGTGCGACACTCAGGCGGGAGCGGATGAAGTCGATGTGAACGAAGCGCAGTTGGCGCCAGGGGAAGGCTTCGACTTCGGTCGGGTCGAGGGCGTCACCTCGTCGCCGTGTTCTCGGCCGGCCGGCCTGCGGGTGCCGCACGGTGTGGCAGGGTGAGCACGACCGTCGTGCCCCGGCCCTCGACACTATGCGCGATGATCGTGCCGCCGTGCTGCTCCACGATGGCTTTCGCTCCCGCGAGGCCCAGGCCGCTCCCCGCGATGCCACGCGCGGTCGAGGCCCGATAGTAGCGCGTGAAGAGGCGCGGTAGCTCGTCGGGCGGGATGCCCACACCTTGATCGCGCACGGTGATGACCACCACCGGCCCACGGTCGTCCACCCCGACCGCGACGGGCGTCCGCTCAGGGCTGTACTTGACGGCGTTGCCGACGATGTTCTCCAGGACCCGGCGCAGGCGCGCGCGATCCCCCGCGATCGCGACGGGCGTGTCCGGCGCGTCCACCACGACGGGCGCCGTGTCCGGCCGGACGTTCACCTCGTCGGCGACGACCCGCACCAGCGCCCCCACGTCCACGGCCCCCACCTCCAAGTCCAACTCCTGCCCGATCTGAAGGCGGGCCACGTCGCTCAATTCGTCGACGGTGGCGAGCATGTGCGTGGTGGCCGCACACACCGCGTCCATCTGCGCCGACAACCACACGGGGTCCGCCGCGCCCCGCCCGAGCCGGCTCTGCACGAACTGCGCCCGGCCGCGCATGCTGGCCAGGGGTGAGCGCAGGTCATGGGCGGCCGCGCGCAGAAAGTCGTCGCGCACGCGCACCGCCGCCTCGGCCGCGCGCCGCGCGTCGTCGGCCTCGATCCGGGCCACCACCAACCCCATCCAGCGGGCGACCGCCTCCACGAACGACAGGTCCTCCGGGGTGAAGGCGTCCGGCCGGACTGACATGGCCCCGAGCACCCCCTGGCGCCGGCCCGCGACCTCCAGCGGCACGCTGATGGTGGAGCGTACCCCAAGATCGTGGGGGAAGCCAGGCGCCTCGCCCGGGTCCTGGTCGGCGTGCCCCGTCGTGTAGGGCCGGCCGGTCTGGAACACCTCGACGCTGCGCCCGTCGCCCGCCAGCGGCAGGCGATCCAGGCCGCGCGCCCGCTCACGCCGGCCCAGCGGGGTGTCGCTCACGCCCAGGGCCACCAGGGTCGCGCCGGTGTCGTCGAGGAGGAAGGCGTCGATCTTCTCGGTCCCCAGGATCTCGACGACGAGCTGGGCGGCCTGATCGAGCGCGTCGGTCACCGACGCGGCCTGGATCGCCAGCAGGCGCTCGAGCGTGGTCACATACCGGCGCTGTTCCCTGGCGCGCGCGGCGGCTTCGCTGTGTGGCGCCGATCGGTCCCCGTCCCCGTTCATACCCATCCTACGTCTAGTCTCCCTGCCGGAGCGCGCGGGCAGGGAGAGGCCACCCCTGGACTAGCCGTGTCATCTCCCCCCATCATCACTTGTCCACCCCGCGAGCGCCTCTATCGTGACCCACCCGACGACCCCTCCCTCGCGGTCCAGCACCAACAACGCGGAGAGGGTCCGCGCCCGCATCAGGGCCAGGGCCTCCGTCACGTCCTCGTCCTCCCAGGCGCAGACCAACTCTGGCAGGCGGAGGTCATGCACGCGGGCCGTCCGCACGTCGAGGTCGCCCGACGCCACGCGCTCCGCGACGGCGCGGCCGTCGAACAGGCCGACGACCCGGCTTCCGGCGCAGACCGGCAGCGGGCGGTGGCCACGCGCCCGCAGCAGGACCACGGCGTCGACCAGCGCCGTCTCGCATTGAACAACATCCTCGTCGCGCTCCACGACCGCCCGTAGCTCCACCCCCTGCCTCCCTCCCATCCGTCCGGTCCGTGGCTGGCGCACCGTTCGCCCGGTTCGCCCGTCCCCCGTCCGCCCGTCACTGGCCCAAGCGCGCGCGCGCGATGAGCACCACGGCGAGGGCCACCAGCGCTAGCGCGGTGGTGAGGGCCGCGACCACCCCGACCTCCACGACAGCCACGGCCACCAGGATCACCACCGCCAGCGCCGCCGCGGCCAGCCCGACCCGCAGGGCGACGCTCCCGCGCGCCGGTCGCCACGTCCACGGGCGCGGAGAGGTCGTCGGAGCCGCGGCATCCTCCGCATCCTCCCGTGCGATCAGACGCGCGCGCAGGCGCCGCGCGAAGGCCCGGGTCGGCTCAGGGACGCCCTCCTCCGGCGCGCCCATTTCGTCGTGCTCCTGCCAGCGCAGCAGCGGTCCCAGCCGCCCCAGCAGCCGGTCCAGGGCCTCGTCCGAGGATAGGTCGGGCCGCTGGGGCCGCCGGGGCCGCTCCTCCTCACCCATCGTCCAGGGCCTCCTCGTGTACCCGCGCGCGTACGGCGGCTAGGGCGCGGTGGAGGAGGTGCTTGACCGCATTCTCGCTCCGATCCATGCGGGCTGCCACATCGCCAAAGCTCCGATCCTCGTAGTAGCGCAGCCGCACCACGCGCCGCTGATCCTCGGGCAGCGCCGCGAGGTGCCCACGCAGCCATGTCGCCAGCACCCACTCCTCGGCCCAATCCGGCGCCGCGTCCGCGGCGACTCCGTCGTCGTCGTCAAGGGGCGCGGCATCGTCTAGCGGTGCGGCGCGGCGGGCGCGATCGGCGACGACGTGGGCCGCGATGCGCAGCAGCCAGGCCGAGAAGGGCGCCCCGCGCTCCTCGTAGCGACCAATGGCGCGCAGCGCCCGCTCGAAGGTCTGCGCGGTCAGGTCCTCCGCCTCCGCGCGCGAGCGCCCCCCCAACGCGCAGAAGGCGTAGACGCGGCGCACGTAGAGGTCGTAGAGTTGCCCGAAGGCGGCACGATCCGTGCGGGCCCGCGCGACGAGCGCGGAGGACGCTTCCGCGCGCCGGGGACTGCCCTCTCCTCCCTGCACCGCCCCTCTCTCCTCCTTACCCTCTATCTAGCTAAACGCACCCCGGCCCCGAAAAGTGCCGCGGCCATCCCCATCCCCATCCCACGTGTCTCGCGCGCCGGGGATGGCCGCGGCACTTTTTCGGTCGCTCTGACGCTTAGCTTAGTGGGCGGACGATCCGCCCCCCCGCCCCCGCGCCGCCACCAGTGGCGGCGGATAGTTCACCGGACACAGGAGGGTACACGATGAACGAGAATCAAGCCGACGGCAGAGGCAAGGGTATCCTGGGCAAGGCGAAGGAAACGCTGGGCGCCCTCACCGGCGACCAGGACCAGGTGGCTGAGGGCCGCGCCGACCAGGCCGAGGGTAACGTCCAGCAGGGCGTCGGCGGCGTGCAGAAAGGGATCGGCGACGCGCTGGGGCGCACCGGCGGCCAGGAGCAGGCGGCCGGTCAGGGCGATCAGGTCGTCGGTGGCCTCAAAGAGAAGGTCGGCGACGTGACCGGCAACCAGGACCTTCAGACGGAGGGGACAGCACAACAGGGCACGGGCAAAGCCAAGGAGGGCCTGGGCAACGTGAAAGAGGGCGCCGAGAAGCTGCTCGGCGGTCACCGCTAAGCGGCGCGTAAGCGGCATAAGCGGCACGCTCTACGGCCAACGGGATCGCCACCGACCATCGCTGGCGAGATCCCCGCGGAGTGATGGCCCGTTGTTGCAGTGGCTCGTTGCTGGACAGAAGGAGGAGACACGTATGACACAGGAACGCACGACGGTCACGCCCACGGCGATGGCCTCCACCAGTAGTACGACGCCCGTCCGCACCTCGGGCAGTAGTGGTGTCGGCGGCACGACCAAGATCGCGGACTCGGTGGTGGCGCGCATCGCCGGCCTGGCCGCCCGCGAAGTCCCCGGCGTCCACGACATGACCTCCACTGGCTTGAGCCAGGCGTTCGGCGGGTTGACCGGGCGCGTCACCGGCCAGGACCAGATGGATCGCGGCGTGGCCGTGCAGGTGGGCGAGGTGGAGTGCATCGTCGATCTCAACCTCGTCGTCGACTACCAGGCCAGCATCCCCCAAGTGGCCGAGGCGATCCGCCGCAACGTGAGCAGCCGGATCGAGGCGATGACGGGGTTACGCACCAAGGAGGTCAACATCAACGTAGCGGACCTCTCCTTCCCTGACGAGGATCAGCCGCAGCAACCGCAACAGCCGACGGTGCGCTGAGTCATGACGGAGATGGGCGCGACCGCTCCCGACGATGTGACGCTGGCGCGGGCGGCCCTGGGCGCGACGCGCGCCGTCGCCGGCGTGGCGGGTATCAGCCGGGGCCGCTACGCCATCGCCCAGACGTTCGGCCTGGGCGGGGAGACCGTCGAGGGGGTGCAACTGACGCACGGCCCCGACGGTCTGCGCGTCGCGGTGCATGTGGTGCTGCGGCTCGTCCCCATCCCGCCGCTGGCCGACGCGGTGCGCGCCGCCGTCGCGACGACGGTGGCGGAGGCGGGTGGCGCGGTGGCGGCCGTGGACGTGTGGGTGGATGGTCTGCGCGTGGAAGGGGACGATGAGACGGAGGAGGGGAGAGGATGAGGGCACTCAATCGCGTGCTGGCGTTGCTCCTGCTCCTGGCGCTACTCGCCGCCGCGCTGTTGACGCTCGGGTTGGTGAGCGGGCTGCTGCCGGTCGCCACGCTGCAGCAGGTCTGGCCCTACGCGCCCGTGCGGGCTATCGCCCGCGACACGGCCGCCCTCAGCGGACGGGTGTATCAAGGCCAACGGGTCGGGGCGTATGTCCTGGGCGGTGCGGTCGTGGTGGGGCTCCTGGCCCTGCTGGGCCTCGTCCGTGAGGTGACGCCGCCACCCCGTCGGGCGCGGACGCTCGTGCTGCGCGGCGACGCGCCGGGCTACACCGAAGTGTCCTACAAGACCCTGGACGATCTGGCCGCGTACGGCGCTCACGACATGAGCGGCATCGAGAAGATACGGGCGCGGGTCGAGCCGCGCGGGGGGGGGCTGGAGGTGCGCTGCCGTGCCCTGGTCAGCCCCTTCATCGACCTGGCGCAGGCGGGGCCGCAGCTCGAACGCGCGATCGCGGCGCACCTGGAGCGGGTCACGGGGCTGCCGGTGCGCATGGTGCGCGTGCGGGCCGTCGTGCAGGAGGAGCGGGCACGCCGCGACGTGCGCTAGCGGAACGCAAGGGAGGAGGGGGAGGATGTCGCTGCGAGTACTCTGTGCGGCGCTGGGCGTCGTGTTCGTGATCGTGTGGGCGACGCTGGGCTTCGGCTGGGCGGTGCTGCTCCTCGTGGGGGCACTGGTAGGCTTCTACATCGGCGCGGCCATCGAGGGCGGCGTCGATCTATCCGCCCTGTTGGACCCGCTGCGCCGTGTGCGCTAACGGCGGCCGCGACGCGGCGCCGCCCGGCGCCGCGTCATCAAAGGAGCGAAGGAACGAGGGGAGAGAACCATGAAGGGGTTGCTACAGGTTGTCGTGTCCATCGTCCTGCATCCGGTGGCGATGGTGTTGGCCTGGATCAACATCGCCGGGCGATCCGATCTCGAATCGGGGACAAAAATCATCTGGGGTGTGGTGAGCATCATCTGGGGTATCGGCCCCATCCTGTACATCCTCGTCGGGGGCGGCAACCTCTGGTAGGGCTGGCCGCGGACGATCCACCATCAGGGAGGGTGGTCCTCTATGGAGCGTGGTCCTGTCGCCGTCATCATGGCGCGCACCCGGCAGAGGTCGCCGCGTGGCTGTTGCGCGCCACGCTGACCGGACTGGTCGTCCATAGGGTGTGACGCGGGGGCCACTAGGGGCTCCGTGGCGACATCCGCGGGGGGAGCGTTGGGGCGGTGAAAGGGGGCCTGAGCGCGCGGAGCGCGGCCGGTGGGCCGGCGGTGTCGCTCGTCACCGCGCTGATCGGGGCCACCCTCCTCATCGCGATCCTACGGGTGAGCGTCCGCACCCG
>JAABUO010009584.1_pt1 | contig 10819 bp, 10 predicted proteins | sample 5559291 | NCBI WGS metagenome assembly JAABUO01 (sample SAMN10711878, study PRJNA513372) | rock metagenome | isolation source: Antarctica rocks | place: Antarctica: Victoria Land, Finger Mt sud
GCTGCAGCGCCTGGTCCAGCACCTTGCAAGTCTGGTAGAGGACTTTGTTCAGCCAAATGACGAGGCACCTGCAGATTCCTCAGCACTCCCAGGACTGTCACAGGAGTGCCATCAGGAGATCATGAACATGGCAGTAGCAGTGTTCAAAGAGATGTCCCTTCAGGTTGCACCGAACTAAGAGCTTGCTTCTGGTGACTAGTGCTGAAATCAGTCAACCTTTGTGCCTCTTGCAATCGGCAAACAGTGTCAGCCCTACAGCCATGCAGCAATCAACATAGTCAATCTTGTACAACAACTGCTGCTATCCTTCTCACCAGCAATGCATCCTTTTGATTGTTTGCATATGAACAGGGGTACAGTTGCATACTAGCTGTGCTGGTTTGCTGCAAGAAAACTACTGGAAGCAACATGCTCTTCCATATTGCATACAGACAAAATTCAGAGTTTTACTTAGGTAAAGGCAAGCAGTTATGTTTTGCTGCCACACAGCGTGCTTGGTTGGGCTTTAATCGAAGTGCTTCCTCATGACACTGTTGCTATGTACCATGATATGTTAAATGCTGCGCAGAGCTATCGGGCTGACAAGGCCCTGTCAATGGACAAGCTATGGAGGTGCCTGTCTCTGTACATGGACTACTGTGCCACTCAGGCCACAGCCAGTGCAGAATGTGTAGAGCCAGCTGCTGTTGACCAAGCAGCTGATGAGTCAGCAGACGCTGCTGCAGAATTTGCAGAGCAAGATAAACCGGATGCTGAACAGCCAGCTGCTGAAGCTGATGATGCAGCTGCTGAAGAGGTAGCATTGGCTGAAGCTGATGATGCAGCCATTTCAGAAGGTGCAGAGTCAGCTGAAGCAGAAGTTGGTCTTACAGCTGATGCAGCTGCTGAAGAGGTAGCATCAGCAGGGACTGACACACAGCAGGTAGACAGCTCTGTGACATTGCCTTGCTCTAATACCTATGACACACAGCTACATATGTCACAATTGCACCACAGCTTATGAGTCAACATGCCTGAAAGGAAAGTCAGTGCACAGGGATGACTCATAGGTCTTGATGCTTCAAACAGTGGTGCAGGCAGATCTGAGCCGGACAGCCTCCACATCAACAAGGCTTGCAGCACTGGAGCTAGAGAATTCTGACATGAAGGCTCAGATTGCCAGTTTGAATGCCAGGCTGGCACAGCATGCTCAGCGTGCTGAGCACCTACTGGCGGGAACAGAGGCCTTCTTTGGGCCCAAGGCAGGCACAATCATCGGACAGGCTTTGGAGGAAGAAGACTCAGACTCAAATCTGAGTTTTACAAGTGCGCAAGAAAGGTCTTTCAGCCGGCCCATGTCTGCTGGCAGCAGCTACAGCAGTGCGCTGTCCACCAGTGGCAGATCCAGGTACAACACAAGCACATTGCACAACAGTCATCCACACATACTTTCTCCAGCTGGTCGATTGTCTGTTTTGAACGCATGAAGTGATTGGTTTGCGTCTCATCACTTTGTTGTGCTATCTGGCTGTGCCAGGTCCCTGTCAACAGCATGACTACACCACCAAGAGTGCAGTACACGCGTTTTCGTCAAGTATGTAGTTTGTGTTACTGAGCCCTGCATCAAGGTGAGCAACTCAAAACACAGATGCACAGGCTGGAATTCTGCTGGCAATGAAAGAAGTTGAAGGAGATCAATGCTACTCATGCAGGTCTGTGTCTCCTGCGCTGCATGCACAGGGGCTGAGCAGGGGGGCGGGGAGCAGCAAGACCCTAGGCCCTGGGGATTCTGGAGTGTCCAGTGCAAGCTTTGAGACTGCACGAGAAGATGCACTCAGCCGCATGGGTTCTGCTGCTACTCAAGGTGTGCAAAACAACCTACAATAACAGCCCTGCTTGCACAGCAGCAGGTAAGGGATCAACCAGCAGGCTCAGATAGCCTGCTGCGCCAGCACGCATGTTCCTTTTGCAAATGAGAAGCAAAAGCCAAGCTCTGGCTTTGGCCAGAACAGATGTGGCTTCATCAGTTCTCGGGCCACAGCCAGAGCAAACAGCAGCTAGAACAAAAAGAAAAGACTACACCTTTTGGCATCAATTTGATGAGAAGCCAAGTGTTATACCGGGCTGCCCAGGCAAACAGCAGCTACTTGAGGCTGACTGCACAGCACCTTGCTATCTGTTACAGCAGCGCTGTGTGGGCAAAGCCAATTTATGTTGTCTGACAGCGTGTGTCATGCTGCAGAGGATGTGCCTGCTGAGGCGCCACACGGCCACAGCAAACGCAAGGCCTTGAAGAACTTCCTGCACAAGCTGCGGCATGGTGCAGAATCAGACACCATACCTAGTGCCCCTTCCCGTCAGGGTGAGCATGCACACAACTGCTGCATCCCACCACTGCACACATAAAGCATTTGAAAAGTGCATATTCTGTACAAAAGATGCCTGTCAGAGCTGGATGTCCTGAATGCGTTCAGTGCATCACAGGGTCAGAAACTTGACAACACAATGCTGGTAGTGGCTATGTGCATGGCTCTATCTGTATAACACACGTTTCTCTTGCATCTGCACATGCAGTTCACGCCTGCAGGCAGCATGAACTGAGTTCTCGCTGCGTCTCTATGCTTTTGTATGCTTCAGTCCTGTTGTGCCTGGTGACAGGAACAAGCCCTGCAAAGCCTTCTCTTGGGACAGCAGCAGACAGAGCAGCAGCGCATCAGTTTGCCCGCTCCCTGTCACAGAAGGGGTCAGTCTCTGGCTTGCCAGACAGGCAGGCCATGCCCAGCATGCCACAGACTCCCTTTGCGCAGGCATCAGCACGGGGTAGCCCTGAGACACCCCAGCAGGAGGTGCCTCCCAGCATGAGGGTGCGCAGCCTGTCTCGCCAGTTCTCTGAGAGAGCACAACAGCTTCAGACAACCAGGTGAGTTAGATCTGTCTGTGTGTACGTATCTGTGTCTGTCTGTGTGTGTTGTGCAACCCTGAGGTCAGATTGTTGATAGTTGTTGCAGCTGCCTCTCATTTCGGGCTGCTGTGACATCAGCAGGACTGTCCTCATCTTTGCAGCATTTCATGTCTGTCCAGCGCATGTATGCTGTGACAGTCAAGTAACAAGTCAACATTGGCTGCTCTGGAGGGACCTGTGGCATGCATGCTTTCTGGTGTAGGAGTCTGAGTCAGTCTCGCCAAACAGCACCTGCTGCTGCCAGCATTGCAGAGGATGAGGAACAGCCTGAACCAGCCACAGCTTCCACATCCTCCTCCACAGCTGGGGCCACCTCTGGTGCGGCCGAAGACCAGCAGCTACCTGACGCAGCTGCTGAGTCGTCTGCATCAGCAAAGTCTGAGTCAGCTGGCATGGTCAATGCAAAGCAGCAGGCGTTGAACAGGTCTCTGTCATCAGCCACGACAGCCTTTGCCTTTGGAGCAGGGAGCACTGTGTCTGCTCCCAAGCTGTTGCGCTCTGTCACTGGGGTGTCACCAGCTGCCAAGCCTTTTGCCTTCGGCAGCACAGCAGCACCAGGCCTGGCTACCTCTGGCACTGCTCAGTTACTTGGCGCTGGTCAAGCAGCAGCAGCAGCATCAGCAGGATTTGCAGCAGGGCAGCTGTTTGGTTTTGCAGCCCCTGTTACAGCCAGATCTGTGCCCAGCTTTGGTACCGGAGCTTTTGGTGAACCAGGCTCTGGTTTCAGCTTTGGATCTGGCGACAGCCCTGTGTCGCCCAGCCTTCAAGCAGCTGGCAAGGCAGTTGCTGCAGGAGCTGCCGTAGCAGCTGTGAAAGACGCCGAACAGGATCCTGAGAATGATGCAGCTTCAACTCATGAGGTAGATAGTGTGGACGGCACTGATGAAGAAGGCGCCGGGGATGAAGCAGAGGATGCTGACATAGCTGAAGCTGACAAGGCTGATGACGAGGATGATCATGAGGATGATCATGAGGATGCTGATAAGGCTGAGGCTGATGAGGATGACAGCCACGTTGCATTGCCTGATGATCTGCTGTCTGATGATGACAAAGAAGCACCTGCTGAAGCCTCCATTGCAGGCAGTGCCAATGTCAGCAATGCAGAAATGGATGCAACACATGAGGGTGACAGCTCTGCCAATGGTGATGAGGAAGAAGCGTCTGAGGCGGCAGATAATGAGACAGATTGTGGTAACATATCACCTGAGTTGTGCCTTGAGTTGTTTTCCTGTTCTGGGGAAACTTCTGTTCACAAGCCGCTGCATACGCTGCACGCTGGTGCAGACCTAAAGTCACGTCTGTTGGCTCTTGTCACTGCACTGCACTGCAGTGAAAGTGGTGCTGCATCTTCCAGTATCCTTGATCTGCTGATTCTTCTGTCACACCCGTAAACAGCATATGCAAGGTGAAACACTGCAGCCCACATGGTAGGCTGCATGTACACTATCGTCATTTCACACTACCCCAAAGGACGTGGTATGTGCATGCAGCTAACTCAGATGCAGGTCAGCATGTCTCGGAAGATGAGGCAGGCATGCGTACAGCACAAGTAGGCGGGTCACAGGATGGAAGTGTGTATGAGGACGGCACAGAGGGCAGCAAGTCACATGACGCGGGTAAAGTCACCAATCTGCGCAAGTCATGGCGGGCAGCGTTTTCTTTGACTTTGGAAGCTTCCAATCATTGTCTACCAATTGCTATTAGAAGATCAGGACAAGAAGCAAGAATGTGATTGCATTGGCGTTTAGTCCTGATTAGGACAGCCCATATACACATATTGTGTCACACCAGTTTGGTTGTTGCCTCCATGCAGACGCTGATGATGGCAGTGAGTACCAGGATGGCAGCGAAGGTGAAGAAGAGCAGGACAGCCACTCAGGTGATGAAGACAAGGCCAGTGCTGACGAGGTGCTGGATGAGGTGGTGGATGATCTGGCAGAAGAAGAAGGATCTTATGAGGATAGTTTAGAGGATGTAGGTGGCAGCGATGACGAAAGCATTGACTAGAGGCAACAGGATTTGTAGTGTGTTGGGTACACAATCTGCGTTTAACATGTCCAGTTGGGTCAATGAACATGTGAGAGTGTACCAACAGGTCAGTGTAGGCATACAGACAGCCAAAGCAGGATACCTGATGCTGCAGTTATACCTCAGCTGATCATTCCCTTGCAATGTGATACATTGCACTATTTGTCATGTTTTCTGTGTGACATGCTTTTGGCTCATACAATCATGTCATATTTGTGCTGAAAGTTATTTACAGGCTTCATGCTCTGAGTGTGGCCTTGAGCAGACACAATGCAAGACTAGTGTGAACGGGTGCTGACGAGCACCATGTCATAGGTGCCATGTCTACCAAGGAAGTGTGCAATTTCACGTTTTCAACGCTGCTTGGCTTGCTTACTGTACACAAATCAGTGCTGCTGCTATTGGGAAGAAAAAGCGCCATTTTTGTGTAGAGGCAGCTTCAGATATTTTCAGTGAGCACATTTGCTCCCGTGCATTGACTACTTGACACAGACAACCATAACACACTAGCACCCCTTGCAGCATGTTCTTACAAGCAACCAACTTGACAGTTCATGGGCTCAGACTGGAAACTGGCCAGTGCGCTCTACATGAGCAATAAGGGCTGGCAGGTCCCTCGAGGTCTGATACGCCTCCAGTGCCAGCTTGAAACCATCTCCATAGACAGATGAGGGGTCAGTACGGATCTGATGAGCAAAATAGCTAGCAAGCCTCTCCTCCCATGTACCCTACAACACAGTGATGCATGATGACGGTGATGTATGTTGTGACAGGGCACTGTATTGCCATCACTGCATTGTAATACGTGACTGGTAAATTATACACATCCCAAAAGATTGCCTTAGAGCACAAGGGAGACCTGAAACAGGTCATCATGGAGCAGCATGACAACCAGGTGCAGGTGTCTTGCAGGCCACATGCAACAGAGTGTGCACAACTGCAGCTTGCCAAGCACTTGAGGCCAGCAACGACAGCAGACTTGAGTAGCATATTTGCAGCAGTGGCAATCTTTCAAAGCCACTACAGACAATACACTTGTGTTGCAAATTTTGCCTACATCCACTAAAATATCGCCACATATTGTGCCAACCTGTCATCACTGATGACTCATCACCACTAGGCCAAGCTTCAATCACATGCTGCGAAGCAGGACATGGACATTCATGCACTGCTGTGTCTACTGCGTGGGTAGATCAAGTGATTGTCGGTAGAGCTGACCTGTTGTTTGGAGAGGTCTTGAGACTCCAGCCACAGCAGGCCCATGAGCTGGCACAGCCCTTCCTCTGTCTGCAAGGGCAGCCTGGTGATGCCCCTCAGGCGCAGCCAGGCATGCATGCACTCGTGGGCCAGAATGGTTCCGGTCAACAACCATGGCAGGCCGTACAACACCAGAATGGCTGTTACCTGGACACACCCACATCAGCTTCATCCAGAAGCTGCTGAAACCGGATCCTGCTGAGGCTATAACATTGAGGAGATGCAGCGCACAAAGCATAACCAGGCTCATTCTCAGCACGCCATAGACAGTGGTTTTCTATAAAGGCAGCTGGAGTTGGGTGTGACCTCAAACAAGATGTTCTTGAGGAGTGCTGGGTAAAACTCACCTCGAATCTGTCCCGGTTTGAGAGGTCCACAGGCTGCGTGAAGCGGCAGCCATCTCTGGTGACGACCTGCTGGATGGCGTGGTACTCCACTGTCAGTGTCAGACCCCGTGTGTGGAAGACTGGGCCGTGGCTGTGGCCACCGCCCGAGCGGCCCTCGCGCTCCTCTGCATCATTGAGAGCTGATGACTCAACCATCATCAGAGGTGGCTTCTCTGGCAGGGCCATGCCCATGCGCTGGTAGAAGCTCAAGATCTGTACAAGAGGAAGATATGAACAGTGCGCCCCAACATATATCAGATGCATCCTATTCTTTGGTTTAGACTGTGGGCTTGTGCATAACGCAAAGTGATGTTGACGAGACCTTTGGCGCAGCATTGAGCTGCAGCAGCACTTTCTGTGCGCATGCAGTGTGCACTTTGTGCATGGCAGCAGATGTTGTGCAGACATTGGGTATGTTTGTGTGAATACAATGGGATCAGGCAGCTGTGTACACACTGGCATCAGATCACGGTTGTTTGGTCTGCAAGGCAGGCGTGCAGTCCTCTTGTCACCTGATTGTACAGAGGCTGGGCATCGGCAGTGTCCCTCACTATGGTAGACAGGCAGTCCAGGCATACAATGCGGCCATCCAGCTCCTCAACCCACTGCTCCCCTTGTGGGCAGCGTCGGCTGCAGGAGCAGCACTGCAAAGTGCCATCATCTTGATGCTTGGGACATGTCTTCTCTTTCCAAAAGGAACTGAGGTTGAATCTGATGACGTTGTCCTGCGTCAAGTCTGAATTGCCTTGAAACAAGGTTGCAAAAGTGATGGGGTGAGATGCGCTCATTCAGTGCAGTGGCGTTGCTTGTTTGCATGAGTGAAGCAAAGGTGGGTGGCTACAAAATGCTTTTATGTGATGTACAACAGCAAAGTCCTTTGGCATATGAGCCTGAAGCCGGCACCATGTTGCGCAGATTTTAGCTGCCGAGGCAGTCTGCCATTTTGCAAGCACAACGATCTGGTTGAAACAGCATGAAGCGACAGCAAGAATACTACATCACTGCTTGCATGCAACATGCCTGCTTGCTTTGAATGTACCTGTCCACATGGCAGCAGGTCGTGGCACACCCTGCAGCGTGGATCAAACTTGTTGCGATAGCAACTCAGATGATATGGCAGGTTGTCTTCCTTGCCTATGCCCAGCCTGACAGCAGCAGGGATTAGCTGCTGGCAGGCGCCACACTTCATGCAGTTAGCATGCCATGTGCGACCCATGACCGTCACTGTAGTGCCGCCAAAACCTAGAAAGGACAGAGACCGGCCACAACCAGCACACATCCCTGGCTTGTCTACAGGTGCCACTGACTGGGCGCCCATGCTGTGCTGTGATGCAGGTGCCTGTGGACGCGTAGCCTGCTGCTGCTGCTGCTGCTGCCTAGGGAAGGGATTCTGCTGGGGTTGAGGCGGGGGCTGGGCTTGATGGACCTGGCTGGCGGTTGCACTTTGGAACTCTTCATCCTGCAGAGCCCTGGCAAAGGCTTCATCAGCACTCAGCATGGACTCCAGGTTTGCAGAGCCATGGTAGCCATCAATGTACAACCCACCAGCATGAATGGGAGAAGCCCCTTGCTGATGCTGGTGCTCAGGTGGGCGCTGCTGTCTGGTTTGAGCAGGATACTGCGGCACTTGCTGCCCCTGCTGATGCTGGTGCGGCGCATTGTGATGGCTTGATGGCTGCAGCTGCGAGGACTGGCGGGGAGATGCAGCCTGAGAGCTGCTATTGCTATCAGGGAGGAAAATCTCAGGATAGCGTACACTGCCTGTGGCTGCTTGCTGGGAAGGAGCAGAGGTGGATGCTTGTGGCTGCTGATGCATAGGCTGCGCCTGTGCAAGCCTAGAAGGTGGCTGAGAGGATGCTGGGAATGGGGCATGCTGTGCATGAGCAGCTGCTGCTGGTGATGGCATCATAGGAGCAGATGGTGACCTTGAGCTGCCAGTCTGTTGTGGGTGCAAACCACTGGCACTGAGGCTGGGAAACGAAGGACCAGCAGAGGATGATGCAAGCTGCTGGGATTCATATAGTGCCTGTGCAAGATCTGCATCTACAGCGTCTTGGTCTGTCTGACCATGGCTTGATCCTGGATATGGAGCTGGGCTGCTATGGTGCTGTGGCTTGCGCTTTGGGGCTTTAGACGCGAGCTTTGCAGACTCTTGCAGCGCACGCTCAATATCTTCTTCAGTTGGTGTGCGCTTCATGATACCTTTGCCCTTGTCTGCCTTCTTGGCTTCTGCCTCTGACAGTGCCATGGCCTCTCTTAGTTGCTCATCGTCTGATGCAGGAAATGGTGCAGGAGCAGATTCAAGGCCGTTAGAGTACAGCTGTTTCTCTGCAGCCAGTCTGGACTGGGCCAAGGCTTCTTCGAGCTCGCTTGCCTCCAGGGCCTGCTGGAGCTCTCTGTCAGCATCTAAGGCTGATTTATCGGCATTACCTGATGCCTGACCTTGACGTGTTGCTGTTCCTGCGGTGCAGTACAGAGAGTCAAGTGATCACTCTGGATGCCCGATTGCCGCCTAACATATAAGGGAAGACTGGAGCGCTGCGCTGATGATGCAGACCCAAAGCCAAGCACGCGGTGGTAGGAGCTTGCCTTGAGCTGGAGCAATTTGAGCAGGGCTTGCTTGGTTTTCGGCAGTCTGTGCTCTCGGGGGTTGAGTGCTGCTACTCGAGGAACTTTGCCGCGAGCGAGGATGCTGCATAAAGCTGAATAGTCCGGGCATGCTTGAGATCTGTTCAACACACCGGGACACCAACTAAATCGGTGTCAAGCAGGGGTGAGTCGCACCTTTGACATCGATGGGCCTTCTGAACAGCCTTCTGAATATGAACCGACACCTTCTGCATGATAGTGAGCCAATCACTCCTTGATAGATCGGATCTCAAATACACGTTCCTAAGGACGCGCTGATTTTCACAGCCTGGAAAAATGCCTGGACCACCAAGAGACATTGTGGTACAGTCTGCTGTCATGCAAGGTTGTGATAGGCTGTGCAATGATTATTATTAGCTCGCAGCATTGCGCACAGGAAACTGCACAAACTATTGTTCACAAGGTAGGAGTTTTACCGGTACTTTAGGTTCACGCTTCTGCTGGAGCAACATTCAGGTGCCAAAACTGCACTGTCACTTGCTAGTGACACTGTTACAGTATCATATGTTGTGCTGCTGCACAACCCTGCATCTTTACCATTGAATGCATGTCACTCGTGGTGTGAACATGGAACTTATATATGTTTCAGTTGCATGTGAACTTGGCTACCATGGAAGTGCTAAGTCGTACTCTTGTCAACAAGCTTTATCTGATACACGCAGTGATCAAAGTTTGATATGCAGATACAGCATATGCATGAAGTCTCTGTGCAAAAGCTTGGTGGTCAATTTGCAGCTTAACCTATCATACACACTGTAATACTGTGGCTACCTACAGGTGGCAAGTTTACACAGGGTATGACGACGGATCATGGTTGAAGAGTGTTCATTTTGTCCCATGTCAAGCACTCATGAGCTGTTACTGCAGTTCCTCTACATCACTCACATCATCAACAGCAGACTGGAAGACAGGGTTGCTCAAGGTAGTCTTAGCGCCTTCCAGTGAAGCTTCCTTGACCATAGGAGCTGTCTTACTATCATCAGCTTGCTCATGTCCTCCCTGTACACCAACATTGCCTTGATGCAATTTGACAGCGTCAGCTAAGGTGCTGTGCAGGCAATGCATATTCCAAACAGTGCATATGTTTATGACCCAGTGACATTTGACAGCATGCATCATGCTTACAAAGACCACTGTCTGCATATCAGAACAAGATGCCTAACACTGCAAATGCAACCCATCAGTGAGCTACAAAAAACAACTGCCCAGTGGGTAAAACCTATCAAACAGACTCCGGACCAGAGGACAAGCACAATGCATACAAGATGACCTGAGGAGCAGCAGGTCGTGCGTCAGAAGCTTGCACAGCTGGTTGGGGCTCTTCCACCTGGCCTGGGCTGCTGTCAGGGGCTGAGGGGCCATCACTTGCATGCACTTCCTCAGTGGCAGCCTCCTCTGCTGATGCCTCGGCAATGCTTGCAACGGGTGCTTCTGATAGCGGCCTGGAATGTATGACCAGAATTGGGTGGTTACCGCATCAGATGGACAAAGTAGACTATACAGACTAACACAAAAGGGCGCTGCAGACTCTGTGAATCCTAGCATCTGCCGTGTAAGA
>JAABUO010009587.1_pt1 | contig 10817 bp, 16 predicted proteins | sample 5559291 | NCBI WGS metagenome assembly JAABUO01 (sample SAMN10711878, study PRJNA513372) | rock metagenome | isolation source: Antarctica rocks | place: Antarctica: Victoria Land, Finger Mt sud
CAAAGAAATGTGGCACACCTCTTCTTTAGGTCAACCTCAGCCTTTTTGCAGACAATGTTGGAAAACCGTCGACCAAGACCCTTGATGGAGGTCATGGCGTACATGATGTTCTGCTTGCCGTCAACGTTGGTGTTGAGCACACGCAGAATGTGCTGAAAGTTGTCTGTGGCGACCAAAGACTGCAAGCACAGCAAAGCCAGATCAGTGCCAGCTGACCTAAAGCAGCAACGTCAACAAGCCTGACCGAGCATTCGTTACTCACCCCCATGATGTCTTCGCCTGCAGCTGATCCAATGCAGCACCAGATGTAACTTCCTGCAAAGCTGCGTCGCTCGGAAAGGGACACTCGCCGGCGGTGTTCGAGTTACAGCAATTCGACCCTAGTTCAGCTTGACGTACCCTAATCATGTTGATCGTTTGCTTGTTTGCGCGACCTTTGAGCTGCAGGCAACCGCACAAGCACATGAAGCGGTACCGAGTTGTTCAATGCTCTTCTGTTGTCCTAGGAGTTTTGCGCACACTTCAGTAGGACGCCTCAGAACTGCCATGTCTCTGGCAGATCTGTGGACTGCACATAGCGTTAGACGTTCGACTCAGCTTACTGTCAGCACTGATGCAAGTGCACATAACAAACAGTCTTCAAGCAGTTATACGGCTTCAGCTTCTCGTCAGGCTAAGAGGAAACGACTTGCTGAGAGCATTCAAACACGTGAAGTGCCGAAGGTTCAGTCAGAGACAGCCCGAAAGCCAGTACGCAGCTTTGCTCCTGGCGAAACAGACCTTGGATCCGGCTCTGTCATCATTGTCAAGCCAAAGGTGTTTAGGCATGATGACAGTCAAGAGTTGTACAAAAGTCTCAAGGTGTTCAGCTCAGAGTTTGCATTTGACATCTCTGGTGGAGCCGGTCAGCATCGGCTACTGGACCGGGATAATAACTTTCCTTCGGAGAGTGCATGCCGGCTCGGTGGCTGCATAAGGAAATCACAATTTATGGGAAGAAAGTAATGCAACCTCGGCAGGTGGCTTATATGGCAAGCGATACTAGTTTGTCCTGTACATATTCACACACAAAATTGCAGCCTGAGGCCTGGCACCCACAGGTTGCTCAAGTCAAGGTATGCCCAAAGGTGTCAATGTAAATGTGCTTGACTGGCTGCAGAAGCATCCTCCCTCTGACATGCAGTTTTATGTTACCAGTCTGAGTTGGAGGCCATTGCTGGTGTTGAGTTCAACTCATGCTTGCTGAACCTGTATCGTGATGGCAACGATCACATGGGCTGGCATTCTGATAACGAGAAATTATATGGGGATGACCCTACCATAGGCAAGTCATAGCATGATTGGTACTCTCCTGCATTCTGATCGTGTGCCAACTCATGCAAGGACATGAGGCAAGTGCAGTGCTGGGTCATCTGTCTTGTCTGTTGTGGCTCTTGATAGTGATGGACAGCAACAGATAATGATACAGAGTGATAGACAACGCTCACCACTCCTCTGCCCTCAAGCCTTTTTCTCAACAGAACCAAATCAAGCATTGTGTCTAGCACTGATTGTCAATGGAATGGAGTTGTTTTGGGCAACACTGCTCAGCAAGCGATCTACTTGCCTTTTTGCCTTGGCCTATGAATCATGCCTTTACCCACAAGCTTACTCAGGAATTTCACTGCTGGTTTTGTAGGTTCTGTGTCTTTTGGAGCCACACGTCGTTTCCTATTAAGAAGCAATCAGGATCACACTGACAAGTGGAGTTGTGAATTGTGTTCTGGAGATGTGCTCATTATGAAAGGCAGCACTCAGCAGCACTGGACTCATAGCATTCCGAAAATGGCGCGTGTTGTACAGCCACGAATTAACCTTACATTCAGGCAAATTGTGCAACCAGAAACATAAGGAAAGTATTCAGAGTTTGTAAGTATCTCAGGTTTTGAGGTATTCACGCACTGAGTGGATCTGAGAACACTTTTGCCAACTGTGCAAATTATGTCAGCAGGTAGTTGGAAAGATGTGGAACTGTGTCCCCTCTCTGTGAACTAGATGAGCGTGTATACTTTTCTATGGTACGACTGCATGGTCCAGACAACTGTACTTTGTGTGCTGCCCCTGTTGCCTGTACATAGGCCTTAGAAGTGCGTTGTAAAAGCTTGGACGTGCTTCATCAGAACTCAGAAATTATATGTGGCCACCACAGTATGTAGTGCTGCTTTGTTAGTGGTTTACACTGTATTGACTAGCTTGGCAAAATCAGCGATTGTCCCATGTGGATGATCGATCCAATTAGGGGAGAAACAGGCTGTTTATGGTGCACAGCAACAATGCATACTTATAGCAATGACCCTTGTTCATCAGGTCCCAAGTGAAAGTGTGTACATATAAGCAAATCAGCAACCAAGCACACGCCTTTATGCCATGTATGAATCAAGGTTTGTGCACAGCAGCGATCAAGGCCCTCAACAAGGCAGCAACAGCCTGCGCGTCTACAGATGTTGGTGGCTCTGATACACTATGAGGCATCTTGTCTTGACTGACCCAGCGCCTGCACAAGGCACATAAGTCTGCCGATGTGCGCATCTGAAGCCTACAGAGCTGCACAGGCATTCATATTTATGATGAGAGCTTCACATGGTATGCACGCATGTGAGGGGTGGTTGTACAAGTAAGTGTCTAAATGAAAGTCAGTGCAGATGTGTTTGCTTTGATGCAGTGGTCAGGACGCAAGCATGTCATCTACATGCACGATTGATGCAGACCTCTGTAGGTCACCTGCTGACTCAGACAAAAATCGAGACATCAGCCCAGCTGCTCGCAGGTGCATTCATGGTGCAACATTGCTTTTGTGCAAACATGGAAAGCAAATTCATGACCTTTTATTGGCCCCTCAGGAATGGGTTAAGCTAGCACACAACATGTATAAGAGCAGTCGTATATTAATCCACACGCAACACAACAGCATGGCCAGAGGTGAAGCTTTGTCTGCAAAGGTCCCAGCATGCAGGACCTTGCGAGCAAGCAGCACATTTGCTTCCGCATGAACAACAGGAAAGTGTCTACTGAGCAGCATTGGCGATCAGGAGTTCATGTCTGTCATATACCTGGCATTGCCTGCAACAGGTTGCAGTGTAGTAAATCACCACAAGATGGCAGGGATTGCAGAAACATGCGCGTCCCAGCCAAACTGCTATCAGTGGTATATACATACAGGTGTGCATGCTGCACGTGAAGGCATTTGTAGGGACAGACCTGTAGTGGAGGCCTGCCCACTGAGCTGTGTGCTCATAAAGGCGCCACATGTTGGGCTGTGGCCACAGCTCCAGAAGGGCCGTACCTGGGGGCATCACCAGACTCCATGCTAGGGCGGCCCCATGCATCCCTGCGGACCAGCATTACAGCTGGCTTGCATGTTACTGATGTCAAATAGGTGAGTATGTCTATATGTGCGGCGTCACTTAAAGATGTGAAGCCACCACGGCTTGCAGCAAGGCCATTGAGTCTGAGAATGGAATTGTGGGTGTCTGCTGGTGCAAAGCAGAGGGACAAGTCAGCTTTGACTATATGCTGGGTCTGCCACACTAAAAATAGCGCAGTGAAGCCAAAATGACGAGGCGTGCACCATGTAGCTCTTTCATACAGCTATCTATGATGAACAAACCTTCATTCAGCAAGGACGCTCTGTGACTTGTGTACCAGTGCACATGGCAACCGCATCCTTCGGTGAGTTGACGCAACATTGGTCAGGAACTGAGGTGTTCGCTACCACGCATGTCTGAGTGCTTGACAAGAAGCATCAGACCTGTTGTGCAAGGCTGATTCATGCCCATGCCATCATGTGTTCAAATCAAACACAGACAAAGGCTGGGATACATCGGCAGGCAGATGTCAAACAGCGCACCTATGAGTATGTCAGTGCCTGACGAAATAAGCTGAATTTGCTCAGCCAGGCTAACCCGTGCCAGGTCTATCAGGCGTGCCTGCACTCCTTGCATTTGCTCTACCATGGCAAAGAGCTCTTGCTCATTGCGGATCTGCCTGGCAACCCGCTTCTTCTTGCCATAGGGTTTGCGGCTGATTAGCACTACCCTGACTGGCTGGCCTGCTCTGCTGGGGCCCTGTGAGGCTAAGCTGAGGGTCCCCAGAAACCACTCACGGAAACCCTGCATACTGTGCCAATCTTTGGACCTGTTGCATTGCAGAGCCATGCAGAAGACCCGTGTGCATTCTGTTTGGATGTGTACCTTGCTATCTCAACTATTTATGCAGCTGCTAGGCCGCAGCGGTCACCTATGGTTACATGAAAAACTTTTCAAAAAACTTGCAAGTTAGAGTAAGTACTCATGTTTTTGAAGGTGACGCATCAAGGTGACGCATGTTCAGCTTGGGTGACAAACCCCAATGCATTGACGGCAGACCTGATTCCGACCATGCTTGCCTCCCCTGAGAGCGCCTGTGCATGTCCAGATGCATTTTGAATGGAGACCGCTCAGCACTGACAATGATGACCACCCCCACCTTCAAGTGTACTGCTGCGGCATGGCATTGCTGCAATTCACTGGGAACAAATGTCATCTGCTGACAAAGAGACAGCATGCAAACGGCATTAACATTGGTCTGCTGGCCTCCCAGCAGGAGCAGCATGCAAAGACACTGACCTTGAATAAAGCCGTATTGTATGGACAGCTGTTGTCCTCATGGCCATGAGCATACAGCAAGCTGGTATACCCTGGTGGTACAAAGATTGCTTGCTGCAGCATCGTCTTGTTGAGAGTGCGCAGCTGCCGCACAGTCCTTGGCCCACCTGTGAGAAGCTGCCGCTGGCTAAGACAATTTGCAGCCATTGTGACGCTACTCAAATCAGTGATCATTGACGCAGTCAGTCACTCAGTTTCTTGGGAGCCCTGTACACATACACGCGCATGCACACACATGCACACACACACACACACACATACATACAGATACACACATATAGATTGTGGCAAGCATACCTGAAGAAAGTCTTTCTAGGGAGGTGTTGAGGGCAGCAAAGCCTGCACCAGCTGCCACAGCTGGCCACAGCCCATCCAGTGGTCCAGCCGTATGCTGGTCCATCATTATGACCTGTCTGCAAGCCCCTGTCACTGCTGCTACCGTGGTCATGCAGTCACTCTATCTCATGCAACCTTTCACGCATTGCATGCTTTCCCTCACAGCCTCAACGAAATGTGTACAAGATCGTGTGTGCTATAGGCAACTTGCCTGACAATTGTCTGCATGATTCACGTTTGACTGAGAACAAGGGCAACAGACAGAGTGATGCACAGACACACAAGCATACAGACTACAAGGGCAACAGACAGAGTGATGCACAGACACACAAGCATACAGACTAACACACATACATGCAGACAGACAAGCAGGGCCAGCACCTGCTTTGGTTCTCCAGACCAAGCATGCGCAAAGAGATGTACACATTCAGCAGGTCTGTCAGTGTGTGAAAGACATTGACATGCTCTGTGACCTCTCTAGTCACAAGCAAGCTTGGCAGCATCTCTCTGCTTTGCACCTGCAGGAATGAGCAACCTGTAAGCTTGACAAGCAGAGTCCTATATTTGGTCGATCTCTGAACAGAGAAGAGGTATTTGACCTGCAAATCAGACATTCCTGAAGCATCAGCAAGCTAGGCATTGCCGTTTTCCTTCGTAATTGTTGAAAAGCTAGAATGGCTGTTTTGCTGGCATGCTCAGTACAGTTGGGTCGATACATCATGAGGTGCCAGTGCATACAAATCAGCGCTGCTTGCCACCTGTGTGACAGGCAAGAGCGCGCAAACCACCTGAAAAGCAGTTGTAGATGGCAAGCCCTACATCACACTTGACGGAAAATAAGTCTGTTCAAAGACAGCCTGAAAATAAAAAAAGACCCCACTTGTGCAGGTACAGCACATCTGCTCTCTGTTGGCACACATTTGATGCTTGTCATGTAATTGGTGCTGGCCCTGCTGTGATCCAACACTAAGCAACAGAGCATGCATGCCCACTACGCTGTGCAAATACCTAACAAAACACAATGTGCAATTCACCTGAGCAGCAGTTTCGGGGGTGATTCGTGCCATGCTGTCCATGATGTCCTGCAGGTGATCTTTTGGAAATTCTTCAAGGCTCTTGATTGCTGATGTGCATGCCATTCCAAATGCGCCTGGCAGGTAGCGGTTGTATGTTGGGCCAAAGTTGCAAAGGTAGTTGGGTCGATGCTTCAGGCATGGAGCAGCCAACATGTGTCTTGGGTCCACCATCAGATTCACAGCATTACACAGTACATGCGGTCGGCTGGCTCTTGTCATGTGCTGATCATCCATGCTCCTGTTGCAAGAGCATACAGCGTGTGTTGATGATGCAAAGCGCATGACTCAATCATTGGATATCACATTACTCACAAGCACTGCATTGGTTGATGATGCTGCTGGCTAAGGCTTGGCATAGATGCTTACTTTCATGCTGGCAGCAGCAATACAACAGAGCAAGCATGTCAGGACGAATCAAGCTTTGTGGTGATCATGGTGCCAACGCTTTGGTGAGAGAAAGAGGTCACAGCTTTCACGCGAGCCTGCCTGCATGTGAGTTGAGTTGATCCTGATGCACTCCCAGGTTGGCACAGTGCTTTCGCTGATTTGTTCCATTGTGCAAGCCATGCTTCCCCAAAGTTCTCATCACAAACTTTTGCCTGTTTACTGCTGCCATCAAGTCTTCGGCGATAGTACTTTGGTGAGGGAGATGAGGAGGGCAACTGTACAGCGCCTAAATACAGCACCAAAAACAAGCATACAGCCTGCAATCAGGGCACTCCTGCGTTGCAATTCGTGGTCTCTGTGAGTAAGCACAGACAGGCAGCCGAACTTGTTGGGCAGGGCATCACCGCAGTGAGCCACCACCGGATGACCTTGCCCAAAGCTCCTGGTCTCCTGAGCCTTTTATGACGTGTCTGCATGTCTCTGATGTCTCATCGCACTACCTGCATCCGTCAAGAGTGGACAGAAGAATTTTCCGTCACTTATCTACTGGTGGGATCAGGGAATTTGCTGCGGTACTTGTTTCGCAACACTTATGTGACGAAGTCAGCGTTTCTTTTGTTGTGCAACAGTGATGATGTTTGTGATAGAGACTTGTTGGGTGCCTTTGTTAGCTTCCATTGCATGCATGCATGCAGTTGGCGTTACTTCTATTGCCAACTGCATGCTAACAAAGGCACCCAACATGCAATATACGATTCAAGGACTGAGTCAAGGATACAGCCATGCAGGCGCACACACCACAGGCGTCAAATTACGGTGCGTCAGTCCTTGCGCTGTCTCCAGATCAGCAGCCAGCTCGGTACCGCCCGTGGGAGCAAAAAGATTTGTTGAACAGGCTCAAAACCTTCAGGCCGAGAAGTTGGTTTGGACGGCCTCTTCAAGTCAATGCCGTATCTTGCGCTAGGCATGGCTGGATCAACAGCGGCCCAGACACCCTAAAATGCGAGGTACCCAACAACCATGTGATGACGTCGGCTGTTTGTTGCTAGCAACAGATCTGATCAAGGCAGCACGCACAATTTGCTGCAGTTCTGCGGAGAATGCATGGACTTGCCAATCCGACCAAGGTGGTCTGCTCAGCAAGTTCAGAAGGTCTGTCAGAAGTCAACAAGCCAACTGAATCAACAGCAACACCCTGTCTCTATTTGCTCAGTGTGCCTGCAGGCTGCTGATGAATATGCAGGCAGACTTGTCTCAGGACATGCTACATTATGCCCCTGGCGTGACACAGTGTGTGATGCAAAGCTTGGCAAGTTTCCGAAGCTGCCAGCACGGGATGTCTATGTTGACTTTGAGCAGCGGTATGCACGCCTGGATGGGATTTCACACCTGCCACCACTCAGTGAGCAGGCTGTAGCAACCCTTCAGGGATCACATGGGTGCGGACTGCTGCTACTGCATCTCTGCAGATTGTTGCATGCTGAAAAGATCTATTAGCATGTCGCAGCACTCCAGCATGCCTCATTTGCTTGCTGGCTTGGACAAAAATCTCAAGCAATGGCCTGTCCAGGGAAGAGGTGCCAGTGGTGGTTAAAAAGCAGCTGAAAGCCAAGTCCATGACAATGCAGCAACCAGCTGGCCCAAAGGACTCACAAGCAGTCAATGATGTCTTTCAAGGTCTTGCAGGTACGTACCTGCACCTCTGCTGCTTAAGTCTCAGTCAGCCATGAATTCTGGCAATAGCGTACCAAACATGGCTCTTCCTGAAGCTGCTGTTAATGTTGGCGTTTGGTTGCACTGTGTACAGCTGACACATTGCTCTGTAGATTTGGCAGCAGCTTACAAAGCCATCAGCGGTCAGTATGCAGCCATGTCTCTCGTTGATTTTGCAGCTTGTACAGGAACGTGTAAGGTGTGGTGCTCATTTCTGCGCGTGCACTGTCCAGCAACACCTCTGTGGCCGCCTTGGTCAGATTTTGCCTGATGCCTTCACAAGACAGGCATGCCATTCAATTTTTTCTTTTTTTCTGTGGCGCATGTACCCAAACTAAGAAACAAATTGCTGGGCAAACCGAATATCTGATTGCTGGGCAAATCAAGACTCGAATTGCTGGGCATGACAACTGACCCTACCTTTTGGACTTCTGCAGAGCAGGGAACTGATGCATTTGTACGAAGGGCATGTCTGTTGGCAGCTTGTGGCTGGGATGCCTTTCAGCTGAGCAGCTTCATAGGCAGGGCCAGTCCACAACCTGCAGCAGCTGGCCTGCCCCACGGGGCGTGCGAAATGCAAGATGGGGTGGTGGCATGTGGCATGTGCGGCACCAGGGTGGGCCTCTGGAGCTTTGCACACCAGCCAGGTCAGACAGACATGTTCTGCTGGGAGTATCACAAAATCCAAATTGCTCAAATGCAGCTGGCAAGGCTGTTGCAAACGACATGCAGCTGACGTGCAGCTTTGACAGACCTGAATGCTTAGAATGCAGCTCGCATGGCACTTGCAGGATGGCAAGATTGACTTGCCAAATGCACTGTCTTCTTGGTGGGTGTGTGGGGGTGTGTGTGTGTGTGTGTGTGTGTGTGTGTGTGTGTGTGTGTGTGTGTGTGTGTGTGTGTGTGTGTGTGTTGAACCAAGAGGCAACACCCATGGCACACCACGCATACAGTGTTACTTTCCCAAGGCAGTGCTCAGTCCTGCTGCAGTAACAACAGACAGGGCCAGAGATCCATGTGTCACAGGAGCTCAAATCAGGCTTGCTCAACAACAAGGAAGACTTGCAAGCCTGAAGAGGGCCTGCTGTGCAAGTGTTGACTGACTTTACTGGCTTGCAGACACGCACAGTTATGAGATTGGAGGGCAGTACCAAGCCTATATCTTATATGATACCTACTGTGCAGGTCTCAACTTGATCACTTTGCTTGCAGAAGTTCACAGTCACGAGGTGGGTGAGCCTACTAGCAGTCCACTTCCAGATGCAAGTCCTGAGCCAAGGGCTGAGCCCATGCAGAGCTTGGCAGCTGCTATCAATGAGGCAACACCTGCTAGGAGGGAAGCCATCAAGAGAGATCTCTCCAGGAGTATCGCTGGTGAGCTTGAGTGCTTGCTCGCAATTCCCTTCAAGCTGAATTTTATATGCTGTGTTTGTGCCACATGTAGCAGTAGAGGTGGAAGTCATAACCTAGCCTAGCGTGTGCGTGGGAGCCCCAACCTTGCGCTGGTGTCCCCTTTACTGCGGCTCTTTCTGCGGTCTGCCCGGCGGGGTATTCCCGTATGAAAACTGTCTGGTGGGGGCTGCAGACTTGTGTGTCTGACCATGCCATGCAGCTTTGTACACAGCAGCTGGTGTACAGACACCAACTGTGAGCAGCACGTATCGCCTGTGGAGGTACAGCTAGCTTGCTCTGACTATGGGAGATACAAGACGCCTCCCCAGGACGTCTCATGCAGGCTATTTGTTACATGGCTGTAGCAAAGAGTGGCCCAAGCTGGGATAACAGCAAAATCATCATGGCAAAGTTTGTCGCTTTTTGTGACTCGGCAAAATTGGCAAAATTGTTGGCAAAATGTGTGTAGGTGGACCCACTGTCAGCCCGTCCAGCAATGCTGCCTCACCAGAGTCTCCTGATCAGGAACAGGGCGACCTGTCTTCTGCACCTCCAGTTCCGCAGACAGCAGCATCCACCTCAGGCCCGCATGCGCCTTTCGGATCTCCCCTGCCACAGGCCCCCTTTGGCTCGGCCCATCAAAGGCCTGCCTTTGGCTCTGCCCTTCCACATGCTGCAGAAGGGTCCTCCTCAACGAGGGCTGGCCATGGGCACGCCCCCTTTGGCTCCCCCTTGCAGGCCCCGGCATTTGGCAGCGGCAGCGGCAGTGCCTTTGGCAGCCCAGCCTTTTTCACACCTGCCGCTTCGGTGCCCCATCAAGCCACTGCTGCTGCACCACAGTCAACCATTGCATTTGGTGGCTTGCCTCTGGGCACACCAGACTCTGCCTTTGCCACTCCAGCTTCTGCCTTTGGCACTCCTTTGTCAGGCTTTGGCAGCCCTGCCTTTCACACCCCTGCTGGCACTGCTGGGGGTCAGGGCTTTGGCACCCCTTTGTCCAGGGGTCAGGCTTTTGAGACACCAGTTCCAGCTTTTGGGACACCAGTGCCAGCTTTTGGGACTCCGGAAGCATCTGGTGGACAGGAGGTGTCTGCAGATGGTCCTTTTGGAGCACCAGCTTTTGGGAGTGAGCTTCTCATCCTTCTGTTAACCATCCAATCAGCTGTCAGGCGCATCAAGCTCAAATGTCAGCACTTACGGCAGTTTCTGCATGTGCTACCTCCTTGCAGTG
>JAABUO010009589.1_pt1 | contig 10816 bp, 10 predicted proteins | sample 5559291 | NCBI WGS metagenome assembly JAABUO01 (sample SAMN10711878, study PRJNA513372) | rock metagenome | isolation source: Antarctica rocks | place: Antarctica: Victoria Land, Finger Mt sud
AGAGCGTTTCACGTAGACAGTAACTTTAGTGTAGAGATCTCTCAATTTCTATCTCGAAATCTGCAATAGATCATCTTCTATTATCGACTTATGTCAGACGAAAATGATATAAATCTAGTCTGCAAGAGTCTAAATTACTCTTTTTGATAGAAAATGCTTGACGCAATTACTTTATATTTCATGTATCAAAGTAGTTGCATTATCTCGCTCAGAATAGTAATGACTGATCTCGACTTATTGTCTTGCACATCAAGAAAAGATAAAACAGATAGTGATTTGATAAGAAACGCTGTACTTCTCTGAAACAACGTTGTTCTCTGTGCAATCTTCGAGCGCAAAAAAGTTTGATTTCGATTTTTGCATCAGTACACAGTCTTCTGTGCTGTTCTGAAGTCGATTGATGACTTGTTCTTTTCATGTGAGTTTGCTCTTCGATTTATCAATCAAATTACTGTCTGAATTGATGATTCTTTCTTCTGCGTTGATGAACTCTCGTTTCGCCGCCGATTTTGGTCTGCGTGAGCGCGAAAAATTTCGATTTTCGATTTTTGACTTGCGACGCGATCATCTGTGAAGCTATTGAGTCGAATGAGAGCTTGTTTTGATCGTACGATTGTGCTCTATAACTTGTCAATCGATTTGATATATCATATGCTTCGATAGATCGCTGTCGCCAATGCGCGAAAGAATTGTCAATGTCAATTGTTCTTTGATATCGACGAATTTCACGAAGTGTCACAGTTTCTTTGCAATATTTTCGCATTTTCTTGAGCTTAATAAGATCACTTTTTATGATGACATTGATAACATAAGCTGATTCAATGAGTCGAACATTTTAACATATGATCAGCGTCTTTGAAATCACTTTTACAATCATTTTTGCAATCTAGTAAGACTCAAAACTTACTTTAATAAACTTTATCTTTTTATCATCAGTTCTTGACTTCACTATTGACTGTTTTTGAGACATCTTTTTGACAAATTGCTTGTTATAAGATTTTTTACTGAATTATGATGAGAATGATGATTTTGAGCTGCTTGACAATCATGATCTATTGTTTGACTCATAATCGAAATTTGATCTTGTAAGCTTGAATTTAGAATTTGCTGCAATATTATTTCTACTTTGCAATTAGTTTTGCGATCAATTCAAGAGTAGTAAGAAATGAAATACATACATAAATTCATGCAAGTTGAAGAATTCATTTAAATTCAAAATTGATTTCAAAATCTCGTCAGTTGCAAAATCAAAGATGCTGAGTAACGTTTTGTTGTTAAAGTTAAACTCATTGTTTCTGTATTGCAATCAGTTTTGCAATCTTCTATAAACTCATGAAACTGATACATAACTTATTGAGCTGTTATGATCATAAGTCAACAACAAGATTTACCTGTACAAGATGCTGTCTACGAATCTTCTGCAAGCTATGCTTGTCAGAAGAGCTGAACAATCTCATTGACAGAGCAGTAACAGCGCGATACGTGCATGTTACGCTCACATACACAGATCAAGCATCGCATTGTGATGCTCATAAACAACAAGATCACATGATCAAACAGTGAACGAAAGTTCACGTCGAAGTGATCAGCTTTCACAATACACAGATTGAGCATTGCATTGTAATGCTCACAAACAATTCAAAGCTCATTTAGTCTGCTTAACTAAATGATTAAACAGTAAACGAAAGCTTACGTTGAAGTGATCAACTTTTACAATACACAGATCACTCATTTAGTCTGACTAACTAAATGATTGTCAAAGACTGAGCTAAACTAAAGATACTATCAATATAAAAGACTGATATTATTATTACTTTGATAGAATCTAGATACAAAACAATACATCAAATAATGTATAAGATGAAAGACAAAGAATGAAAGAAAAGAACGAAAGCTCAACTTTTATATACATGAATTGAGCAAAATTGTCAGAAACTGAGTTAAACTAAAGATAATATTAATATAAAAGACTGATATTATTATTACTTTGATAGAATTTAGGTACAAGACAATACATCAGATAATGTACAAGATGAAAGACAAAGAGCAAAAGAAAAGAATAAAAGCTCAACTTCTATATACATGAATTGAGCAGAATCAAGACTAAACAATAGTTTTATTGACTTAAGATTGCAGAAGTTCATGCACATAACTGAAATGATTGAAACAAAATTGCTGAAACAAAATGAAAATGATGATGATTAAATTAATGACTTGATTCATTGAACTGCAAAACAAATTCAATGAATCGAAATTATTTAAAACATTGACAATTTATATTCTAAATTGAGTTGATGATCTGACATCATGACAATAACTTCTTTCTTCAAGACTGAGTTTTTGCAAAATGATAAGAAGAAACAAGATGAAATGAGAAAGAATTAAAAATGAAGACTGAAACGAAATGAGAATTGATGTAAACGCATTTTAATGTGATGAAGCACAGATGAAACTAGAATAAATCTGAGTCACATCTGAATCAGATTTGAGCAAGATATCTGAAGAATGAAATAAGATGAGACGCATTTTAACGTAATGATGCATAGTGAATTGAAACATATTTAAATCACATTTGAATCAAATTTTAAACGAGATGTTTGAGTCAAATCTAAACAAGATCTGAGTCAGATTTGAACAAGAGAAAGATGAAATGCAATTTAATATGATGATGCACAGATGAAACTAAAATACATCTGAATCACATTTGAATCAGATTTAAACAAGATATCTGAGTCAGATTTAAATAAGATTTAAGTCAGATCAAGATTGAATTGAGATGATGAAGATTGAACTTAAAGTTCTTGACATTGACATTGAGATATCACACACGACAGTACATGTGATTCTTTGATGATAGAGTTGACAAGATGATATTCATTAAGTGCTTGCTCACAATTATTCAGAAGATGAAAAGACTTTCAAGTAGAAAAGTGATCTTTTCAATCAATGTAATACTTGAGCAGAGATAAATTATAGCATTTATCATGCTTGAAGTTTAGTATGCTGTTTACATATCAGAATCTTTCATCATTCTCAATGATAATGAGTTCTTAAAGTTTTTGACATTGACTTGAAAGAAAATCACTTGCAATATGATTCAGAAGAATAACATAAAAGATTGAATAAATTTTCATGAATGTTGAAAGATTTAACTCAATGATCAGAGAATTATTCTTAAAGACACGTTTGATCTTGAAGAAATCAACATTATGATCATTTAACTTAATAATGAAGTGAGTGATGTTGAAATTGCAAACATTCAATTAAACTTCATCTTCAATGAAGTATTTAGAACAAAAACGATGAAAGAGATTAACATTGAATTCATAAATGATTGATTTTTTATGTAATAATAAAAAACAATTACAACGCGCGCAAAGCAAATTTTTGAAAAGAGCAATACAATCAAGACAGAACGAATCTAGAAGATGAATAAACGACGATGAATTGCATGAACTGCAGCAATGCTGATTCAGAGACAATTGCAAGCGACGTTGACTTGTCATGAAGAAACAGCAACGCGAGATCGAAAAGCTCACGCAACGATGAGAAGTATGTTACTAACATCATTGATCTTTTAATACAGACATCAACGTTAGAGAAAGAGAAGAACAAAGATCATTCATGAAAAGAAGTAGCAGTAAAGCTGATGCAATGTCTTCAAAACGATTCAGAAGAAAAAAACAACAAGAATCAGAATGCATTCATTGCAAAGAATGTATAGAAACTAAAGTCATTTGTACAACTGCTTAGCAAGCAGCTACAAACACAAGATAGCATGCAAATGCAAGATAGCATATGCTTCTCATTGAGAATCACGTCATGAGTGAACGTGACAAGAGAAGAAGTAACAATGAGAAAGTAACGTCTCAGAGACGAATTGTCATCGCTTCGCAAGAGATGAGAAATCATGATGAAGATAGCAGAAAGAAAGAAAATAAAGAAGATACAAAAAAAATCTATTGAACAGATTCTTCAAGAAATCACAAACGTGTCAACAGCTCAAAGAAATCTAATCATGTCTCTTCGCAAGCTTGAAAGCGAAGACATCATACTTCATGCAATGAGCTCAGAAGTTTGAGCAAACCTGAAAAGATCTCAAACATAAGCAAAAGAAATCGCGAACTTGACGCGTATAGTGCATTGAATCTTCGCTGTGCTAGCACATGAGATACACATCACAATAAACACAAGCAATCAGAAAGTGATCATTAAAAGACTGATAAAAGACAATGTAAGACTTCATGAAAATCTAAAGATTCTAAGAATAGTCTGACTCAAGAAAGTAGTCAAGAGTGAAAAGATTCACTTGTTGCTCATTGTAAAGATTGCAATTGAAGCGATGATAAATCGACTAATGAACGAAAGCATGCTAGACTCATATCAAGAATGCTCATGCAAGCTGTTTGAAAAGAACTGTCATATCACTCAGTGCTACAGATGCTTCGAATTTGATCATATGATCAGATTCTGCAAGAAGAAACAACGCTGCGTTAAATGCGCAGATAAACATCACATCAAAGAGCGCATGATGTCTTCAAATAGAAGACGTTGCGTCAACTGCAACGAAAATCATGAACTCTGAAGACGCATCTGTCTCAAATGACAACAGCAGATGAAACAGACATCAGAAATCTACAGAAACAGATTAATCAAATATTTAAAAACGTCAAAATACAATCGCGCATTTCTCTCGCTGTTTCTGAACTCTTTAAGCTCAATGAATTCGTTAAGCTCAACAGACTTTGCAGATTCAATGAACTCTTTGAGCTCAGTAATCATCGTGTTGAAAACACTTAATTGAAACGTTGAATCAACATGACAGATGATAGAAATCAAGAAGAGACGAGTCAATCTCTTCTCATGCGCGACTAGTGACTCAGATGAGACAACATCTGAGCAGACTTAGAAACGCTTAATCAGAAAGTACGAAAGATTCTCAGTGATCGAAAGCATACAAAGAGTCTTCTCAGCGCAGAGTCAACAACAGCTACAAATAACTTTATGACAAAACAATTCTTTTTACGAATTCTACAATACAATATCAGAAAGTCATTGAAGATTTAAGAATCATTCTTGATCAACAGAGAAGTTCGCAAATTCAACATAGTAGTCATAGAGAAGCAAGAACATAACATTAATGACTTGCAATTGTTTAGCTCAGCTCACAACTTCTTTCATTTAATGAAAAACTCGTCATTTCAGTCAAGAACATGCATATATGTTAACAAATGCTTAAAACTCAATCAGTGAACAGTAAAGACAGTTGAGTCAGACATCTGCTTAATCAGAATATTAACTCGCAACACAGATGATGAAATGCAGATGCTAAGACTTTTAAACGTTTACAACTCAAGCTCACTATTCAGCACATTCACAGAGAAACTCTTAACTATTTCTCGCTTGAATAAACTACTCAAGAATGATTGCAAACAAGTAGTCATAAAAAACTTCAATCTACATCATTCACACTGAAAGAAGCGATGATGTTTCATTCAACATATGATGATTGATACTCTACTAAACATCATTATAAATGCAAGACTAAGACTACTGCTGAAATCAGGCACAATCACTCGTAAGACTTAAAATCAGTTTACGATGATAAATTTAGTCTTTAGCAGCGAGAAAATACAGTCTATAACACGTAAGTGCAAAGTACGAATTGATCTACATCAAAGATCAGATCATCTTTCAATTGTCACAGAGTTAAATCTACAAACAATCTCAGTGCAGCTTTTGACTCATCGACTCTGAAAAAAATTGAACACAGAAGCATTGAGTGCTTATCTGCAAATACATCTTTTATCAGATCACTCTCTGAACAGCAAAGCTGACATGAATAACAGAGCGACAGAGATCATCAGAGTACTACAAAAGATTATTGAGAAGTCTACTCTCTGAACAAAATCATCAAATTAAGCAAGAGACTTCTGAAATCAGAGCTGCTTCAAAGTAGTAATGAAATCAAGATGACTGCGAATCATATGAAAAATGCAAGATACATTAGAGACATGAAATGAATATCTGAAACATAATGATCACAAAAACAAGATCATCAGACAAACAAAATGCGCACACTTTAGATCACAGATGCATGAGTTAAGCGACGCATTGAAATCAATATGATGCTTTGCAAAATGAGTCAGAATCGAAAGTCAGCTATTTAAAAAGCTTTCTCAGTTTTCGTCGCTGAAACGAAGTGATACTGATCACATGACAACAACGTTTGAAGAAAAAATCGAGATACTGCAAGAAAAATTCTTCTCTTCATTCTCACAAGCAGACGTCAACAACATTTCAGATTCATTCATATCTTTAACAGTATCATCAGATTCACGCATTTCAGAAGATGAGATGAAGTGAGCAATTAAATGAGTAAAGATAAACAAAGCATCAGACATCTCTAAAATCTCAAACAGAGCACTTCAAGCAAATCTCACAGAACTGATCTCAGTATTGATGAGTTTATTCAATGCATGTGTGATACACAAATATCACTTGAAGCAGTTCAAAAAGACTCAAACAATAGTGCTACGCAAATCAAGAAAAAGCAACTATATCAACTTAAAGACATATTGATTCATCACTCTGCTTAATATCATGAGCAAAGCTTTAAAGTCAATTATGATCAAAAGATTGAATGACATAGCTGAGACTCATCACATGCTTTTGAATGCTCAAATAAGAGTGAGATGCAAACAATTCATGATCTTGACGTTAAATCTACTAGTAGATCAAGTTCACATCATTTGAGACTGCAAAATCAAGTACGTGATCTTCATGCTAAGTCTAGATATCATCAAAGCATTTGATCGAGTCTTGCACATCAGACTGCTGCACACACTGAAAATGAGAAGAATGTCAAGCTACATAGTCAAATGAGCATGCAGCTTTCTAAAGAACAGAGAGACGTTGTTGATGTTCGACAAGCAAATGAGCACTATGCACAAGATCAATGCAGACATATCTCAAGAATCTCTCATTTCATCGATTCTCTTTCTATTTTTCAACGCAAGTTTAATTGAAAAATGCAAAGCATTGAGAATCAAAATCGAAGTGCTCAACTTCATAAATGACATCAACATTCTAGTCTATGACAGATTCATTGAAGAAATTTGCAAAACATTGAGCAAAACACATGATGTCTGCGTGAAGTGAGCTTGAACTCATGACGCAACGTTCGCATCAGAAAAATATGAGCTCACACATTTCACTAGAAAATCGAGAAAATTCAACATGACGACTAGCATACAAATAAAAAGCTCAGTGATTAAGTCAAAGTCAGACGTGCGAGTTTTAAAGATGCAACTGAACATGAAACTGCAATGAGACGCGCATCTTTGACAGATAGAAGTGAGTCACGTCACAAGAATGCTTACGCTTAATCATTTAAAAGTCTTCACATGAGAAGTAATCTTCACAAAAGCGAGACAAGTGTACTCAGCTGTAATAAAATCAGAAATCGCATTCGAAGCATCAGTCTGACATTAGCGTGACAAGAAGAAAAAACTGTCAAACAAGAAATGCAGACTAGAAACTCTGCAAAATCAAACTCTACATCATGTTGCAAAAGCATTCAAAAGAGTAAGCATTAAAACGTTAAAGATTGAAATGTACATAAGTTCGTTGCATGTTCATTTAAACATGCTGCAGAATAAAGTCACATTACGCAGTTGAGTCAATGACAGAACGCAAGAGACTAAATGAGCATGCAAACTCATACGCGTTTGACTGATGAGAATTAATTGCTTCATTTCTCACTTTTCTGTCATCAAGAAAGTAATGCTTCTGAACATATTTATTCAAGAAGACGCAAAAATGCAGTTCAGATGCAGATGATTCAATCTTTTTACGATGATTTCAATAAGCAATAACATTGCAATAGCGTTATATCACAAAGATCAATGAGAGCAATAATGAAAAAAATACAAGAAATGCATCGCAAATATTAATGTAATCTCAGCACAAAGATCTCATTTATTCAACAAGATGATAAAAATGCATGATGATCTTCAGAAGACTGAAAGCATTCTTGCAACTCACATCAGAATCAAACGCATAGATCTTAATGTTTATCTGCACTCGAGAAACGTTTTGAGCATGAATAGCTCGCGATGCAACTGCAAACAAAGTCATCAGACAGCGAAGCAAATATTCATGCACTGCTCGAACTGAACGCATCTGCGATCAAGAATGCTACGTGACATTGACTTCTTAAACTACCGAATAATCGTTATGATCACGAAAGATCTCAGAGCAGCAGCGAGAACGATGATGAAAACGAAGCTTCTGAAGCAATTTAAAGTAACTAGAACACTCATTCTTTAACATGTGATCAACGCGAACAAATTTGATACATAGTCTTAATCTTGTTGTTTTGACTGCGTGAAGCAGTCGTATAGATAGTGAGTGATTTTCTACCTCAGAGAGTTTTGTTCACTCGACACACATAGCATAAAGTTTCTCATGAGTCGATTTAATTGATGTCACAAGAATGTATGAATTTATTATTATTATTCATAAATGATTTAAACTATAAGCATTTTATCATGTAAATGCTCAGTTAATTTCTTCATTTTCTTGATGAACTCTTTGACATTGATTAACTTGTCTTAAGTTTAAGACATAAAATTCTTGAGCAGAAATTAAAAAAACTTGAAGTCTAGACATGAGTTCTGATTCAAATTGATCAAGAAGAATGATGCTAAAGTGATTAATGATGATGTATTATTGATGATGAATTCAACTTCAGAAAGTCACTTAGCTCAGTCATTCTTCATGTAGTTGATGAAGACTTGAAGATAATGCTTCATGACAGCATGATCAGCGATGAAACTCATCTGTATGCGATGCTGACTACGAATCTACTGTTTAGCTACAGTAGAGTCTAGAGATTATCAAAAGTTTGAATGACATCAAGATGCTGCGTGATGATGAAAGCGCTGTGCGTTGATCGCGTGCAGAGTTTTCGCGATCGCGCAGACTTTGATAATCTCAATACACATGCTACAAGCAATCTGCACGCAGATGAGAAAGTCAAATAGAACGCAGAACTACGAGAGAAATCGCTTATGAAAATCATTCGATTCAGTATCTCATCATCGCGATGACAAGAACTGAAACAGAACATTCTCGCGTTTGATATGTTGAGAATGATTAGCAGAAAGAACTTGAATCACGAACATTCTTTAAATCTACATGCTAACTATATATAAATCTTGTTAAGACTGCGTGTCTGTTACTACAACATGAGCAACTCACGAGACTCGTTAAGTTTGACACGAGCAAACTTGAGAATCTCGTTAATATTGTTCAACAGACGTTCAGATACAGACATTTTATATGTGAGCAATACGCTGATGAGAAGACTTCGTTAAGAGAAGAGAGACACAAGCGAGTCAGTAAAGAATGATCGAACTACGTTGTCTGATTAGAAGTGTAGCATATGAACATCTTTGCAAGACATGATAGATCTGCATGAGAGAAATCTCTACAGATAACGCGAAACAGATGAGTTGCATGTCTTACAAGCGAAGCGAGCGTCTGCGAAACATGATATACAATGACGACGACTGTCGATCTTAAGAATCTCATTTCTTCACTGAACTCTGACTCTTGAATGTCTTGATGATAAAATCAATCTCTAGTCAAAGACATTATCTGTATAGCTCGAGAGAACAGTAGCGTGTGTCGATGTGATTAGAGAAGAAATCAACTGCGATACGCATGCATATTGCTGATGAAACGTCTGCGACTCATGCTTAAGAAGTAAACTGTTGAAATCTGAGCAGTGAGAGATTTTTCTCGCCTTGAACTATGAACCTGCTGCGAGAGACTATCTCTCGCTAAGAGAGAAATCAGCATAGAGATCGTGTCTTATGTATGTTGCATGTAACGTATGCAACATATTTTTGATAGACTATTAGCGATGCAATTGCAATATGCAGCGAAAAAGCACTCAAAAACAGCGAAATTTGAGTGTACACAAACAGTCAAATGACTTTTCAAAGATTAAACGCAAAGAGCAACGTCAATGTAAAGATATTCAATGACATACGACAAAACTTGATCAATTTACGTCAGAATCAGTGTCAAATTCGCATACAGTGAATATCGAGTTGCAAAAGCATTATTGAAAACGAAAAAGCAGATCAATTGATCAAAAGTGCTGCTTAAGAATTATCAGTTATCAACAACATGAAAGCAATCATCATAAGCTTCGTCAAAAAGCAAATTTGCAAAGAGACGAAATTACAATGATTAAATGTCTGAAAAAGCAGCATCAAGAAGGAAAATCAGTATCGAAAGCACATATCGAATGTGAATCTAAGTCATAAATCACTAAAAGAGCTGAGGAAAATCGATAGACTAACGTTTTCAATCTTTATTCAGCTGAAAATGAAACATGACTATTTCAAGAGCTATTTGCATCAATTATCAGAGAATAATTCGAACAAATGCTATGAAATATGCAATGCAAGACAAACATCGAAGCATTTACTGCTGAACTGCAGACATTATAGAGCAGAGCAGATAAAGCTTAAGGAAAAAGCTCAGCTCAAAAACACAGACACTATATTGACACTGTTCATCATCAAGATTGAAAGAATCGCAACACTAGAGTATTTGAAAAATACTCGAATTACGACGAGAAAATGACTATTAGAAACGAAAGAGTAGAACGCAAAGAGTGCGAAGAAACAAAGAAAAATGAGAGTATGATGACGAGAGTTTGAGAGAGAGCGCTTGTATGCACAAACTATCGATGTGATTAATCAACGAGAAGATATAAAGCAGCGACTTTGGTCAGATT
>JAABUO010009591.1_pt1 | contig 10816 bp, 8 predicted proteins | sample 5559291 | NCBI WGS metagenome assembly JAABUO01 (sample SAMN10711878, study PRJNA513372) | rock metagenome | isolation source: Antarctica rocks | place: Antarctica: Victoria Land, Finger Mt sud
CCCACTGCTGCCAGAATTTTGGCTGTAATACCCTTGTTGCCTGGCTAAGTGTTTTGCAGCTGTCAGATAATGTTGACGATTGCACAAGCACACTTTTTCTGTAACAACTTTGTTTCTGATATCCTTTCTTTTGTGCAAGAATTCATAGATTATGGTTAGTTCTGAATGCTGGAAGGGGGCAGTGAGGTGCTTGAGTGGTGCAGGTAGTGCTGCTGCTGGATGTGGACTTTGTGCCTCCAGAGGAGCTGTCACGCATCTTCAGTGCCCGCCAGGAGTACCAGTCCACCCTGGTGTACCTCTACAACAATGCAGTCATTGTGCTGCCGGCCTTTGAGACCCTTCAAGGTGGTGCCGATGGGCAGCAGCTGGCTCTCAAGCTTGCCAAAGGTGATTCCACTGTACCTTCTTCAAGGTGATTTTAGTGTACCTTCTTCTATTCTACCTGCTTCAAGGTGATTCTAATGTACCTTCTTCAAGGTGATGTTAGTGTACCTTCTTTGGTTGAAACTTGAAGGTCAAAACATGGCAGGCCAAGCAGCAATGGGGCACGTTCAGCTCCTGCCAAGAGTTGCCTGATCATGCAGCATCGCAAATGGACCACAACATCTTGTTTTCGTCAGCATCTGCCTACATGTTACATTCAAGACAAGCATACTCAGCACAGTGCACATACGCAACTTGATTCACTGAAGAAATTGCACCAGTCAGAGTTTGAGCTTGAGGAGCATGCTGGATGCTATCGTTGAGACAACTACATGCATTCAGTCTATCATGGATTGTCAGTGAATCCAGCCAATCTTCTGTCTACAGCCACAACCATGCTACCTTTCCTGCGGCCAATTTAGCAAACACAGAGTCTTTGGCACAACGACAAGACCCTGCTGTGACACCTTTCTGCAACCTGAGGGAACTGTCTACAAACTTTGGCAGTGTGTTGAGGCATGCTGGTGACACTGCTTAGTCATAGCGCATACAGGTGCCAGGTGCTGAATGGTTGTTGCTGCCTTTTGTATGCAACAATATGTGCCATGTGCATATCAAATGTAGTGTAGGTCTGCATGTAGCACTGGCAGCATTTTCGGCTGGCAATGTGTCAGCAGGTGCTGCCCACCAGAACGATGCTGTGCAATGCACTGCAAGGGGGCCAGCGAGCCCACACAGCTGAAGCATGTCATCATGGCTCGGTGTCTGTCACACATACCACACAAACAGTCTTGGCGGCAGTGATGCACAAGCTTCTGCACAACCGAATGAGCATGACACAAACTCAACACCTGCCTTATGCTACAACCAAGTCTGCATCTGCATTTGCCTGACAGCATCATGACTTGGCCATTGTGTGGCATGTGTGTTGCAGGGAGCAAGGAAAAGATGATGGAGGCCATTGTGGACAGGCAGGTGCGCCAGTACCAGGTGTCTGAGTATGAGAAGGGGCAAAGAGCCACTGACTACACCACCTGGCTCACCTCCAATGTCCACTACAACGCCAAATTTGAAGAGGTGAGGATCATGCCTTCTCACAGTACTGCTGCAGCTCTGCCAGGTTTGCTGTGTGACCTTCACAAGGGCAGGGGCAGAGCATCAGGTTGCCATCTGTACCTGATTGTTGTTACTCAAACATGCGCCTAGTAGTGTACAGATCTCATTCATCATCTCCACTGACTTTCAGGCATGATTGGGGGCACTTTCAATACATGATGCTGTCCAGCATCAAGACATGATGCTGCCCTAAGATCATCATGCAGCAAAGTTTTGCATGCTTGCAAAATGGGGCATCTTGCTGCTGTGATGCTGCCTGCCAGACATGTGGCTCCACAGCAGAGCAAGGCGCGCTTTCATACAACCCATCCAGTGGGCTCACAACATGCCGGCAAACTGCCACAATCCTCATCAAAAGCCCACAACTGTCCCCTGTCCTGATGCAGGGCTACGAGCCCTACATGATCTCAGCTCGCAAGAACGTGCCATGGTATGATGAGCGGTTCAGGGGCCACGGTAGGGACCGCATTGTGCAGACCCTCAACATGGCCGGCTTTGTCAGCTTTGCTGTGCACCCCACTGCCTATGTCATTCAGCAGCCTCACCCCCAATATGCATCCACCCACCTTGCCAAGGAGTCCCCCAAGTACACCGAGGTGCGCCTCTCTACGGCCTGTCAAAACGGCCACAATCCATCTGAGCTTTGCCCTTCTGCTCTTTTCTTTGTTGCCTTGCACATATGTCTGTCTGTTGCCTGCTGTAATGGCTGGCATCCATGTGAGTGTTTCCCCACTGCTGTTTCGTGTTGTTGCCTCACAGGAAGAAGCGCAGAGGAAGTTGGCATCTGGAGCAGTGTGCTGTTCATGCATGCATGTACAGTTCACATGACGCTGACAACTCTAGACTCACCTGTTTCTTACCCAAGTTCCTGCGCAAGGCAACATTTCCCAAGTTTGCTGCTGCAGTTGATACAGACGTACTCTCAGATTAGGGGCAGCATTCTGGCTGGCAGGTACGAGCCGGTGTCAGCCTTCTCATGCAAGCAAGGGCACACCTCTTACACTGCTGCAGACCTGCCCACCAGGAATCAGGTGTCAGAAGCGGCCTATGCTGCCAGCCTAGCCTCTGCAGGCAGACTGGCTGCTCTCACCTCACAGGTACACTGCTCTACATCGTTGTCTTGGATGCCATGGCAAAGGTACAGCGTCAGTTCTCACTGCAGGCTGAAGAACTGCTGAGCATGCTCAATTGTTGTGTTGCATCTGAGCTGCCTGGGGAAAGGCAGAATTACAATCCTCTGGCTTTCTGCTGCACACATGGAGGTCACCATGCAGATGACTGTGTTGGTTTCTGTGTTCCGGTGTTGCAAAAGCTGCAGGAAGGGTGACTACTGCATATCACACTGGCTGTTAACCACTACTTCATGTGTAGTAGAGTTGCAAGCCAGATCCAAACCTCAATACTTATTGCGACTTACTTGGGCAAGGAGGGAGGGATGGAGGGGGGGGGACACTCTGATCTTGGCTGAAGCTGTATTGGAGATGGCAACTCAGCTTGAGTGAGGCTGTATTGCTCCTGTCTTGATTGGCGCTGCATTGATGTGAGCAGGCAGCAGGGGAAGCAAGTGGGGCAGCAGGCCTGGACCCGGCCCAGCAGCTGCAGCAAGCCCAGCAGGAAAGTGCCCAGCAGCAGCGGCAGCAGCAAGTGCGTGGCAACACTGCAGGCCTCCCAGCCACTGGTAATGCCATACCCAACATTAGTTCAAGCACGCATGTCAACAGTCTGCCGTGCTGCTGCGCAGCAGATTTTGTCGCGCATATTTGGCAGTCTGCCTTGCTGCAATGCTGCATGTGGTCAACGGGATCAGCTGCCAGCGCCACAGTGTTAGTTGACGCAACATCACATACCTGTCAGCCTGTGTTGTGAGGATGTTACAAGCTGTGTGGCAGCCCAGCAGACATGAGCATGTGCACGAAGGAACCACAGCTGATGCTGGTTTGACCGTTTGAAGAAGAGGTTCTGGATGACTGCAGGCAATGTGACAGCTGCCAGCTCTAAGTCAATAGCTGCCAAGGCGGCTGCTGTGTCAGCTGCTGAGGATCTGCAGGATGACACAGACGAGACAGCCGCCTTGGCACTGTCGCAGATGCCTGTGGATGTTGCAGCGCAGCTCCAGCAAGCTCAGTCGCTTGCACAGCAACAGGCTGCAGAGTTCAAGAACAACAATGAAGGCCAGAACACAAGGCTGGATGCTGCAGCCACCAATAGTGCTGCCCTTGGCGCAGCTTCCACCCTAGGGCTCAGCTCCAGCAGTGCTGCAGACTCATCTGCTTTGTCAGCGAGTGACTCCAGCCTGGACCCGGCAGAGAAGCTACAGCAAGCACAGCAGCATCAGTCGCAGCAGGCTGCAACCTTCAAGCAGAACAGCGAAGGCACCACCTCGAGGCTTGATGTTGGTAGCAATGCTGCTGCAGCAGCAGCCGGGGGTGTAACTGCGCAAGGTGCTCTGGACAACACCGGGAGTGAAGCTGATCAATTGAGCAGTTTGTCCAACGTTGGTGGTGCTCAAGATCTTGGCAATGCAGATGCAGCAAGCTCCGCTCAAGCAACAGGTCTTGCAGGGCTGGGTCAAACAGCCCTGACCGACTCTGCAGGAAGCGCCTCAGCTGCTGAAAGTACTGACACCACTCAAGGCACAGGTATCAGTGACACATCAGTGTCTGGTCTTGACACAGGAGCTACAGGGCTGACTGATTATGCACAGTACGCTGAGAGTGAAGGTGGCACTGCTGCAACTGATGCACTGGCTGATGGGGCCACAGAGTATGCTAATGAGCTTGCGAGCACAGGCACCACAGCCACCAGCAGTGATTATGTGCAAGAAGTGGAGGCAAGCAAGGAGGCTGCTTTGTCTCACAGTGAACAAGCTGCACAGCTGCAGCAATAAGCGTCAGCATCTGTAGGCAAGGACCCATTCTCGGATGCACAGACACTGCCAGACACTGTCACTGTCACACGATAGCACAGACAGACCGTCAAGTGGTGACTAGTCGTGCAATCTAAATACCATTTTTCTGCTGTCTGTGTCGGGCACTATCTTCTACAGTTTGCAGTGAATGGGGACTGGCAACGTGCTGACCAACAGCTGGTCACTCATTCCATCCTGCATGTAGATTGCCTAAACCCATCATACATTGTTTTCTGGATTTGCATATTTGATTTGAGTTTGATATTTCAGTCGAGAGTGTGTTTATTTCAAAATGCGTTCAATGTCACCACGCATACACAAGCAAAAGCGTGTAATGCTCAGCCCACAATGAGCATGCGTTCTTCAGACATGCTCATTTTCGTGCATCTCAAACCTGCCTGATCGCGTGTGTAATTCGCTGTCGTGTGTGGTCCAGCAAGTTTGCAGTTACACACCACGACTGCTCAAACCTGCATGCAGTCGATTTGCCTCAGCCACGCATGCTTTATGGCCAGGTTTCAGATCATGATAACAATGGAACCCTTCATTCTTGTACAAGGGTCATTGAGAAGTCGTATGCCTCCTGCACGTACACAGGACCCAGAGGGTGGACCACTTCAAAACGTCATACTCATCGGAATTACTGCTTCAAGAAGTGTGTTGACCAAGGAGCCAGCCATAGATTGACTGCAACAGAAAATCACAGACAACGGCATCAGGCGATTTTATACCAAAAAACTTGAAGTGGGCCCAAGCTTCCCTACGGTCTTGCGGCCATGTCTGCAAAGCCAATGCTTACCAGAATACTTGACATAATTTCAAGTAAAAGTTTGTTGTATAGCTAACAACAAGAGCATTGGGCCAAAACGGCAGGAAATGGATCCATGCACTGTGAAGCGGCTAGGCAGCCCTGAAGAAAAGCAAAGAAACCCACACCAAACACAACTCATTTGGGTCCTGGATTTGACATGGCGCTCTGAGCAGCTACCACACAGGCTTACTGTGCCATACATAGCCTTGACAAATGCTGTGTTGTAGCAGCCAATCAGAACGAAGGCTCCCAGGCAGACTGTACACCAAAGGTAGCGCCTGTCAGTGCACTCCCCAGCTGCCCACCGCTCTTTCCAGTACTGTTCTGCCCCTGCCCCTGTCCCTGCCCCTGGGCCTGCCCTGCCCCCATGCTGCCTACTGTCTGCAATTCCACAGTTGGCGGACCATGAGCTAGCCCTGCTGCAGTTGCTGCTGCGGCAGTTGCTACAGCAGCTGCTGAATTGCCAGCACCCTTGCTGTTTGCTGCTGTGCTTGCTGGCCCACGTGATGTTGAAGCTGACAGCCCTGCACTGTTTCCAGACAACAGCGGCTGTGGCTGAGGGGTGGCAGATGATCACTGAGCGAGTTCTACAATCTCTCTAGGAGATGAGAACATGGGCTTTGCAGCTTTCTTGGCTTTCTTGCTTGCTTCTTCAGCAGCAACTGACCGCAACCTCTTCTTCACCCCCTGAGCTCTGATCTCAGGCCTGAGGTTTAAGTCTCGAGACGGACATGGTGTGTCAATGTGCATGGGGTCAGCATCATGACTGATGTCAGCATCAGGGAGCACATCTTCTGCTGTGGGTGGACACTGCTCATACTCATCTTCCATGTCAGCATCCGCCGCAGGATGGTCAAATGCCTCCACTCTGCCTGCATTATCATGCATGGACTGGATCCCTCAGCACGCTTGTGGACGCTGCCGAGGTTGATGACTGCAATGGTACACTGCAGGTACTGCATGATGCAGCAACAGTGGTGTGAATGCTGCTGAGGATGATAACTGCAATGGTGTACTGCAGGTATTGCATCATGCAGCAACAGTGCTCCTTGCGAGACTGTGAAGCGTGCCAGAGCAACGACAAAGGTCACAGAGTATACAGTGGTCAGGTGCAATGGCGCTTATACTATGATGAACGGGTTCCATGCTCAAAAAGGTCTTGATTGTGTGAGAAATAGCATTATCTGTGCAACTGTCGAGAACACAAAGTCATACATCAAGTCTGCTTACCTCCAAGAACACGCTGCAAAGCAGCTGCCTCCTCAGCTGCCTGTCGAGCTGCCTTTTCAGCTGCCCTCTGGGAGGGTCTGGCTTTCTTTGCAGCTGCCTTCTGTTTGACCAGTGCTGCTGCCACAGCTGCAGCTGGGTCAGGGACAAAAGCCGGTTGACCATGGCAGCCCATGCCTCCGCTGAAAGGCAGCAGAGGGAAAGGCAAACATATGGATGGGGAGGCTTGCCCCGGTGGTCCAGGGAAGCTGGCAAAAGGCTCAATGCCCATTTTGCCAGGCTCAGCAGACCCATGACCCACATTTTTCCAAGAAGCCTGTTGCATGCCACCATATCCTCCAGTCACAGCAGCACTTGCCATGTGACCCTCACTCAATAAGGAGTTGTCAGCAGCACGGCGACCGCCACCGGTACTGCTCTCACAGCCACCAGTACCGCTGTCAGCAGCTGCGTCTGCAGCTCCACTTGCCTGTGCCTTTGCAGCTGCTCTAAGTAGGTTATGCTGCCTCTTCAGAGCTAGATTTGGTGACTGCTGAGTACGCACAGCTTCCTTGTCTACAGCCAAGGGTGCAGCTGCAGATCTGTCAATGGCTGCTGTGGTTCTGGCGGTGTCAACATGTTGAGCATCTGCAGATGAGGTATCACCAGCTGCAACATTGCTTGGCACAATTTCTGCAGCTGTGGTGGCCACGGCTGCAGCTGTGGTGGCCACGGCTGCAGCATTATCAAGTTGAGCCTCTGCAGCCGCAGTGGTGGCGGCTGCAAGATCAGGAAGCACAGTGTCTGCGCCAGTGGAAGGGGAGACTGCAACTGTGGGCTCGACAGATGCAACTTCAGCATGCACAGTGTCTGGATCTGTGGTGTTTGCAACTAAGACATCAGTGCCCATGACGGCTGTCGCAGAAGGGGCTGCACCCACAGCTGTGGAAGATGGAAGTGCAGGGAGCCTCTCATAATCAGAGTCTTGAACACATCCATGATAAGCAGGAGCGCGTTCCCAGAAAGCCAGAGATACATCACTGGTGCCTTGCTCAGCTGCTTCGTCACTGCTCCTCTCGGTATGCTCAGCAGCAGGCGCACTCAAGGAGGTGGCATCGTTGCCAGATGTTGCCAGAGTCCTGATCTGGCTGTCATGCTGTGCACGCTGTTCAAGCTGAGCTTGCTTTGCCAAGATGTAACGTTGCAGGATTTCTGCAGGAGCGTGCTGCACAGCTGTGGGCCTTGACAACACCAAAGAAGCTGATGTCAGGTTTGGTGCAGCCCCGATGCCACTGTGAGAAGCCTTAAGGGGGGTTGCTGCTAAGGACCTTGCAGCACTGAAGTTGCTCTCACGTGCCTTGAGTTGCTGTGTCAGTTGCAGGCGCCCAAGTTGGACTGGTTTCTTGAAGATACTCTTTGGGATGTGCAGATTCTGATGGGGATGGCGAAAGCTTCGTGGATGGCCTACGCTTCTTGACTGCTGGCCCATGGTGAAAGTGAAAGGGCTCTTCCAGCCCTGAGGTGGGGTCAGCTGCTGCTGTGACACAGTGTTTGCGTTGCCACCTGCGGTAGCAAAAGTGCAATGAACTGAACAGAAAAAAACAAAAATGAGATGCATTTGATGTTATGACATAGACCAGGTCATTCTGGTGGCAAGACTGCATGCAAGCTGCAGCACCGCCTTTGACAATCATCTCACCAAAAAGGCGTTTCGCTGACAAGCAAGGACTCTGAAACAGCCATGTGCCAGCTGTTCATTAGGCGGCAAACATTGGTCAGATATGTGTGTGCAAACGACAGCAGAGGCATGCAGGCAAACAGGATTTTGTACTTAGCATGGCTTGAATATGCATCTGAATTTGCAGCAAATATAACTCAACAGTACGTCTGATAGCAGCTATGGCAGGCTAAGCTTACCAGTGCAGGTAATAGCAGCAGGGTCAGTGTTATAGTGATCCGTAGCAACAGCTGTGGTTGCATGCAAAGCAACAGCTGTGCGTCTCCGCTTCACAAGGGGCCCAGCATATGGTTCGTCCAGTACAGACACATTTTGGTTGGCACATTGCCTCATTCTGCAATGTCAGCAGAGCAATCATGAACACATTGCCTGTGCTTGGCCTGAGCTTTGCATCTTGAGCTACAGGCCACAGAGCACAGGACCACAGACCACCTGACAGTGGATAGGTGTAGCTACTTTTTGCATATGGGCTACCTGGTAGTGCCTATCAGAAAGTCACCAATAGCCTGAGCGCCACGTTGCATCTTTTCCAACAGCACTTCAACATAGTAGTGTCCTGTACTCAACAGTACACCGCAGGATGACTGAGACGGATGAGTCCTAGACAAGTGATGCGATTTTAGCGGTTGAACCGTCTGGTCAGTCCTACCAAGACGGCGGAATGCTGCGGGACCTGCTCTGCATGTTGACGCCGCCGTCGCCGGCTCCAGTTTTGCGGTGTCCACCAACGCTTAGAGCGCTGCGGGTACACTGCTGTTGCTTTCAAATATGCGAGCGCATTTTGATGGTTCCTCGTCCAGCAATCAAGCAAAAGCTGCTAAAAACGCCTCCTCGTGCACGCCTGTGTTGGAAAGGTGCAGCAAGACGTTTTCGCACGACCTAACCTGCGCACCTCCGGAATGTCGGAATCATCTCCTCGTTGCATCGCAACCAGGTGCGTTATTTAGCTGCTCGTCGCAAAACTGGACAGCTGGCTCCTGTGGTAATTGTAATAGCTCTCTCTCTCTCTGGCATCGAGTGAGCAACAAGAGCGCTTCCACAGGAAGACGCAGAAGCTTGCTGCCTGACCAAGCTTTCCTGTGACAGAGGGAGAGCCTGTTCAGTCAGCAAACCTCTGTTTGCTGTGCTATTGCATGTGCACAGCAGTGCAGTGTAGTGGCAAATTCAGACTTTGGTACCTTCTGACTTTGACTTAGACGACAGATTGCCGTCTGCATCTTCGACTGTGTAACCAAATCAAAAGCTGCTAAACCTGCTGACCGCAGGGTCTGATGCTGTTGCTTTCAGGTTTGATTGTGCAACCCCCAAGGGCGTGCATGCTGACACACATGGGATTTACAATGTGCATTGCATTCTCCAGCAATGCAAGAGTCCAGACCTGAATTTATGACTCAAGTTGTAAGCTTTATTGAAGAATCCGTCACAGTAAGCTTGACCAACAAAATGCAGCAAATCCAGCATTGACCAACTGGAGTTGCTGCATCTTTCCTCACAATGCCCTGGGGAGGTACTAACCCCTCCCGCCCCCCTACCCCAAGGCCATTTGTGAACCAAAAGTCACTAGCATGTGATGACTTCATTTGAAACATTACTCTATAGCTATAGTGTAATACTTGTCAAGACACAACTCAAGCACTGGTGTCAGTTTAACAAAGTACGCTGTGAGGTTCTGGATCACACATATGCAGATTGACACTTATTGCATCCAGCGTGATTGCAGAAGGCCTGAGATATGAGGCAAGGGCAGGAAGGCAGACAATTCTTTTCAGTGCATAATGTCACTCTAGAATAGCACGCTACAAGTCATGTGGTTATCCAGCTACGTCCGACCATCGCTTATGACACACACCAAAGCTGGGAGTGTGAAAATCAACTGACTTCATGGCATCACAAGCACAGTTGTTGCGTAAGCGCGCTGGACAGTGTGTGAATGAATTATGTCTGTACCCAATATCCTGAAAATGATGAACCTGAGACTTGTTCAGAAACATGGCTGCAGCCAGAGAATGCACAGGCGCATCCCCCCAACGTTCCATGAAGAACCCATTTGCCTTATCCAGATGATCAAAATACGCTTGATACTCCTTTGATCTCAGAAAACTAAAGCTGCCTATCTCAAAGTTTGACCAGAAGTGGCAGAGGTTGTAATCATCCCCAGATGTGACGAAGTCCATCAGATTCTGTTTTGGCAGGGAAGCTGCATACTTATCCATAAAGCCTCGCGTCGTATTCCACAGAGATGGTATTGTTCTGGGCAGCTCTACCACAGTAATGACAAAGCCATAGTGAATGCCCCTTTCCTCCATGAAAACAAAGGGGTCATAATCTAGGTCACAGTAGTAATGCACATCAGGCTCCATGCGCCAGTAGTAGTCAAACTCTTGCAAGAGTGGATGCTGGTGAAAGAAACCTGAGTAGAAGCGGCACATGAAATGATATGAGGCTTTGTCAGCGTACAGCACACCAGCCTGTTTCATGCGTGCTCTTGCTGCATCAAAGTCTTCTTGTCCTAGCCATGAAGGCAGGCTCCAGTGCTCTTTTGGGATCAGACCATACATTGTGTGACTTTTTGTGCTGGCTGATGTTTGCTGCTTGAAGTCAGCACCAAACTCTT
>JAABUO010009592.1_pt1 | contig 10815 bp, 13 predicted proteins | sample 5559291 | NCBI WGS metagenome assembly JAABUO01 (sample SAMN10711878, study PRJNA513372) | rock metagenome | isolation source: Antarctica rocks | place: Antarctica: Victoria Land, Finger Mt sud
ATCCAAGCACACTTCTGTAGGCCAACTGTCAAGGTGACTGTCTGCATGTTGAGAGCAAAGCAAGTTGTGGTACTTGTCAGATGGGCAATCAGTATGCGTGAAGCGCGAAGTCAGAGACAACTCCTTGCTCACGTATGCAGCACCTGCCTGATGGTGTTTTGAATTGTATGGCGTGTGTTGGACAAACGCAGCAACAATCACAAGCAACACGCATTGCCTGTCCTGACATTTGATTCTGTGGCACCTTCACAAGTTACTCGTTTATCTCTCTGTTCTTTTCTTAGTGTGCTGAGCAATTCTAGATTTCCCCAGTTCTGTCTTATCTTTGAATTCAAATCGTAAATTTAATATCAACCTTTGATGTTCACATATTGCAACCAAGTAAATAATTAAAACAAACCTGTCAACAAAATGAAAAGCTGATACTCTGCAGGCTGCTGGTGTGTCGACGGTGTGCATCTATGCATCCCACCTGCTCTTCAGAGTGCGCAAGTTCGACCCACCACTGGTGCGCAAGCCCTTCAGCATCCGTGTCATGATCCCCTGCTACAAGGAGGACATAGAAACTCTGGAGGAGACTGTGGAGTGTGCCATTGAAGCTGCCAAGGGAGCCATGACTAAGGGCCAGACAAACGCAGGTATGGTGACGTCATGTGACTCACCAAAAGATGCTTGTGGATGGATACTCAACCTGCTACAGTCAAGCAAGCATGGTCAAGAAGGGTCTGGAAGTGGTGCCAATCTGCATGCAGAATTGACTGCATGCTATGATGATACACTTGTGTAGTTTGGTTGCCTGCTGTGAATGCGGCAGGGGCTTTCATGCTGTCTCTGATCGTCTGCAGCCAACAGATTTTGCACATGAATGAACAGCTTATGAGAACACAGCCATACAAGCTGTGGTGAATTACTGTACTCCTCACAAATCAGCACTGCTGCTCTGGCAGTACAGCTGGTGACAGCATCAATTTGGCGTCTGTCTGCATTTTGCAAGCCAAAACAGTATGTTGCGCTGTGCAGTGCACATATACCTGTGTGATGACTCACCCAAGGACTACAAGGAGCGGTACAACGGGCAGACCTTTGCCACCGTTGCTCTTCGTCAGCAGATGATTGACGCACTATACCAGGTGCATGGCATCCCAGTCATCAGGGTGACTAGGGTAAAGGGCAAGGGAGAGACAAACCCTAAGTCCGCCAACCTGAACAACTGCCTGAAGCAGATCTATGGGGATGCCATTCCGCCGGAATCTGAAGTGGTGGCAGTCTTTGATGCTGACCAGGCTGCTCACAGCCACTTCTTCACCTCTACTTTGCCGTGGATGGATGCTGGGGATGATGTGGCGCTGGTGCAGTCCCCACAGGTGAGCGTAGCATCCCCAGACAGTTTGAGCTGGTTCTGCAGCTTTGTGGTTGCTGCAGAAGGCTTTCACAAGGGCACAGCTCAGACATGAGTCCACCATTCAGCTGCTGGTCATGTTGTCATGCTACCATTCAACCGCAACCTGTTACCAGCTGTCATTGCTGTTGCACTGACACGTGACACCTGTGCTCCCGGGCAATTTTGTTGTCATCCATTTGTGCAATTATGTCACTTGCATTGGCATTGCCAACCCTGACTCAGCAAATCCGCATGGTCTTTGAGGGTGTCAGTGAGTGTGTGTGCCCATATCATGTGCCCATGATGAAGGCATGTCGTGTGAGTAAAAGTGCATGCTGACCTGGGGGGCACCCATGCAGGTGTTCAGGGGGGTGCACTGGTCTGATGATGTGCTGAACCATGAGAACATCGGCTTCTGGCACTACCTGCAGCCGGCATACAACGTGATGGGCTTCATCAGCTGTGCTGGAACCAACTTCCTGTTGCGCTCTGCCCCCTTTGCATCAGCAGGTAAATAGAAAAAACGGACTAACGCAAGCATAGGGAAAGCGTCAACAAAAGACAGATTTTGATATTTGTTCGCCCCCTCTCGCCCCAAAATCGCCCCTTACAATTTGCCTACATTAGTTCTTGGAGCTATTAGTGTTGTCTGTATCTTCCGGAGTCACTGCATTGTGCCTTGCCACAATAGCAGGCATACCACACGCTTGCTGCACAAGGAGAAGCTTCATGCCGTCAATGCAGACACACTCATGTTGCTTGGGTCCTACATGGTTGTATCTGAGCAGAGTGAGTCTGCATGTCATACTACACCCCAAGAATCAGTGACTCAGGCAATGCAAGCAGAGACACAATAGATCATAGGCTGAGAAAGAGATGTCAGTCAGCTGCATTTTTAACTTGTCCTGATCCTGCTGTTGTGCATGTAGGGTACTTCCCTGACCACACATTGACTGAAGACTATGCATTGGGCATGGAGATGAGACGCACCGGGTGGAGGGAGGTGTATGTGGAGGATGAGCTGGTGAGGGGGTCAGCCCCCGACAAGGTCAGGGGGGCCTTTGGACAGCGCTCCCGCTGGTGTAAGGTGACACTCCCAAGCATACATAAATAAAAATCAGCTCTTTCAATGATCAATGTTCTGTGACACAAACACAAAGGAAAATTCTATAATGTTTAGACATAGCCATTTGTCATTTATCTAGGCGTCGGCCCTGTTCTTTCTGATTGCCTGTCAGCTGGCTTGGGATGGTTGGAACCTTTGGCTGGTTGTGTCTGTTACCTGATATCTTAGAAATTTGGTGCACAACAGTTGAAGGTCTCACAGTCAGTGTGGTGCAGTGCTGTAGTACCAGAAACCTCAATGCATTCCAGCACGCATGATGCGCTGCTAGTGAGATGCAGCAGGAGCGTTTTCTTCAACAGCATGCATTCATCTGACCGTGCTCAGGCAGATGCTTGGCCAAAGAGCTATCATGCATGCCTGTAATGTGCCTGTAACAGTTTGGAAGTGTCTCAGTGCGCACTTTCCCAATGCTGTGACAGCATGCTTGATCTGACTACAGGGGCCATACCAGATGCTCTTCAGCAAGAAGAGCCCTTTGTTTGCCAAGGGCCTCAACATCTTCTTCAGGATCCTGTACCTCTCCCCCTGCTACATCTACATCGTTAGTGCCCTGGGGACCCCAACCTTCATGGCCATACCCATCATCTACATCTGGGCGGGGCGATTTCCTGCTGTGCTGTCCGCCACTGTGATCAGTTGGATGATTGCCTACACAGTTCTGTCTTACATGATCAAGTGCTATGTGCGGCCAGGCAGGAACATTCTGCATGACTTCAGGTGTGTACTGTCTACTATCATGAGTAGGGTGGTGTGTCATACTGTCTACCATTGTGAGTGGAATGAGGCATTGTACTGTGTACTATTGTGACTCGGACTATGTCTGCCGACACTGTAATGTCTGTCATGATCAAATGCTGTGTGCAGTCATGCAGAGGCAATCTGCACAATTTGCCGCATCTTTTGCAATTATACCATCAGTGACTGCCAAAGCACTCTGATCAGATGCAACTGATTGCTATGCCAAAAGTTTGACTGTTATGTGCAGCAAGTGCATCACATTTATCCTCAAAAGGCTGGGCTGCTCGGGTCACCTTGAAATTTGTCGTGTATTGCCGCCTGGCATGCAGATCTCTGAGTCTGGCCTCACCTAGAACTGCTCTTGCACCTTCCAAGGCAGTTGCTTAGGCTGAATGCAGTTTTGAAATCTTGCTGGGTGAGTGCAGGTCGCATTGGAATGCAGAAATCAGCACCAAGAACTTCTGGTGGATGTACTGGAAGGCTGCTGTCAGAGGCTCGATTAGCAAATGTGGCTGCTTCCAGCTAGGGTGAGTGCCCCTGCCCCCGCCCCCCCCCCCTCCCCCCCCATACATTTTGCATGCGCTCCAGGATATGTGCTTCAAGGCAACGGAAAGCGGCAGCAATGCACAGTTACATGGGCAATGTCTATGCACAGACAATCTGATGCAGTGTGGGGTGTGTGTAGGTGGACCCCAGGGGCTGGAGGGGGCAAGGCCAACAACTGCTACACCAAGCTGTGTGAGGCCCGGGGTGACCTCTACCCCATGGTCTTCTTTGCTGTTGTGATCACAGGTAACACAATGCAGCATACCATGCATCCCATACCGCTGCAGTCGTCTGTCATGCTGCATACTTGGCTGCTAGTCTACATGTGACGTCCTGTTGCCTGGCTGAGTGTACGTGTGCTGATATTTGTTTGTACACATCTGTGGCAGCTATACAGCAGTCTGACATGTCTTTTCTTTGTTCACAGATAGTCTGCTTGCCTCAAAGCAAGCCAGCTCTGCTGTGCTCTTCCTTGCTGTTTGTAGTGTTGTTGCAATCTGTGTAAGGGGCAGCTGCTGTTTGTAGAGTTGCACCATATGCTCTCTTGTTTCTGACTCTTCACTCAACATGATTCGTGTCAGAAGCATGCAAGCAAGACCATCAGTGGTGTTGACAAGGCACCTCAAAAATAGTAGCAGTAGCAGTATCATGGCTGTGTGAGGCCACGCTTGCTGATTGTGCTCTTGTGTCATGCAGTCACCATTGTGTATGGCTTCTTCATGGTGGGGGCAGGAGCAGAGTTTGTAGGGCCCTTGGGCATCTCCCTCATCTGGGCAATTTACCATGCAATTTCACCCTGGCTGCTCATCTTCTACACCATTCTGCCATTCCGCCATGAAGTCGAGAAGAACAAGATCTACTACAGCCTGGGCCGCAGCGTGTTCTTCATCATTGTCAACCTCTGCTTTGTTCTGTCCTATGCATGCTTTGTTGCATGCATTGTGTTGGCATATAAAACCAAGAACCTTGGAGCATACAACAGTGGGTATAACAATGGTGTGTACCATCTAGGTGTCAAGGAAACATTCAAGTACATTGGGGATGGTAAAACTGTTTAGACATATCTCTGATTGGTCAAGACTGTATGTCTTGATTGCAGACGACACTGAATTGTAGTTGTGCTTCAAAGCTTGTTGCCGTTTATTAAGCGCTGGGACAACCTGAAGTTTGCCTACCGGTATTGCCGACAGAGACAATATCAATGTAGCTGCTTATCCTGTCTGTATGCCAGCACTGACTGGCTTGCATCTAGCAGAGTGCAGACTTGAGAAGGCCTGTTCCTTGGAAAATCTCCGAGTTGCCAGGGCGATTTGATCTAGATCGAATTAGATAAGATAGATCGGTCCCGCAACGCCTGTACTTGAAGATAGTGTCAGGTAGTCATTTTATCGTCAAAAGGTAACTTTTTGGATTTTGCCGTACTTAATCGCCCCCACGTGATCATCATATCTCGATCTTGACTAAAAGCTGCCGTTGGCTAGACCAACCTGCAGGGAGCTAAAATCTGGCCTCACGCCGTCGCTGCTCGACGGGCGGTCTGTGCTCCGCGACTGCCTTTGCTCGTCGCAGTTCTTGTTGAGCGATTGTCGAGTGCGGCACATCTTGCATTTGCCCCGGCAGTTGCACGAGCTAGCTAGCTATAGCACGAGCTTACTCAGCAGGTTGAAAGGTTGACGTCAAGGATCCCCTACTCAGAACATTTCGTGCAAGATCTTTTGAGAAAGCGACACGAGCAAACATCATGGACGCACCAGAGCATGCTCCGCCCACTAAGGGCGAAGTGAATGCGAATAAGGCACCAACTGGCACTCACGGAGATGTCATGGAGTTCAACAACAAGTTGGACGTGGAGTACAACCTGCCCATTACATCCAACCGCAACGCCAAGTGGTGGGTAACTCTGCTCCAGGCACACTACAAGTCTGCCATGTTTGCATAGCTCACTGTTTAGTGAGGCACATCCCGCCGCCGTATTCGTCTACTTGCGCACGACGCATACGCGTTCAACTCCTCAGCTTGCATTCAACAGCGGCACAGCATAAGAGTGAGAACTTCCGGCGCGGCTTTGCAAGAAACGGGGTTGTATGTCGCGGTCTGAGCAGAACTTTGTTCGATCTCAGGTGGTATTCTGCCTTCCACAACGTCACTGCTATTGTCGGCGCTGGAGTGCTGGGTCTTCCTTCAGCCATGTCATATCTGGGCTGGCCAGCAGGCATCGTTGTTTTGGTCCTATCCTGGGTCATTTCTCTGTATACCCTGTGGCAGCTTGTGAAAATGCATGAGATGGATGGCCGCAGATTCAACAGATACCATGAGCTTGGACAGTATGCATTTGGTACGCTCGTTGTCACACTAGCCTGCCTGTTGCTGGAAGTCATTGACTAGCATCCTTTACAAGCTGCATGTACTTGTGTGCATTGTGTTGCTCAATGATGTGAGTCTCCCGCTGAGTGCAATTGGCTGGCTGTGGATAGCTTTGTGTTGACTTTCCCTGGAGAGAGACGCTGTCTATGTGTGTATACCAAATTACACATTATTTCTGAGCGGTTTTGCATAATTGCAGGGCCTAAATTGGGCAAATGGATCATTATGCCTCCTCAGCTGATTGTCATGATTGGTTTGGGCATCACCTACAGTGTAACCGGAGGCAGCTCCCTGCACAATTTCTACACAATTGTGTGCCACAAGAATGGCATGGGCGAGTGCCATTCAGCCGGTCTATCTGTCTGGATTATTGTCTTTTCAGCCATCCACTTGGTCATCATTCAGGTGACTGCCTGCCATTCCATTCTTTCCTGCTGTCTTTTGCTCTTGCTCTTGCTTGTGTCTGTCCATGCACTTGTCTGTTCCTGTGCCAATGTCCATCTGTCTGTGCATACACCTTGCATTTAAAGTACCTGCTGTCCTGCACTCGCAAAAGTTGTGCATTTCAAAATCACAATGCTGAAGGTGCTGTTGACCACCTGCAGGCGCCCAACTTCAACTCCCTATCAGGAGTGTCCCTGGCTGCTGCCTTCATGTCCCTCTCCTACTCAACCATGTGGGCAAGCAGCCAGACGCTGTGTACAACCTCAATGGCTACTCCAAAGCTCAGGGCATCTTTGGTGTATTCAATGCGCTTGGAACGGTGGCTTTTGCTTATGGAGGCCACAATGTCATTTTGGAGATTCAGGTGGGCTTCTGTCTGTGCGTCATCGCAGCCGATCAAAACAGCTGCACCTGTATTGTGTCAGGTGTGGACGCTGGCTGACCTGCGTCGTTTTCATTGCAAACCTGTCTGTATGTTGCATGTGCTGCAAATGATTTCTTAGAGCTCTGTTTCCATTCCAAGATTTGTTGCAACGTCACGCAGTTCATCTATCATATCTTGCCTGTCATTTGCCATGTCTCATATGGTGCACACCTTGACTGGTGCTTGACTGTGGTGCAGGCTACCCTACCTTCCAAGCCCAATCAGAACACCTCAGTCCCTATGATGCGTGGAGTGTACGTTGCCTATGCAGTGGTCAGCTGGTGCTACTTTGGTGTCTCATGTGCTGGCTACTGGGCCTTTGGAAATAATGTGATGAGCAATGTCATCTTCAGCATTGGCCACCCCAAGTGGATGGTTGCCATGGCTGATCTGTTTGTTACCGTTCACGTCATTGGAAGTTACGAGGTGTATTTTGTCCCATCACCCTCACTGTCTTGCTCTCAAACATATTTATTGTGATGTCTGCATGCTTGCACCTGTACATGCTGTTTTGCTGTGTTCCAGACTGCACATGTGTCTGAGCATGCCCGTATTCATTCTGCACTGCTTTGCTCCAGACTGCAGACATGATGTCTCCAGCTTGCAACCATACCACTGTTCTGGTCCAAGATTGTGCATGCTGTCGTGTAGGTGTACACAATGCCTGTGTTGGATATGATTGAGTGCTCATTGGTGAAGCATAGAATCCCCAATGGCCTGCCCACTCGCCTGGTCTATCGTAGTCTGTACGTCTGCTTCACCGGCTTCCTGGCTTGCACCATCCCTTTCTTCGGTGACCTGATGGGTTTCATTGGAGCCCTGGGAACTGGTCCAACCACCTTCTGGCTGCCATCAGTCATCTGGCTGGTGCTGAAGAAGCCAGGCATGGGCAACTGGCATTTCTGGGCCTGCTGGGTTTGCATCTTCCTGGGAGTACTGGTCACCATTGTTGGTAGCATTGGTGGACTTCGCGGCATCATCGCTGATGCCTCTACATACAAGATCTACCAGTAGGCAATGCCTTCCCTCATGTGCCCTTCATTGACTGCAGCTGTGGGCAATCTGCTGGGAGAACACAGATCAGGACAACTCAGGCTATCAGCAACATGTGGTGTTGCTGCTGATGCACCTACAGAAAGAGTCTCTGGTTGAATCTAGCAAGCTGGGGAGAGCGTAAGAAGTTGACATTGTTCCTTTTTTTAGAGTACATCAGACTTTATTTGGCATGGTATGCAGCTGATGCACTGCAACCATGACTTGGAGACGATTGGTCTTCATTTGTGCTTTTGGTGCCATTGCATATTGCAGATATTGCTATGAGCAGATGACGCGATGCTTGTGCTCCTTGTTTCCTCAGAGTTGCTGGCAGTTCCTTCAGACCATTATGGTACTTCAGTCATGTGTTTGCTCCTTCATGGTGGCACTTTGGCTTGTCAGAATTCCATGTGTCATGTTGGTGTTGTGTGCGAACACAACCTGCTTACATCATGTTTAGCTGTAAGTTCGCCTGGCAGGTTTGTATAGATCATGGCATGTATTTATGTGTATTTCTGTTTTTACGTTGACAATACCATGATCGTGATGCTGCAGCGTGTAACCTCACTTTGATCTCTGGGAACTGGCGTGTAAAAGCCTGTGGCTTCCGAAGTTCGTTATTATGATTCAATAGCAACACCATGCACAGTGTGTTGTACTTTTGCGAAGCCAAACTGTGTTAGGCACACAAAGTTGTCGAGCAGGGGGCAAAAGTCAGTGAACATGCATCTTACTACCAGGCCCACACGGCGACTATGCATGCGTGATTGCACTTTCAGCTTAGAGGCAGTTGCCCATACGAAGCGAAAGTCCAGGTGAGTCAACAGACTGGTCTGCCCAGTGTGGCATTGCAACTACCACCTGCAATCTGTACCAGATCAGCACTGATTCCATTCATGCACTGACATCAAGCATACTCAACATTTTGCACTGCACAAACACTTCTCATTCAGCCTTCTGCACATTGCCTGCTTGGCTGCTCTCTGTGGCCAGATGTGCGAGAAACTCTGACAGTTTTTGCTGGTAGTTCACAATGACGTTCACTGCCATCACAGCTGAAGTCAATATTCCTGCATGCCAACCACCATTGCAGCGCTCTACATTTTCTTGCTTGTTTTGATAAAAGAGCAGACGACATGCAGTGAGCAGCAACATCAAAAACCACATGCTCTTCAGCTGTCAACTCAGCTGTCTGTGACAGCCTATACATTTTGGACCTACATGTCGTACACAATGACAGTGCAGCCAATGTAGCTCATATGATAGGCACAGCTCAACAGATGCTGCATGTGAGGCTTCAGCGCGACGCAAGGCGAGTTGGGAATATGGGTTTTCAAGCAGGCAGTTGATGCTCCTCTGTTGTTTATGTGTACACGATATTGCACAATCATGTTTGCAACTGCAACATGATGAATTGCCTGAGCAAGGCAAGCTGAAAGGCTGCTTACCAATTCCAAACAGCACATACAGGGCTGCATTCACGTTCAGCGCATCATTGTGCTTCCAATGATATCGCACCAGCAGATGTTTCGGCCAGTGTGTAGTGTTCTGGAACTCGTTCAGAAGCTGCTGATGCTGCCATAGATAGTACTTTGGTACGGGCAGTACCTGTAGAAGCACTTCCATCATTGGTCATTCATTGTGAAGAGGGGCAGAACTTGCACCTCCGGTTTGCCTTGGGGAAGGGGCGGGGCGGGGCGGGGGGGAGGGGGGGGAGGCTGGTGTAGTTGGGCTGTAAGTGTCTGCTAGCATACAGTGGTTTGTGCCTTGTAATGCGCATGTGATGCATGGTCTGCCCATGCTGCAGTGTGTTGTTCCAAACAGTGATGCTATTGTATATCACTGGCAAATGCATAGAGTTCCTTTGCATTTCAAATGGGTAGTCCATGTGCAAGGATGGCAAACACCCAAGGCTGATAACACTGGATTGCTGCGTGAAGGACTATGCAATAAGCTTGATGGCTTAGAGACTGCTGTGACTTAGCAGTCTCCGCACCATCATCCTGCTGAGTGACCAGAACTTGCCTTGGCTTTGGCAGAGGTCAGAACATCAGCCCTTTGTGTCAGCTCAATGTCAATCAGTGGCGCTGCTGGCGCATGCTTGCCAATGATCCTCAGCCAATGAGTCACCAAGCGGTCATCTGCAAGACTCAGCCAGAATGTGAGCTGAGCAGGCTTGGTTTCTGAATATGGTGTGAGACAGCTACAGTAAGACCCCTTACTGAACAAGACTTACAGCAGAACGTATGTTGGGTGCAATATGACAATTAGGGATGGCCTACTTACGGTCAAAAGAGAAGGATATTTTATAGTTGTCTGAGGCGTGCTGGCCCTTGGGGTATGGCAAGGGAACTGCTACCTATACAGCCAGATTACGATGTACGTGCTGAGCAGATGTCAGTGTTGCCATGCAAGTCGGATGACACTCCTACCACCCTGTCTTGACCAAATCGTGGGCAGTGTCTTCCTAACAGGTCGTGCCAGGTCGTGCGTACCTGCAAAGCAAGATTTGGTCGTGATGCAGACCATGCTAGAACACATAGTGACTTGACGCAGTTGCACTGTGATGCACCCCGTGAAACTGCGCCCTTCTTGCTGTCGGCACAAATTCCCCGTCCTGATAATTGGCAGCGACAAGTGAGACACTGCAAGCACTGATCACTATGCTCAAGAGCAAAGCCGTGCTGGTCATCATTCGGAGCTCATGAGCGCTTATACACTTTGACCGTTTACTTTCTAGGGATGATGCGTGCAGTG
>JAABUO010009596.1_pt1 | contig 10812 bp, 12 predicted proteins | sample 5559291 | NCBI WGS metagenome assembly JAABUO01 (sample SAMN10711878, study PRJNA513372) | rock metagenome | isolation source: Antarctica rocks | place: Antarctica: Victoria Land, Finger Mt sud
GCGGGCTGGCGGGCGGGCGGGAGCGCGCGCAGCGTGCAGGGTTGGGGGAGGCAGCACGGGTGAGGCCTAGGGGCAGCCAGCACGGCAAGGCAAGAGAGCTTGTCAACGCAGCCTGCACAGACAAGCCAGAACGGTGAGGTGGCTCTGCCAAAACCGCACTTCAACAACCACACTCCATCAACAGGCAGCGCGTCAGACTCAACTTGAAGAGGCGCCCCTGACCACGCTCCAGGCAATGCCGGGCGCTCTTGACTGGGCGCTCGTCACGGCCGTAGCAGCGCCGCACGTCCTGTACGCAGCCGTCTGGCTGCTGCCGGATGCGTGGCGCAGCGTGTTCCGGAGGAGGCCAGTGGACGCCTTCCAGGTTGCCGCCGCCGTGGGCAAGGGTGCCAGGCCCCTGCGGCAGCCGGCAGGCGTCGTTTCGGCAGCGCTCCGCGGCGCCCTCCGCTAACACTCGGTTGCTGCTGCGGGCGTGCAGCTGGCCAGTGCGCCTGCGTCCTCGCCTGGCTGTCCGGGAGCCACGCACGGGTCGCGCCGCTCAGCCTTTCGAGCATGCCGCCCGCCCGCTGGCTGGCCTCTGCTGCACTGCTGCTCGCTGGCCAGGCGCTGAACATTGGTGTGTACAGAGCGCTAGGTGCGCAGCTGGTAACATCGATGCACAGGATTGTCTGCAACCACAGGAGCTTGCAGCGCAGTCATGCGCCGAGGGGTGGTGCGCAGGCCGCAACGGCGTGTATTACGGCGCAAGGCTCGGGAAGGCTGTGAAGTGGTGCCGGGGCTTCCCGTTCTCGGTCGTGCCGCACCCGCAGTACCTGGGCTCGGCGCTGACGGCGCGCCAGGCCTGGCCCTGGCGTTCTGCCTGCCTGGCCCTGAGGGGGCGGCGGCGTCCTGCTCAGCGCCGCAAACGTCACTGTTGGACACAGAGACGCGCCGTGTGCCTGCCAGCCTCTGCCGGCTGGCCAGAAGGCCAGCGGCGCAGCAGCCCCACAAGTGCGCGTGCCGGTTGTGGGTCCCCAAGATAGCGCGCTCGAGCCGCCGCGCGACATGCGGCTCTATGGCCGCAGGTGTGGAGCGTGGTGCTGCTGCTGCAGGGCCTGGCGCCGGGTGTGGTGACCCTGGGTATCTACTGGAGCCTGCTGTATGCGGGCACGGCGCTGGTCGAGCAGTACCTGTGAGCACTGGGCGCCGGCCGCAAGACTGTGACACCCTCTGCTCACAGCCTTCAACTGTACTGCTGCTCCCAACATGCAAGCCACTGCAGATCTGTGCTCATGCGCTCACTCGCCAGGCATCATGCCTGACCGTAAAAAATGCGCTGCCTGAGCACATACAGACATGCCCGTGGACGTGGGCCACACTGCTGAAACTGTTGGGCTTACCTAAACGCCGAAGCTGCACTGAAAGAATTGGGACTCCGTGCTAATACCTGCTGGGTCAAACAGCCAGAACGCTCTGCCACAATCTGGACGCAGCCTGGCCGCTGCTGCGCACTCCAAAAGCCCAGCAAGTGCCCTCCCACACTCTCGGAGAACACATCTTGAGAGCAGGGGAAAAACATACACTTCACACCAGGGGGCGCGCCTTGCCGTGCTGGGCCTGCAGGGCGCTAGATATTATAAGCATAACACAGCGTGTTATGCTTATACCCCACCCGCGCATCGGGCCACACCGCGATGCCATGCCTGCGGAGGAGGGGACTGCGCAGGTCACGCTGTGCCTGGCAGACCTCAAGCAAGAGGCCTGGGAGAGACCGTTTCAGACTCCAGGGCGACTGAGTGTAGGGCCAGCCCACACCGCACGCCGAATCATCCTGAGTATGTAGGTCTTTTGAGGCGGCGGCGGCACGGGCCGCAGTTTGCGTGCGCGTGCAGGCGGGCGCGCGTCAGTACGCGTGCAGGCGGGCGCGCGTCAGTACGCGAGCTCGGGCCCCTGCGCGGGGCCGGGCGCGGCGGCGGCGCCGCGCTTGTTGGCGCAGCGGCCGAGGTCCCGGAACACGTACACGGAGTCCGCCGCCACCGGCGCGCCGTCCTGGTTGCGGTGCCACGTCCTGCGCGAGGCATAGGGTTTGGGGCTAGGGCGCAGCCCAGCTGATGCCCCAAGCCAGTGACGTGTCGCCATAGCCATATGGGCCGCCGCGCCGCGCGTTGCGCAGCCTAGCCGCGTCACACCCTTTGCAGCGCGCTGCGCGCCAGGCGCGCGGCCCGCACGCCGCGTGGCAGCCGGCCACGCGACGCAGATGCCTGTCAGCCCAGCCGCCTCCACACACGGCGCGCAGCTCACAGCGCAGAGCCCGGCACACCCACACCAGCTTGCGCAGCAAAGCCTAGCTTTGCTCCCCACCCAAGGAGCGGGCAAGCGCGGTGCGCATCGGGCGGCGCATGCGGCGGTGGCCGGGCTGTGCAAGGGGCCGGCAGTGCGCGCCGCACCACAGCGCATGCGTCTCGTTCAGCACGTCCAGCACGCCGTGGCCGAAGGAGCTCTCTGCGCGCGCGCGCGCACGCAGGCCGGTCGGCGCGCTGCAGCAGCATGCTGCCCGGAGCACACACATGGCATTATGCACTCCCGAGCCAGCGAGCAGTGGATGAGCTGGCTGTGCGAGGGGATTGCGCTTGCCCGGCGCGCCGCGCGGGCCTGCGCCTCGTTGGCCTGCAGCGCGCGCAGGCGCCGCGCGTTGCGCGCCAGGCGGCCGCCCCGGTGCCGCGGCCGGTCAGGGCGCGGGCCTCTGGTGGAGCTCCCTCGCACAGCTGTGATGCTCCGCGCCAGCTCTCGCTCCCGCACGGCACTGCGCAGGGGCGCCATGTGCCTCTGGGCAGAGCAGGCCGGCGTGGCGAGGGCGGCGCACCTCGGTAGGCCGACCACGCGGGCTGCGACTTGTAGCAGTACCCGGGCGGGTTGCCCACGCCGGTGCTCGCGCCATCCGCCTGGCCGGCGAAACAGACCGTCATCGGCTGCACAGCAAGGAGCGGGCTGCACGGCGTCCACCGCATGCCCATGCGACAGCAGGCGGCTCCAGGACGCCTTGCCGCTGCCCGCGGCTGCCGGCGCGCCGGGGGATGGCCGGGTGCTGCACTGCTGGTGCGGGGAGCACGGCCGAGCAGCAGCTCTAGACATGCCCTGACCTATGCCCTGAGTTTTGTGACACAGCTGGTGCCTTTACCCTCGCCCGCTTGCTGCGGCGGCGGCGGCGCGGACCTGGAATGTGAGCGCGCGCTCGTACCACGCCCAGCGGTCCAGCCCGGGCAGCAGCGGGGTGAGGTACGATGGCCGCGGTGCGAGCGCGCTTACGTTGGGGCAGCCGCCCGGCGTGTCCTCGAACTCTGCGCGCCCGGCAGCGCGCGCCCCCCGTTGTGGCTGTGGTCCGACAGGCCTATCAGCGGCGTGCTGCGCTGGCCGGAGAGCGGGCAGCATGCCGGGAGGGCTCATGGAGTGCTCGTCACTGCTGAGGTTGGGTGAACAGTACCAGCCTCGCAGCAGTCGTCTACCAGCAAGTCTGCCAAGCCAGCTTGAAAGAGGTGGGGTGGCAAACACGCCCGCGGTTCCCTCAACACTATCGTACACAGCACCAGGCACTCGCAGGCTCGCTTGTCTTGTCAGCAGGCACGGACAGCCGGCAGCCCCGCCCGCGCCCGGGCGCTTCGACCAGGCGAGTGGGCCAGGGCGCGGGGCTGCACGGCGCGACGGAGGCCGCGCGCGGGGTGAGGTAGGGTTAGGGTAGGGGGGCAGGGGCGGGCGCGCACTCAGCTTGCGCTCGCGGAAGTTGTTCAGGAAGCTGAGGCCCTCGGAGTTGCCCGCGTCGCCGATCGTGAGGTGCACGGCGCCGCACGCGTCCGCCGTGTAGTTGCTCACGGGCGTGCTGCGCTCGTACGCGTGCACGTGGCCGTAGAGGAAGACGTCGACGCCGGCCGCGTGCGTCAGCGGCTCTAGGCTCAGCCGCATCTGGCGCATTGCATGCAGTTGCAATAAGCCTGCAACTGCGAATTTCGCTAAAGCTCATGCATGGCGCCGCCCTGTGCCACAAGGACATGCAGGCGGGCGCGGGCACAGCAGCCCTCCACTACAAAGCCTACCCAGGGCCTGCACTCCCTCATGCTGGCGTGCACGCTCCCTGGCGAGCAGACTGCGCCAGCAGCAACGGCGCAGCTCCGGCACGACATGGCATGTGTGGTACAGGGTGCATCCAGCACGAGTGCCCCATGCACGACCGGCCACCCACACAGCGGCTGGTCATGCATCCTCGGCCATATCCGCGTCGCGGGGCAATGGTGACCGGCGGGAGAGCCCGCATGCCGGCGCACCTGCTCGAACTCCTTGTAGCTGGAGTCGGTTGTGTACCTGCCGCGCGCGCGCGCGCCCCGTCAGCCTCCTGGGCCTCTGCCGCAGCCGCTGACCTGCTGTTTGACCTAAATCCCAACCCTAATTATGCATCGCTTCCATGAAGATGCATGCAATCCGGATGCTGACAATCACATGTCAGTCACTTATCAGCGCGCCGGACTGCAGCGGCCCACAGGGCGTAGGGCCCCTGGTGGCAGGGCAAGGCCGCTTAACTCACGGCTGGGCCGCACACGCGCATGGCACCATGGGGCTCCAGGCTGGCAGCACAGCGCATCGTGCAGGCGGCGGACGCTGCGCCGCACGCCGTACTGGCCCGCTTCCCGCTCATGGCGCACTGCCCCCCGAGGCCCGTCCCATGGGCAGGCAGGCTGCACCATCTGCACCCCCCATAGGCTGCCCTTACTTATGCGCCAGACCCCGCATGCACAATTGTCAATGCAGGGTAGGGTGCGGCGCGCGCGCCAGGGGTTGTGGAAGGTGACAAGCACCCAGGGCGTGCGCGCGCGGTCCACTGCGGCCAGGTCACGCGCCAGCCAGCGCGCCTGCGCCGCCGCTCGCAGCAGCATGCGCCCCTCAGCGTATGGACCGTCGCCGGGGCCGGGCAGCGCGACGGGCCCCCGAGCAGAGCCGCCGGCCGCTGCTTGCGGTGCCCGAGCGGCCCACCAGCCTTGGGCATCGAGGACATGTCCGGGACGTGAGGGATTGACCACGCCGCCATGCATGCCGCTACATGCCCATGACACTGCCGGCGGTCGCCGCTCACAGACGCGTCCTTGGTGCGGGCGCCTGTTTCCCGCCCAGCGCGGGCTGCCCATGCGCACGTTCCGACAGCGCATGGGTGGTCACACGCAGGAGGTCGGTCAGGGAAATTTAAAGCTTAGCGTGGATAGGGTTAGGGTCTGGGCCGCGCCTGGTCGCTGCCAGGAGTGTAATCGTGGTAGTTGGACAGGAAGATGCTGTGCACGGGCCCCGTCTGGATGGAGTAGAAGAAGGGGCTGGGCGACCCGCTGGCCGTGTGCGGCGTCTGCGCGCCGTGTCGAGCCTCACGGGTGCCCTTGGTACCCTCACCCTAACCTGTCATCATCCTGCAGCATGCACAGCGCGCTCTGTGCTCTGCGCTCTGCGCTCTGCCTGCACGAGGCGCATTACCTCCTGCGACCCCCTGGCAGCGCGTAGAGCCTGCTGCACACTGCGCAGAGCCCTGGTCCGCGCCCGCCGCACGCCCTGCCGCATATTTAGCGAGGGCGGGGCGCACTGGCCAGCGCGCGCGCAGCGAGCGGAAGGCGCTGCCGTCGGCCTGCTGCTCCTCCTCGTGGTTGCCCGTCCCGCCGTTCATGGGCCACTGCGCAGCGCCGCAGCAGGTCGAAGGCCGGCCTGGCCGGGGTCTGGGGACGCTGCGAGGGCACCTGGGCGGGCCTGCTGGGCCTCGCTCCTGCTGCTGTGGGCGGCCGCAGCAGCCGGCCGAGTCCAGCTCAAACCCCTGAGACCCTGATTCTATCCTCACAACGCATGCGTTGTCGCGGCGGCATGACCTGGATGCGTGGGTCTTGCGCCTGGGACACCAGCGGCTCGATGAAGCGCTGCCAGGCGTCCCAGACCGGCTGCCAAGTGCCCGAGTTGGGGTTGCCCTCCGACGCGGTGTTGGGGTCCCGGGACTCGGTGCCATTCGCGTACCATGTATCTGCGCCGCGCGCGCGCGCACGGAGCCAGCTCACACGTCCGCCGTCCCCAGGCGGTGCGGGTCTTGCAGAAAAGCGCCTGGGCCTGACAGCGTATGCAAGGTCTGCACCACAACAGTGCCGTCCCTGGACCCTTTCCAAACCCTACACACTAACCTTCCCTGGACCCTTCCTGTCGGGCCCTGCGCCCAGCGCATGCAGCCGCATTGCCACATCGCGCTTCGCATGTCCGCCTCCCCGGCCCATGAGCGAGGGCCCCAAGACGGTGACGCAGCCGCGCCCACGTGCGCGCGGCGCGGCGCTGGCAAACGGCGCGGCGCGCCTGCGTAGCTGTAGTCGCCAATGAAGAGGACGCTGGTGGGCGTGGTCACGTTACGCGCGGACGCCAGCACGTGGTCGAGTGTGGTGGAGCTGTTGGCGCTGAGGCCCCAGTCCGCCAGCGCCAGCAGGCGCTGCGGGTAGTGCGGCCCTGCGCGCGCGCGCGCGACCCTCACAAGGGGCTTTTCGTCGCACGGGCCCGCCAGGCGGTCCCCGCACTTCCTGCTGCGGCGCGCATGCGCCGGCGGCGGAAGGCCCCGGCCGCAAGAGCAGGGTCGCTGCGGAGCGTCCGGCGCACGCGGGACGGGGCGGGAGCTGCAGCCTTGCCGGGGCGCCGCATGGTGCACGCGCGGCGCGCGCATGTCAGGGTTGGGTTGGGGCACGGTCGCGCTACCCTATACCCGCACACCTGCCGCCTGCGGGCTCAGGAAGCTGAACTCGGCGCTGAACGTCTCGCCGTCGCCCGCCACCCTGTACCAGTATCGCGTGGCCGGCTCCAGGTCGGGCAGCGCGGCCGCGTGCAGCAGCGGCGAGGTGTAATTGAGCGCCGTGGTGCCGCCCCAGAAGCGGTAGCTGCTGGTGTAGATCTGGTCGTACGTCTGCGCGCGTCGCGGCGGCGCTCAGGCGGCTGCCTGTGTGCGGCGGTGAATCCGCCCGTGCGCAGCGCCCCTGCGGCACTGCGGAGCTGCGCTTGCGCCTGCGGGCGGGCGCCCGCGCGCCAGCGGGCCCCGTGCGCACAAGCATTGGCTGGAGGGGCGCGCGCAGTGCTTCTGCTTGCATCTGGCAGGTGGCTGAGCGCACGCCAGCACAGCGCAGCTGGTGAGGCATGCTCGCCCTGACTCCTGAACGCAGCCTCGCGACGCAGCCAGCAGCCCGCTCTTCAGTGCAGTCGAGCCCCCGTGCGCACCCATGCTCCCCTGCGTCGCCCGGGACGCCCTGCCGGGCAGGCCGGAGCGCGGCTGGGCCGCCGTGGGCGCGTGCAGGGGCGGGACCAGGGCGGCTCGCCTGGGCGGAGCCGCGCGCCTCCTGGTCGAGCCGCCCGGGCCGCTGCCCGAAACGTACCACGCTGGACGCGTTGGAAGCGTCCAGCGGCGACAGCTCCCCGCGCCCCGTCTGCACATGCAAGTGCAGGTTTAGGGTAGGTCTATGTCATCACGCGCAGAGCACCTGATGCAGAGCAGCTCCCTGCAACCGCATGCTGACTCGCTCCACACCCTCATCACGCACCGTTGCCGGGTGTCGGAGACTGTGTCCAGCAAGCAGCGGGTGCTGAGCGAGCACACACACTGACAAGCGCCAGGCAGACACTGGCAAGGGGCCCTGGCCGCGTGCATGCGGGTCCGCTGCAGAGCCCAGGTCGGCGCTTTTGCGCAACTGCAGGCGGCAGCGAGGTGGCAGAGCGCGGGCGCCCTTGCCTGGGCCTTGCCGGTGGCCCACATGACCAGCACCTCGCCGGCGCCTCCGACGGACAGGTGCACCTGCGGCGCACGCACCGCAGCGGGCTCTGCACGGCTCGCGCCGGCGGCAGCAGCTCAAGTGGCACACGCTGACAAAGAGGGGCACTGCATTTACAGTGGCACTGCATGTGCACTCGGCGGCACAGGGGACGGCTACGCCACAAAACTCGCTCCTGGCTTGAGGCCGAGGCAGACAGCAGGTCAAGCACGAGCCACCAGGCGCCCAGTCCCGTGCAGCCCGGCGCGCGCGGGCACGCCTGGCTGGGCGCGTTGCCGGTCGTGTTGTCTGCGGTTGCGCCCTCGTTCAGGGGCAGGAAGTGCGTGCTCGGGCGGAGGGCGGGGTCGAAGGGCGCCGTGTACGGTGCCTGCGCGCCGCACCAAGCATTGCACGCTGCCCCGGCGCTGAAGCCAGAGCCTGCGAGGGGCTGGCCGTACCTTGAAGTCGATGCTGAGCGGGATGTTGGCGGCCTGGCAGACACTGCCTGCCAGCAGGACTGCCACCACTGCGGCATGCAGATGTTCCATGTTGCACCCGAGCTGGCACACCGCGGCCCGCCGCACGTACAAACTGCACGCTGAGCCAAGGTGTGAACACCTGTGTTAGTTTGCCAGCATGCCACAAGACAACACAGTGCAAGAGCAGGTTTGCACTTAGTGCACTCAACGGTACATACCACCTCAGCCTCGCACGACAGAGGACGGCGTTGTTCACGTACCTGAGTACAGCAGCGGTGAAGGTCTGAGGAGCTGGTTGATAGACTAACAGAGCTGCTCTTGGTCAGCAGGAAATTGTGCTGAACTGTAACACAGTCTGTCAGTTTGCTGCAAGCTCAGCCGCACGCTGGGGCTCCTGGCCCTGCGCCATTGCTGCGCACCGCTAGACACCAGGCTGGGGACGCTCTGAGGAGCACCTAGCGCGCCTAGAAGGAGCCTGCCACCCACGGCCTTACTCTATATACACCAGGCACGCGTTGGGTGTTTCGTTCCATCGCATCAGCTGATAAAGGCATGCTCAGCAAGCCTGCTCTGTCTCCACGGACACTGCATCGCGCGCTCGAGCAGTCACCTCTGCAGGCCGCACGCGCATGGCAATGCCGCACAGATGCAGCCCACAAAGCCGCCTGCAAGCAGGGCGGAGCGCCGCCAACGGCAGGAGGCGCAGGTTGCCGCCAAGCGCGCTGCAGCGCTGAGCGACCGCGCGTGCACGCTTTTGTTGGCGAGGCACGGAGAAACCAGTTGGAACTTTGAGCACAGGTGCCCTGGCGCAACCCCCTGCTCACAGTGGCTCTGGCTTATTGCAGTGCTGCATCGTTTTGACTGGTGAGCTCACCGCTAGCAGCATGTGCGTGGCGTGTACATATCTAGATGCTCAGCCCTGCGCTTTATGTGGCACACTGCCTGTCCCTGTGCGCTGTCGCAGGACACACACTAATTTGGGAAACACACTAGGCAGTGCTTAGTTCAGCACATATACTTTCAAACTGTCTAGCTTTGCAGCGTATTGCACACGCCCGTCCAGCCGCCGAGCCCTGGCAGCAGGCTGCAGGGCCAGGCGGACCCGCCGCTCAACGCCACCGGGCGGCGCCAGGCGGCCGAGCTCGCCGGCGCGCTCCGCGACCAGCATGTGCAGCACATCGTCTCGTCGGACCTGCGCCGCGCGCTGCAGACCGCGGAGCTGGTCGCCGCCGCGCTAGGCACCGGCTCTGATGCCATAATTGCGCTGCCGGGTCTGCGCGAGCGCCACCTGGGCGTGCTGCAGGCGCGCGCCGCGGGCGCCCGCCGCTCATGCCGGGCCGCACCGCGCCCCACACGGCTGCCTGTCACGTGGGCTGCAGTGGTGTCGCAGAAGGCGTGGAGTCCTCGGCGCGATTTTCACATCACACGACAGCCAGGCAGGCGGGCTCAGCTGCGTCCGGCGGCGCAACCTTAAACGCTGCACCAAGGCTTGGCGGCGGCAGGCATCGAGCCTCACTGCGGGGGCCGCGCCCGCAGGGCCTCACCCGCGGCGAGGCGGCGGCGACGGCGCCGTCGGAGTATGCGACGCTGGCATCCGCGGACGGCGCGCCGAGCGGCGGCGAGACCGTGGGGCAGCTGCGGCGCCGGAGCACCGCGGGTGCGCCGCCTGCCCGTCGCCAGCGCACCGCCGCCCCGACTGCTTGCAGCCTGCAGAGCGTGTCAGTCTGCTAGTCCGCCGCTCGCGGGCCTGCCGCAGCCCGCGGTCAGCGCGCCCGCCAGCAGCGCACGCTGCCGCTGCGTGCAGAGCGTGAGCGGCCCCTTCCCTACCTACCCTAACCATATGGGTGCCCGCGCAGAGGTGGAGCGCCTGGCGGCCATGCACCCGGGCGCCACGCTGCTGCTGGTCGCCCACGGCGGCGTGCTGCAGTGCCTGCTTGAGCGCGCGGCCGGGCGGCGGCCCCCCGGCGGCGCCGTGCCTAACGGCAGCCTGGCCGCCGTCCGCGTCGACGGCGCCGTCTGGGCACTGCTGTTCTGGCCGCGTGCCGTGGGCCCCGGCGCCGATGCGAGCGCGCGCGGCGGTGGCTGGGGCGGCGGCTGATGCCGGCGGTCAAGTTGCCCCCGTGTGTATACCACGAGCGCCACTCCGCATGGACGGCTGCTCTGCCCACCATGGCGCATGGGCTGGCAGCCGTCTGTGTGCTGGGCAAGGGGATGGGCCAGGCTGCACTCTGCCGTCCTGCATCCATGTCCCACCGGGATGGTGGGTGAGGAACGGTGCTCACAGTCGCGTGCACCAGGGGCGGTTACAGAGAGCGCGCCGCTTGGGCACTGCTAGTGCAGTTGTGAAGAAAAGCGCTCGAGCTCACAGCGGATCTGTGACACAGCAGGCCAGCAAAACATGCAGACACCACCGAGGCATGGACTGCACAGGAACCGACACAGCCACCGACTCTGCTGACTACGTCGCCTGCCTGCTTGCGCAAGCTGCCCCGCGCCCAAGTTGTTGACGACGGAGGCAGCGTGCGGCCGCAGGCGGAGGGGCTCAGGGCGCGCAGTTGCCTGCCTGA